>Ga0209380_10000344_pt1 | contig 32630 bp, 30 predicted proteins | sample HubBroMetageWFT6_FD_188347 | JGI IMG/M metagenome (GOLD analysis project Ga0209380, IMG submission 188347) | Warmed and freeze-thawed soil microbial communities from the Hubbard Brook experimental Forest, New Hampshire - Hubbard Brook CCASE Soil... | ecosystem: Environmental > Terrestrial >... | reverse complement strand
GGGCGACTTCAGCGCCACGGTCACGCTGCCGAGCAGCATCCTGCCCGGCAGCTACACACCGGACATGGACTGCTCGGACGGCAGCTCGGCAACGACGACGATAACCGTCACGGCGATGCCGACCGGCGCGGCGCAGACCGGCGACGGCACCACATCGACGCAGACGAACACCGGCCTCGCGATCGCGGGCCTGGCGCTGGCCGGAGCAGGCGCTGTGACGGGCGGCTTCGCGCTGCGCCGCCGGCGCGCCGCCCGCCGCTAGCGGTCAGCCGAAGATCCGGTCCAGCTCCGCGTCCAGCACCGCTGAGGCCGCAGCTCGTTGGCGAGATCGCTGCCCACGCAACGCGACCGGCGACGGCGGGCAAGTCCGTCCCGGCCGGGCCGTCAGTCCCTGGACGCGCGCTGCTCCGCCTGGACGGTCCGGCGCCGAGCGGTCGCGAGCGCGCGCGTCGCGGCGTCCTGGGCGCGCTTGGCCTTCGCCTCGTCCCTGGCCAGCGCCGCGTCCTCGGCGTCCGCGGCCCGGATCTCGGCGCGCAGGCCCTCGATCCGCCGCCGCAGGAACAACCGGTTCTCGGCCAGCCTGGTCACCGTCTCATCGGCCCGGGCAGCGGCGGCACCGGCCTCGTCTTCGACGGCCCTGGCGTCCGCCAGCGCGCGTTCGGCTCGCTGGAGGGCGGCGGCTTCCCGCTGGGCCGCGGCAGCCTCCCGCTGGGCGGGCGGCCGATCCGTCGTGGCCTGGCCCTTGCCTGCCCGGTCCGTGCCCGCCTGGCCTGTGCCCGCCCGGCCCGTGCCCGCCTGGCCAGTGCCCGCCCGCCGCGCCCCGGCCGCGCGACTCGGGCTCGTCCCTTTGCCGGTGCCCGCCGCGGCCGACCCGGCATCCTCCGGCCGGACCTTAGACCGCCCCGTCGCCGCCGGTGCGGCACGCCCTGACCCGCTGCCCGCGGTTACCTCGTCCGGCTCGATGGCCAGCGCCGCGGTCAGGTCGACCTCGCCGAGTCCCGCATACGTCAGCGCCCTGGTGAGGTGCCCCGACCGGACGGCGGCACCGGCCCGCGGATCGGCGATCGCCGCCTCAAACGTCGCCCTGACCTCGCCGAGCACGGTCGCGCTGGCCGCCGGCCCGGTCTCGGCCGCCAGGTCGGTGGCCGAGGCCACCAGGTCCGCGACCACCTGCCGGCGTTCGCCCGACAGCTCCCGCATCCTGTCCCCGGCCAGCTCGCGCTGGGCGTCCTGCAGCGCCGAGGCGACGTCGCCCAGCCGGCTCAGCTGATCGGGTGCGGCCCGCACGACCTGGTTGACCAGCCATGCGCTGGCCGTAGGCCGGGCCAGCTTCCTGATCGCCGCAGCCGCCTCCTGCCGCCCGGACGCCTTGACCTGCCGGGCGCGCTCGTCCCTGGCCGCGATGAAGTCAGCCGGCCTGAGCCCATAGAGCTCGTCGGCAACCTCCGCGACACCATCAGGCTGCACGTTTCGTGATGCTAGTACCCGCGACGCCAGCCAGGCATCACGGGCGCGCGGCTGGCCTGCGCACCACCAGCGCGATCCCCGCGGCCAGCCGGTCGGCGAGGCGGTCGGCGATCTCATTGGCGATCTCCTCCGCCACGGCGGGCGGAATCGGATCGCCCGCGCCCGGGTCGGCCGGGGCCAGCTCGATCGTCAGGTCGCCGGCACCCTGCGGCGGCCCGATCCTGATGCGGATCCCGACCGGCCGCGCCGCCGCCACCGCGGCCACGACGGCATGCACGTCGGGATCCTGGTGCAGCGGCGGGACCGCCGCGCCGCCGGCGAGCGCCGCCAGCCGGGCGCCCTCGACCGCCAGCTGCACCGGCCCGGCAATGTCGATGATCACGGCCTGCGATTCGCCGGCCGCCGACTGCCAGACGCCGAGCGCCGGGACCGGCACCGGCCTGGCATCGGCCTTCCAGCGCCGCAGCGAGTCCATGCTGGTAAAGGCCGGCAGGGCCCGCCGCCCGTCTGCGCCGACAATCGCCGGGGCGGCCATCTCGCTGGACTTCTCCGCGCCGTTCTCGTCGCGCTCGCCGGACGCGACGGCGACTATCGGCACGAGGAGCCTCGAGGATGCGAGCGCCGTCAGCGCGGCCTGCTCACTGCCCGTCCCGGCGGCGAAGGCGGCGAGCGCGGCGGCCACCGTCTGATCGGCCTCGCCGCGGTCAGAACGGAACTGCGGGTCCCCGCCGATAACGTCTGGCACGGCATCACTGTAGTGGCGGGAAACCGCGACCGGCCGCCCCGCCGCAGGCGCCGCTCCTCCTGAGCTCGGTCCGCCGGGCGGTCGTCCGGCGGTAGCCTTGCCGGCACACGACAAGCTGACCGAAGCAGTTGAGGACGCATTTCGCAATATGAGAGTCTCGTGAGACTGCAGGTGAGCTTCAAGCACAGGGGACCGCGTGAGCCAGGCTGACCAGCCGCCCTCAGCCATTGAGCCGGGGACGCTGATGCACAAGGCCATCCCGCCGCGCATGGTCGAGCCTTACCTGACCGGCCGCCGCTCAGTGATCTCCGGATTCGTGCACCGGGTCGCCGACAGCGCGTTCACCTCCCCTCGCGAGCTCCACTACGCGTTCGGCCTCGGTTACGAGGGCAGCGACTTCACCCCGGACATGGACGAGATCTACGTCCTGCGCTGGCGCGCCGTCGGGACGGATGCCTACCGGGTGCCGCTGGCCGCGGACAAGGGCGGCGACTGGGCCATGAAGCCTCCGTTCACCGGCACGGGATTCACCGTGACCGGCGATCGCGCGGTGGCCGAGTATTACATCGAGCCGGTTCCCGTGCCGGTGGGCGCCGAGATCCACCGGGTGGCGGCCTCAGGCATCGACTTCATTGCCCGCTACGACGGCCAGGTGTGGCTACGCCCGGCGGAAGGGTCCGAGCTGTGCGCTACCGGCTGATGGCTACCTACCGGGGATCGCCGTTCGAGGCCGGCGTGGGCCCGGCCGAGGACGACGTCGTGCTCTTCGCTGCCTGCCCGCCACCGGAAGAGCTCGGCTTCGAGCCCGCGACCGGCCACTGGCGCAAGCAACTGCGCCTGCACGACGTCCAGGCTCTCTGGGAGTCCAGGCCAGTCGGCACCTTCCGCGGCGAGCGCTGCGTGGTTCTCGACGACCTCGGCGACCGGCTGCACATCGGCTTCCTTGGCCACGATGGCTACCTGGCCGAGCGCCTGGGCTACTGGCAGGTCGACCGCGGGGTCTACGAGCTGGTGGCATCCCGGGCCGAGGTCAGCGACATCTTCGAGGAGCGCACTGAGTACCCGCGCCTCAACGCCCCGGCCTCCGGGGCGGACGGCATGCGCGGGACGCCGCGTCCCGGCGGCCTGCGGCAGCCCGGTTCCCCGCAGGATCAGGCGAGGTACCTGCCGCCCGCTGACAGCCATGACCAGGCGGCCAGCTACCTGCCGAGCGGCCCCGGCTACGGCGGCCCAGGCACTTATTCCGCGCTCGACACCGCCGGCTTGGACCGATCGGCCCCGGCCCCGGCACCAGTCCCAGCACCAGCCCCGGCCAGCACTGTCAGCCACTCCGGGCCCATTGGCTACCAGCTCGGCTCCGACCGGCTCAGCGGGTCCCACCAGCTCAGCCCCGACCACCGCTCGGGCGTCACGCTGCCCTCGCCCGCCGAGGCTCCCCTGCCGCTGGAGGCCGCAGCGCTGCGGGCAGCCACGGCGTCGCGCCAGCCGCGCCAGACGGCCGCGCAGCGCCGTGCGGCCGCGGACCTGCTGAGTCCGGCGGACGCGGCCGCACCCGCCGAGCCCGCATCGGCCCCGGACGCTCCGGTCTCACCCCCGCCGGCATCCGCGGCCGCCACCAGCCCGGCACCGGCACCGGCACCGGCACCAGCACCAGCGCCCGCGCCGACCGCCCGGCCGCGGCGCTCGGCCCGCAGGCGCCTCGCTACCGAGCGGCTGTTCGCCGAACTGGCTGGCCTGGCTAGCATCCCGGCCCACTCCTACGCCGTCGGCGAGGAGGTGGACGGCGCGATGTGCCTGCTCCAGACCGAGGACGGCTTCGAGGTCTTCCACTCGGCCAACGGCAACCGGCATGAGCTGCAGTACTTCAGCAGCGAAGAGGCGGCGTGCTTTTACCTGTTCGGCGTCCTCGCCGCCGAGGCGGTCAGGAACGGCTCGCTCCTGCCGGCGGCGGCCCAGCTGCCGTCAGCGCGCTAACGATCTTGTGGGTGGGGATTTTAGCCGCCCCGAACCGGACAAACCAGGCCGCGGCGCCACGCCCGGGCAGGCGTAGCCCGTTGATGATCTTATGAATGTGCAATAGCTATTGCCCTGGCCATAGCTATTGCACATCCACGACGCGGAAGCGCGGCACTTCGCCCTATTTGCTCCGATTGGGCGGGCGCCGGAGACGGCGGGCGGCGGCGGCCAGATCGCCGCATACTCCCCCGGCCGCCGGGAATGACTGCTCCACCATTGCCGGCAGCTGACGGGGGAAGCCGTGCCCTGGACTCTGCGAGCCGCGGGCCAGGCGGCTGACCCGCGGCCGAGCCGCGCCCCGGCGTGAGCGCCGGAGCAGGCAGGAACGCCTGGCTCAATGTCACCGCAGGCGTGCTGATCGCCGTCGGCATCGTGATCGCGTTCATCGGCCACAACACGCTGCGCTGGTCTCCCCCGCCCCTGCCTCCGGCGTGGGCCGGGGACGGCCGGCAGGCGGTCGCGTTCCTGCACCAGACCCATCCCGGGCATCACCAGCCGCTGTCCCGGTCCGACCCGGTCAGCATCGCCATCCCGTCAATCAGCGTCCACGCGAAGGTCGTCGCGCTCGGGCTGAACGGCAACGGCACGATCGCGGTCCCGCCGCTGAGCACCCCGATGATCGCGAGCTGGTACGACAAGGGCCCGGCCCCGGGCGAGGCGGGCGCCGCGGCGATCCTGGGCCACGTGGACGCGAAGGCCGTCGGCCCCGCCGTCTTCTACAAGCTCGGCGAGCTGCGGCCGGGCGCGAAGATCTTCGTCGGGCTCCAGGACGGGCACACGGCGATCTTCGAGGCCTACTCGATCGCCCTGTACGCCAAGGACAAATTCCCGACCGCCGAGGTCTACGGCCACACGAGCTGGCCCACGCTCCGGCTGATCACCTGCGGCGGAGTATTCGATCCTAAATCTGGGCATTACCTCGGCGACATCGTCGCCTATGCGAGCTACATCGGCAGCCAGAAGTGACGCCTCCGGTCCCGCGCCAGTTCTGCTGCAGGGTTGCTCAACTTCGCACCCATCGAAGGTTGCGGCGGCTAGGGTGCAAAGAGCCGGCGGGGCTGAAGGTCCCCCGCTCCCCAAGCAGCCCCGCCGGCCCTTTCCCTGCTCCGGTACCCGCCGACCCATCGAGGGACCATGCCTGAGCCAGCCGGTTCGCTCACCGGGACGCAGCATGAAATTGCCGCCGGGGACTACCGGGCCACGATCACCGAGCTGGGCGCCAACCTGCGCCAGCTCCGCTATCGCGATGAGCCGCTGATCAGGGAGTATGACCCCGACGACCTGCCGCCCGCCGGGGCCGGCGAGCTGCTGGTGCCGTGGCCGAACCGGATCGACCACGGCCGGTACGCCTTCGGCGGCCGGGAGTACCAGCTGGACCTGTCCGAGCCGGCGAACGGCAACGCGATCCACGGCCTGACGCGGTGGGCAACCTGGGGACTCGTGGCCGCCGCGGACAACCGCGTCGAGCTCGGCTACCGGCTGCTCGGCCGCCCCGGTTATCCGTTCCGGCTCGAGCTGCGAGCCGCGTACCAGGTGACCGGCGACGGGCTCGAGGTCACGATCTCCGCGCACAACGCCGGCCGCCGGCCTGCGCCGTACGGAACCGGCTCCCATCCCTACCTCCGCCCCGCCGACGGCCTGGTCGACCAGTGGAGGCTGCGGCTACCGGCGGCCCAGTGGCTGCCCGCCGACAGCCGCGGCATCCCCTCCGCCGGGCCGCAGGACGTCGCCGGGACGGAGTACGACTTCAGGGCGGGCCGCCAGATCGGCGCAACCAGCCTCGACCACGCGCTGACCGGCCTGGCCAGGGACACCGACGGGCGGGCGTGGGCGACTCTGACCAGCGATCACGCCGAGGTGTCACTCTGGGCCGGCCCCGGCTACGAGTGGCTCCAGGTATTCACCGGGGATCCGCTGGGTCAGGACATGCGCCGCCTGGCCCTCGCGATCGAGCCGATGACCTGCCCGCCGAACGCGTTCGTGACCGGCACGAATCTGATTACCCTCGCGCCGGGCGAGGCCGCGACCCATCGCTGGGGGGTGCAGGCGTCCCGGTCATGAGCCGCCGGATGCGGTCCAGATCCTCGGCGGTGTCGATGTCGTCCGGGCGGCCGGTGTCCGCACACTCGACGAGCGTGATGAGCTCGGGGTGCGCCCGCAGGAAGGGCCGCGCACCCACGTCACCCGCGGCCAGGCGGGCCGCCTCCGCCCAGTGCTCACGCGCGATCAGCACCGGGTTGCGCGGCTTGCCCGCGTAGCTCGCCACCGCCACGCTCGCCCCGCCGCGGTAGGCGGCGATCAGTCGCCGTACCGCCTCCGGGCCGACCAGCGGCTGGTCCGCCAGCGCGACGACGGCAGCCTGGCAGCCGTCAGGAACCGCCCCGAGCCCGACGGTGAACGAGGAGCCCATGCCGCTGCGCCAGTCCGGATTGTGGATCGTGATCACGCCGGGCAGGCCGAGCTCCGCGGCACCGGTCACGACGATGACCGGCGCGGTCCCGCCCGAGCTCAGCAGCGCCACGCCGCGGCTCGCCAGCGACTGCCCGTCCAGCTTGACCAGGGCCTTGGGCTGGCCGAGGCGGCTGCCGTCGCCGGCGGCGAGCAGCACCCCGGCCACGCCGGAGGGTTCGCTCGCGGCCACGTGACTCAGGCCGACTGCTTGCCGGGAACGTCCGCCGGCGGCAGGACGTCCGAGGCCAGCCCCTCGCCGTTCCCGTTCCCGTTGCCGAGGTAGGCGTCAGTGCCAGCCTCGCCGCCCGCGCGGCCGTGATGGATCCGGCCGGTGGTCGCAGTCAGCGGCCGGCCAGAGCCGCCCCAGCGCAGCTGGATCAGCTCGGCGGCGATCGCGATCGCAGTTTCCTCGGGAGTGCGGGCCCCGAGGTCAAGGCCGATCGGAGAGCGCAGCCGCGCCAGCTCCGCCTCGGCCAGGCCGGCCTCGCGCAGCCGCGCCAGCCGGTCATCGTGCGTCCGCCTGCTGCCCATCGCGCCGATGTAGGCGGCCGGGCGCCGCAGCGCGACCTCGAGCAGCGGCACGTCGAACTTCGGATCGTGGGTCAGCACGCAGATGACGGTGCGCGCATCGGTGGTCGTCCCCGACAGGTAGCGGTGCGGCCAGTCGGTGATGACCTCATCGGCGTCGGGGAACCGCGACGCCGTCGCGAACACCGGCCTGGCATCACAGACGGTGACCCGGTAGCCGAGGAACTTGCCGGCCCTGGCGACGGCGGCGGCGAAGTCGATCGCGCCGAACACCAGCATCCGCGGCGCCGGCGTGAACGACTGGACGAACACCGCCAGCTCCTCCCGGCGTCGCTCCCCGTCGGGACCGTACCGCCGGACCGCGGTCAGGCCCTGGGCGAGCATGCCGCGGGCGTCATCGTCGACCGCCTGGTCCAGCCGGTCGCCGGCGCCGAGCGTGCCGGTGGCGCGCTGGTCCTCCCAGATGACCCGCCGCGCGCCGACCTCGCCCGGCCCCTCGATGATCGTGGCGACCGCGACCGGAACGTCCTCGCGGACGGCCGCGGCCACCTCACCCAGCTCACGGAACCGCCGCTGGCTGGCCGGCTCGACGAAGATATCGATGATGCCGCCGCAGGTCAGGCCCACCGCGAAGGCGTCGTCGTCGCTGATGCCGTACCGCCGCAGCACCGGCTTGCCGCTGGCCCGGACCTCGCCTGCCAGCTCGTAGACCGCACCCTCGACGCAGCCGCCGGAGACGCTGCCGACCACATCGCCGCTGGCCGAGACGGCCATCGCGGCCCCGGGCTCCCTCGGCGCGCTGCTGAACGTCCGGACCACGGTGGCAAGACCGAAGGTCTCGTCCGCCTCCCACCACGGCGTAATGGACTCCAGGATGTCACGCACTACCGGATCACCTCGGTACGTCGGCGCCTGTGCCCAGCCTACGTGCGCGGGGCCAGCCCCCTGCGATCAACAGAACACGGCCGGTCTGACGGTTATGCCTGCCCGCTTTGGCGACGTTTGTTAGCCTGCCCTAAGCTGAAGCGTCTTAGGTAAGCCTAAGCTACGCTCGACCGGCACGAACGACCGCCGCCAATGCCCGCTAGGCCCCGGAAGGATCCGAATGAGTGCTGATTCGCCAGCAACGTCCGCCGCGTCCAGCGCGGTCGTCCGGCGAACGGCCGGCGTAAGGTCTGCCGGGGTGATCGGAGCCGTCCTGGCCATTCTCGGCCTGTGCCTCCCGCTGGCGGCGTGCGGGGGCACGTCGAGCGCGAACACGATCACGCTCTACAACGGCCAGCACGAGCAGACCGCCGACCAGCTCATCGCGGCGTTCGAGAAGAAGACCGGGATCAACGTCGTCGTCCGCAGCGATGACGAGGATGTCCTGGCCGATCAGATTTCGACCGAGGGCAGCCACTCTCCCGCCGACGTCTTCCTGACCGAGAACTCCCCGCCGCTCGAGAGCCTGCAGGCCGCGGGCATGCTGTCCGCAGTGGACCCCAGCACGCTCGCCAGCACCCCGAGCCGGTTCAACTCCCCGGCGGGCGACTGGGTCGGCGTCTCGGCCCGCGTGAGCGTGATCGTCTACAACCCGAGCCTCATCTCGGCGAGCCAGCTGCCTACCCGCGTCAGCCAGCTGGCCGACAAGCAGTACGCGGGCAAGCTTGCCATCGCGCCCTACGAGACCGACTTCCAGCCGATCGTGACCGCCTACCTGCGCGCCTACGGCCAGGCGGCAACGCTGGCCTGGCTCCGCGGCATCGGCGCCAACGCCGCCGGCCACGTGTACCCCGACAACGAGACGATCGCGAACGACGTCAACCGCGGCCAGGCCGCGTTCGGCGTCATCAACCAGTACTACTGGTACCGGCTCCGGGCCGAGATCGGCGCGAGCAACATGCACTCGAGGCTCGCCTACTTCGCCCCCGGCGACCCCGGCTATGTGATCGACGTCTCCGGTGCGGCCGTCCTGAAGTCGAGCAAGCACCAGGCGCAGGCCCAGAAGTTCCTCGCGTTCCTGGTCAGCAAGCAGGCCCAGGAGATCCTGGCCACGCCCGGCACCGCCGCCGGCGAGTCGCTCAGCTACGAGTACCCGATCGCCTCCGGCGTGACGACCAAGGCCGGCGAGAAGCCGTTCAGCCAGCTGCAGCCCTTCCCGATCACAGTCGCCGAGCTCGGCAACGGCACCGAGGCCATCACCCTCCTGCGCCAGGCCGGACTGCTGTAATGCCAGCCCCGCCCGCCGCTCCCACCCGGCCAGCGAGCCTCGCGCTGGCCACGGTCCCGGCGCGCCGGGCGCGCCGGCCGGTCGGCCTGCTCGCGGTCAGCACCGCCGTCGCCGCGCTGCTCGCCGTGCCGCTGGCGTTCCTGCTCCTCGAGGCCCACGGCGCGGGCGTCGCGACCGTCGCCCAGCAGATCTTCCGCCCCCTGACCGGCACGCTTCTCTGGAACACCGTCCGCCTGACCGCGCTCGTTACCTTGTTGTGCGCTTTTCTCGGAACGGGCTGCGCGTGGCTGGTCGAGCGCACGAACCTGCCCGGCCGCCAGGTGTGGGCCGTGCTCCTGGTGATCCCGCTGGCCATCCCTGACTTCGTGGTGAGCTTCGGCTGGAGTCAGATGTGGACCTGGGTGCAGGGCTTCCGCGGCGCCGTGCTGGTCATGACGCTGGCCGTCTACCCGCTCGTCTACCTGCCGGTGGCCGCGAGCCTGCGCTCCGCCGATCCGGGCCAGGAGGAGGTGGCGCGCAGCCTCGGCGCGGGCCGGCTGCGGACGTTCGCGCGCATCACGCTCGGCCAGGCCAGGGGCGCGATCCTCGGCGGCTGCCTGCTCGCGGCCCTGGTGATCCTGGCCGAGTACGGCGCGTTCAACATCCTCGGCTTCCAGACGTTCACCACCGAGATCTACCAGGACCTGCAGCTGCCGACCGAGGTGCCGACCGCCTGCGCGCTGTCGCTGGTCCTGGTGGCGATCAGCCTGGTGGTGCTCGGCGGCGAGGCCAGGGCGGGCGGGCGCGGGCGGGCGGCGCGGTCCGGTCCGATGGTGCCGCGGCTCATGCCGCCGCTTCGCCTCGGCGCTGCGACCATCCCGGCCCTGCTCGGCGTCGCCCTGCTGGTCGTGCTCGCGCTGGGCGTCCCGCTCGGCGAGAGCATCTACCTCATAGTCCAGGGCGGGACGCCGTCGGTGACCAGCAGCGTCAGCGTCTCGATGCTCGCTGCGGCCTGGCACACGGCTGGCTACGGCATAGCGGCCGGCGTGATCGACACGCTGCTGGCGCTGCCGGTCGCCGTGCTCGCGATCCGGCACACCGGGGCGGCCAGGCGTTTCCTTGAGCGCAGCACCTACCTAGTGCTCGCCATGCCCGGCGTGGTGATCGCGCTGGCCCTGACCTACTTCAGCGAGCAGTACCTGAACAGCGCGGGCTACCAGACCGCGCCCCTGCTGATCATCTGCTATGTGATCATGTTCTTCCCGCTCGCGCTCGTCGGCGTCAAGGCTGCCATCGCGCGGGCGCCGGCGAGCCTGGACGAGGTGGCGCGCTCGCTCGGGCAGCGGCGGCTGGCCGCGTTCAGCCGGGTGACCATGCGCCTGGCCGCGCCGGGGCTGATAGCGGCGTTCTGCCTGGTCTTCCTGTCCGTCGTGACCGAGCTGACCGCGACGCTGGTGCTGGTGCCGACCGGCGTGCAGACGCTGGCGACCCAGTTCTGGCAGTACCAGACGGCCGGCTCCTACTCGCAGGCGGCTCCGTTCGCCGTTGTCATGATCGCCATCGCGGCACTGCCGAGCATTGTGCTGGGCCGGTTCTTCAACCGGGCAAGTCAGGCGCAAGGATAAGAGCATGAGGCAGCTGGCGGTTACCGGCCTGCACAAGGCATTCGGTACCCATCCGGTCCTGACCGGGGTCGATCTCGACGTGCCCGCCGGATCCCTCACGGCCATACTCGGGCCGTCCGGGAGCGGCAAGACGACGCTGCTCCGGCTGCTCGCCGGCTTCGAGCACGCTGACGCCGGCACGATCACGATCGGCGAACGGATCGTCGACGGGCCCGGCTCCGCCCACGTTCCGCCCGAGCGCCGCAAGATCGGGTACGTGCCGCAGGAGGGCGCGCTCTTCCCGCACCTGACCGTCGCCGCCAACGTCGGGTTCGGGCTGCCGCCGCGCCAGCGGCGCGGCGGCCGGACCGAGGAACTGCTCGAGGCGGTCGGGCTGGCCGGTCTCGGCGGCCGGTACCCGCACCAGCTGTCCGGCGGGCAGCAGCAGCGGGTCGCGCTGGCGCGGGCGCTGGCGATCCGGCCCGAGGTCGTACTGCTCGACGAGCCGTTCGCCGCGCTGGACGCAAACCTGCGCGCGAGCGTGCGCGCGGACGTGCAGCGCATCTGCCGCGCGGCCGGGACGACCGCCATGCTGGTGACCCACGATCAGGACGAGGCGCTGTCCATGGCCGACCGCGTGGCGGTGCTGCGCGACGGCCGGATCCTGCAGTACGCGGCGCCGCAGGAGCTGTACATGCGGCCGGCCGATCCGGCGCTGGCGCGATTCATCGGTGACGCGAACCTGCTGGAAGGCCACGTCGCCGACGCCAAGTCGGTCGATACGATCCTCGGCCGCCTCAAGCTTGAATCGCCTGAGGCGGTGAGCGCGGTCGCGGGCCCGGTCACGGTACTGGTGCGGCCCGAGCAGCTGGAGATCCTCGAGCAGCAGCCGGGCACCGCCGCCGCGGCTAGCGGAGCGCTGGCCGACTGCCTGTCCGGCCACGTGATCGCCTGCCAGTACTACGGGCACGACGCGGTGGTCCGCGTGCGGCCGGATGCCGAGCCCGGCGGCCAGGACGTCATCGTGCGCACCTCGGGCGGACCGCAGCTGCCCGCCGGCTCGCCCGTGTTCGTCCGCGCCCGCGGCCCGGTCATCGCCTGGGCTCGCCAGGCGGTGCCCTAGCTCACCGGCGCCATCGCCCGGTCAAACCGGGCCACCGCCTCGCGCACCTCATTGACGTAGATCATCCACACCTTCGCGTCACCGACATCGACGGCGTCCTTGCTCTCCATCAGCTGCTGGTATCCCCGGTCGGCAGACCCGCACCGGTCAGCCAAGTTCCCGGCGGCCAGCGCGATCTCCTGGCGCTGCTCCGGTGTCAGTACAGCCATAGCCCACCCCTGACGGCTCGGTCCTCCCCAGGCGGCGTTGATTCCCTGGGGCCTGGTGATCCACTCATTCTCTGACTAAGGTCAGAGAATGGACTCGGCCATGGTCGATCAGGTCCGGCGCTTCAACCGGACGGTGACCCAGCGCGTCGGCGCCCTGACCGACGCCTTCCTGGATCGCGGCCGCCCGCTCGGCCAGGCGCGGCTGCTCTGGGAGATCGGACCGGGCGGCGCCGACGTCAAGGACCTGCGCTCGCGCCTCGACCTTGACTCCGGTTACGTCAGCCGGATGCTCCGGTCGCTGTCGGCCGACGGACTGGTCGACGTCGGCCCGAGCCCGTCCGACGCCAGGGTCAGGACGGCGAGGCTCACGCCGGCGGGCCGGGCCGAGCGGCAGGTACTCGACCAGCTCGCCGACGACGCGGCGGTCGCGGTCCTCGGGCCGCTCAGCGGGGGTCAGCGCGAGCGCCTGGTCGCCGCCATGGCCGAGGTCGAGCGCCTCATGGTCGCCTCGATGATCACGATCTCCGCCCGCGACCCGCGCGAGCCGGCGGGCAGGTACTGCATCCAGGCCTACTTCGATGAGCTCGCCGAGCGCTTCGAAGGCGGCTTCGATCCGGAGCGGACCATCTCCGCCAGCGCCGAGGAACTGACGCCGCCCGCAGGCCTCCTGCTCGTCGCCATGCTCCACGACCAGGCCGTTGGCTGCGGTGCCCTGAAGCTTGCGGCGGGCGCGCCCGCCGAGATCAAGCGCATGTGGGTATCCCCCGCCGTCCGCGGTCTCGGCGTGGGGCGCCGGATGCTGGCCGAGCTCGAGGCCCGCGCCCTTGAGGCGGGCGCGTCGGCGGCGCGGCTGGAGACCAACGGCACGCTCACGGAGGCGATCACGCTGTACCGCTCGTCCGGCTATCGCGAAGTCGAGGCCTTCAGCGATGAGCCGTATGCGCACCACTGGTTCGCCAAGGCGCTGTGTTAGCTACGTCCGGGCTAGCTACGTCCGGGCTAGCTAGGCCCGGCAGCCGCCCCGCAGCGACTTGAGCACCAGGGCCGTCTGCAGGGCGGCCACCACGGCGTCCCAGCCCTTGTCCTCGCTGCTGGCTTCGGCCCCGCTACGATCAGCGGCCTGCTCGACCGTGTCACAGGTGAGTACGCCGTTCCCGACCGGAGTGCCCGCGTCGAGCGCGACCCGCGACAGCCCGTAGGTCACCGCGTCGCAGACGTAGTCGAAGTGCGGGGTGCCGCCGCGGATCACCGCGCCGAGACAGGCCACGGCGTCGTGGCGCCGGGCCAGCTCGGCCGCCACCACCGGCAGCTCAACCGCGCCGGGGACCCTGACGACGAGCGGGTCGGGAACGCCGCAGGCGCGCGCGGCCGCGACCGCGCGGGTCACGAGCTGATCGGTGATGGCGGCGTGCCAGCTGGTCGCCGCGATCGCGAGGCTCAGCCCGGACCCGTCGATGACCTGGCCGTCCGGGCGGCCGGCCCCGCTCACCGGGCGTCCGCGGCCGGCATGGCGACAGGCAGGTTCTCGATCTGGTGGCCGAGCCGGTCGCGCTTGGCGGTGAGGTAACGCAGGTTGTGCGCCGTCGGCGCGGACGCGAGCGCCACGCGGCCGGTCACCTCGATGCCGAACCCGGACAGGCCGATCACCTTGGCCGGATTGTTGGTGAGCAGCCGGAACGAGTGCACCCCGAGGTCGGTCAGCATCTGCGCGCCGGTCGAGTACTCGCGAGCGTCGACCGGCAGCCCGAGCTCGGTGTTCGCGTCGACGGTGTCCACCCCGCCGTCCTGCAGCTGGTAGGCGCGCAGCTTGGAGATCAGGCCGATGCCCCGGCCCTCATGCCCGCGCAGGTAGAGCACGACGCCGCGGCCCTCGGCGGCGATCGCCGCCATCGCGGCGTCAAGCTGCGTGCCGCAGTCGCAGCGGTGCGAGCCGAACACGTCCCCGGTCAGGCACTCCGAGTGCATCCGGACGAGCGGGTCAGGCCCGTCCGCGGTCAGGTCGCCGAGCACCAGCGCCATGTGCTCGGTGCCGTCCACCGAGTTCAGGTAGCCGAGCGCGCGCCAGTCGCCGTACCGGTTCGGCACCTGGGTCTCCACGACCCGGCTGACCACTCGCTCGTGCTGCCGCCGGTACTCGATGAGCTGCTCGATCGAGATCAGCGCGAGGCCGTGCTCATCGGCGAACTCCCGCAGGCGCGGCAGCCTGGCCATGGTGCCGTCGTCGTTGACGATCTCGGCCAGCACGCCCGCCGGGGTCAGCCCGGCCAGGCGGGCCAGGTCCACGGCGGCCTCGGTGTGACCGCGCCGGCGCAGCACTCCGCCCGGCGCGTACCGCAGCGGGAACACGTGACCGGGGCGGACGATCTCGTACGGCTCGGTCGCGGAGTCCGCCAGGGTGCGGATCGTCCTCGCCCGGTCGGCGGCCGAGATCCCCGTGGTGACCCCGTCGCGGGCGTCGACGCTGATCGTGTAGGCCGTGCGCATGCGCTCGGCGTTCTGCGTGGTCATCAGCGGCAGCTGGAGCCGGTCGAGCATCTCCCCCGGCATGGGCACGCAGATCACGCCGCTGGTGTAGCGGATCATGAAGGTCAGCAGCTCGGGCGTGGCCTTGCTGGCCGCGAAGATGATGTCGCCCTCGTTCTCCCGGTCGACGTCGTCGACCACGATGACGGGCCGGCCGGCGGCGATGTCGGCGATCGCCGTGGATACCTCATCTAGCCTGGTCACTGCGTCCTCCCTGCCAGCAGCCGCTCAACGTACTTGGCGATCAGGTCAACCTCGAGGTTCACGGCCGCGCCCGGCTGCTTGAACCCGAGCGTGGTGCGGTGGAGCGTCTCGGGGATGAGGCTGACCTCAAACCAGGGATCGCCGGTCTCGCTGAGCCCGGACACGGTAAGGCTGATCCCGTCAACCGCTACCGAGCCCTTGTAGACGACATACCGGGCCAGGTCCGCGGGCATCGAGATGCGCACGACCTCCCAGTCCGAGCCCGGCTGCCTGGACACGATCGTGCCGGTGCCGTCCACGTGGCCCTGGACGATGTGGCCGCCGAGGCGGCCGTCGGGCCGCACCGGCCGCTCCAGGTTCACGGCGGCGCCCGGAGCAAGCGAGCCGAGGGTTGAATGCTTGAGGGTCTCACCGATCACATCCGCGGCGAATTCGCCGTCGTCGGTGCTCGTGACGGTCAGGCAGACGCCGTTGATCGCAATCGAGTCACCGCGCGCGGCGTCACCCGTGACCTTAGGGCCGCGCACAACTAGCCTGGCCGAGTCCCCGTTCGGCTCTAGGCCGACGACCTCGCCAAGCTCTTCAACAATCCCGGTGAACACCCTGTCCTCCTCCGGAGCCCTTGCCCATGGCGTGCTCCGGGGGGTGGCGCGAGATCCGCGCATCCGCCGCGCTAACCATCCGTAACCGGACGGCTACCGCGCCGTACGTGCTGCCTCCCATCCGGACTTTAACCGTCGGTCCCGGAATTCCACCGGGTCAACCGGCCGATGGCTTCGGCCGGGTCGCGGACTATCACCGCCGGTTCGGAGTTTCACCGACCCCGGAGCACGTATTGCTTGCGAGAACCAGTCTGCCATGCCTTGTATTCCGCTGCGACCACGGCATGACCTGGCCCGGTCCAGGCTCGCCAGGAGAGCCAGGACCGGGCCAGTGATCGGCAGCCGGATCGACGGCTAATGGATGGTGGCGCTGTTGGTGCCTCGCCGCGCGAGCGCATCCAGCGTCACGGCCACGAGCAGCACCGCCGCCGTCCAGATGTACTGGCCGGCGTCGCCGAGCCCGAGGATACTGACGCCGTTGTAGATCACGGCCACGACGAAGCCGCCGAGGACCGCGCCGAGCATCCGCCCGCGCCCGCCGAACAGGCTGATCCCGCCGATGACACAGCCCGCGACGGAGTACAGCACGTACTGGCCGCCCGGGTAGTTGTTGGACATCGAGCCGAGCTCGGATGCGTACAGGATGCCGCTGATCCCCGCGAAGACGCCGCACAGCGCGAACGCCGTTACGCGGATCCGGCTCAGGCTGATGCCAGCCCGCCTTGCCGCCTCGGCGTTGCCGCCAACGGCGTACTCGTAGCGCCCGAACCGCGTCCTGGACAAGATCACGCTCGAGACGCCCAGCAGGCCGAGCACAATCGGCACCACCCAGGGCACCCCGCGCAGCGTGCCGAAAACGGCCCGGTTGGCGCTCAGGACCAGCACGAGCGCCGCCCCGATCACGGTCATCAGCACCAGCTTCAGGACGGTGATCCCGAGTGGCGGGGTCGTCAGGTTGTGCGCGCGCCGACGTCGTTCCTTGGCGACCATCATGGCTGCGGCCACCACGATACTCGCGGCCAGCAGGATCCACCCCACGGTCGGACTCAGGTTCGCCGAGGTGAGCTTGTCGAGGAACGTGCCCGGGTTGATCCTCATCACGCCGCCAAGCCCGACGTTCCCGGTCCGCTCATAGAGCCACAGCAGCACGCCGTTCAGGCCCAGCAACCCGGCCAGCGTCACGATGAACGAAGGGATCCGCAGCCAGACGATGACCAGGCCCTCGATCGCGGAGATCGCCGCGGTGACGACCAGCGCGGTCAGAACGGCCACCCACACGGGGTACGGATGGTTGATGGCCTCCATCCAGACCGCGATGGTGCCGCCGATCGCCGCGTTGAAGCCGACCGACAGGTCGATCTCGCCCAGCAGCAGGATGAACGCCTGCGCCATCGCGATCGTGATGATCCAGCCGGACTGGGTGATGAGGTTGGCGATGTTGGAGGCGGACAGGAAGCTGTGCTCGCGGAGCTGGAAATACGCTCCCAGCACGATGATCCCGATCACGACGGGCAGCGCCCCGCTGTCGCCGCTGCGTACCCGCCGCGCCCAGAGTCGCGCGTACTCGCTTACCGAGTTGGCCAGCAGCTCCGGAGCCGCGATCGCCGCGATCGCCGATGCCTCGGCGCTCTCCGTCGGCTCCGCGCCGACGACCGCTACCGAGCTAGTGTCCCGGCCGTCGGCAATGGCCTCGTCGTGGTCACTCGATGTCATCTCTAACCCTCCGAGCCGGTGCTCACGCCCGGCGTTGCCGGCAACGTCCGGTTGCCGTCGCCGTTTCCGTTTCCCGTGCGGGCCGACCCCCCGGTGGTCATGAGCTCAACCACCGACTGCGTGTCGAACTCCGACACGGGCCCGACCGCCGCCAGCGTGCCCAGATAGAGCACGGCGACCCGGTCGGCGACCCGGAAAACGTCGGTCAGGTTATGCGAGACCACGATGACCGCATGGCCGCTGCTGGCCAGCTGGGTGATCAGGCCGAGCACGAGATCGGTCTGGGTGACACCCAGCGCCGCAGTCGGCTCGTCCATGATGACGAGCTGAGCTTCCTGCATCACGGCCTTGGCAACCGCGACTGCCTGCCGCTGACCGCCGGACAGCGAGCCCACCGGCTGGCGGATCGAGCGGACGGTTGACACCCGCAGGTCCCGCAGCGTCTGCTTGGCGGCGATCTCCATGCTGATCTCGTCCAGGAGCCCGAAGTGCTCGGTCTCCCGGCCGAGCATCATGTTCTGCACGATGTCCAGATTGTCACAGAGGGCGAGGTCCTGGTAGACCGTGGCGATCCCGAGGTGGGTCGCGTCCCTGGGCGTGTGCAGCGTCACGGGCTTGCCTTTCCAGATCAGCTCGCCGCTGCTCGGCTGGTGAATGCCCGCAATGCACTTGATCAGAGTCGACTTGCCGGCCCCGTTGTCGCCAACGAGGGTCGTGACCTTGCCGACCGGGATGTCCAGGTTGATGTCGGCGAGAGCCTGGACCGGGCCGAAGGTCTTCCCGAGGCCGCGCAGCTGCAGCAGCGGCTGCGCGCCGTCTTCTGTGGTGGCGCGCCCGGATGGCGCCGCGCCCGCTTGCGCGGACACGGCGCCATCCCCGGCATTGTTAGCTACCACCCTGGCGTTCCCGCCTGGTTGTCAGCGAACATCGTTCCTTACCCCGAGATCCCGTACTTGGTGCAGTCGGCCGCGAACGAGCCGGCACAGAGCTGCGAGGCCGGCACGAAGTTGTCCGCGATGATGGTGGAGTTCATGTTGGCCGTCGTGACCCATTCCGGCGTGAGCAGGATGGACGGGACGGGCTTGTTGTTCTCCTTGATGTCCTTGACCGAGCCGGCGACCAGGGCGGGCGGCGGGGTCTTGCCCGCGCGCAGGTACATGGCCAGGGCGACTGCGGCCTGGGCCTCCAGGTAGATCGGCTTGTAGACGGTGCCGCACTGGTAGCCCGAGATAATGTTCTGCAGGCCGGTGAGCGTGGCGTCCTGCCCGGTCATCGGGAAGGTGCCCGCCTTGACGCCCTTGGTCTGCAGGTAGTGGATGATCGGCGCGCCGTTCTCGTCGTTCGGCATGAGGCCGGCGTTGATGTTCGGGTGCGAGGTGAAGGCTGCCTCGAACTCGGTCAGCGCGGTCGCCGGCGTCCAGGTGCCCGCCGGGTTCGCGACGTCCTTGTAGGTGCCGTTCGCGAAGTACGGCGCGAGCACGGCGTTGTAGCCATCGGCGAACAGCGTCGCGTTGTTGTCGGTCGGGTCGCCGCGCATGACGATGACCTGCGGCTTCTTCACGTGCCAGGCCGAGATGCAGCTGACCAGGCCCTTGCCGAGCAGCGTGCCGACGTACACGTTGTTGAAGCTCACGTAGTACTTGCGGGTGCCGCCGAGCGTGATGCGGTCGTAGTCGATCACGGGCACGCCGTGCGACGACGCGTACGACTCAATCTGCGCGCCGACACCGGGGTCGAGCGGGTCCATGATCAGGACCTTCGCACCCTTGGTGATGTCGGCCTCAGCGTCGGAGAGCTCGGTGGCGTCGACGCCCTGAGCGTTCTGGATCGTGTACTGCGACTTCGTCAGGCCCGCGTCCTGGAATGCCTTGGCCAGGTAGGGCGCGTCGAACTCGACGTACCTGGTGGAGGACACGGTGTCAGGCAGGATTGCGGCGATGCTGCCGGAGCCCTCAGACGCGAGCGGCTTGAGCTCCGACATCGCGGAGAAGTCCAGTGTGAATGAAGTGCTGGTCAGCTGCGGCAGTGGCGCCGAGTTCCCCGAGCTCGGCGGGCTCGAGGAGTTGCTGCTGGGACTGCTGCTGCCGCAGGCGGCGATGATCAATGCCGCGCTGCTTGCGACGGCCGTCGCAGCCACAGCTCTAGTGACTGAACGCAAGGTAAACCACCTCGTCTTCGGGCGGGGACTACTGTCGCCGCGGGGGCAAATGCATGTTGGCGTAACAGTAGGCCGATAGTGATAAACGCCTGCGTTAACATCCACGACACCTTGTGAAAATACTGTTAACGGCATAATCGCACGTCAGCTCGATGTTAACGCTCACTCGGCCGGAATCCGGTATCCAGCGCGGGGTTGCGTCACGATTAGCGGCGTTCCCGTGCTCTCTAGCTTGGCCCGTAGCCGGCGCACATAGACGCGGACATATTCGGTCTCAGTTTCATAACCACGGCCCCAGACCCGGCGCAGCAAGTGCGCGTGGCTGAGCAGCTTTCCGCGGTTCAGGGCCAGCTCCCGCAGGAGGGCGAACTCGGTCGGAGTCAGGTGCACGGGCTGGCCGCCCCGGCTGACCTGCTGGCTCGTCAGGTCGATGACGAGATCGGAAACCGTGATGACCTCGGGAGTGCTCGGCGCGGGAGCCGCCACCGCGGGCCGGGTCCGCCGGAGCGTCGCGTTGATCCTGGCCAGCAGCTCCTCGATGCTGAACGGCTTGGTCATGTAGTCATCCGCGCCGACGTTGAGGGCGCTGACCTTGTCCCGCTCGCCGCCGCGGGCCGACACGACGATGATCGCGACCGAAGACCGCTCGCGGATCAGCCGGCACAGTTCGAAGCCATCGATCTCCGGCAGCATCAGATCCAGCAGGACGATGTCCGGCGATTCGGTCTCCAGCAGCCGCAGCGCGCGCGAGCCGTCGGGCGACACCACGGTGTCAAACCCGCGGACGGCGAGGTTGGACCGGATCAGGTCGACGATGTTCGGATCATCCTCGACGACGAGCGCCCGCGTGGCCGCCTCGGTAACCACTAGGCAACTCCCGTCTCTGCCCTGACCGGACCGGCCACGATCGTGTCCTCGGCCGTCCGCGGCGCGAGCTTGCCGGTCGCCTCGATCGGCAGCCAGATCCGGAAGCAGGTGCCCACGTCCTGCGGGACCAGCTCGATCCGCCCGCCGTGGGCCGTGACGATGCCCTTGGCTATGGACAGGCCCAGCCCGGCACCGGCCGTCGGCGCGCGACGGCGCCGGGCCGACTCGAACGGCGCCCTGGCGACCTCCGGGCTCAGTCCCGCGCCGTCGTCGGCCACCGTCACCGCCACCTGGCCCGGTGCCGCGACCGTCGCGCCGACGCGCACGGTCGTGCCGGCCGGGTTGTGGCCGATGGCGTTAGCCAGCAAGTTCACGAACACTTGCTCCAGTCTGTCATGATCTGCCCAGATTACCGGCAATCGCGGCGCGCAGGACATCTTCACCTGCGGGGACACCTCGGGCGGCAGGCACGCGATCGCAGCCTCGAGCACCAGGGGCAGGTCGCACCAGTCCTGCTGCAGCCGCAGGATGCCGGACTCGATGGCGGAGAAGTCGAGGAGGTCGTCCACCAGCCGCCCCAGGCGGGCCGACTCGGCGGCGATCCGCCCGAGGAACCGGCGCTGCGACTCCCCGTCCCAGGTGACGTCGGGCTGCATCAGGCTCGAGGCGTACCCGCGGATCGCGGTCAGCGGCGTGCGGAGCTCGTGACTGAGCCGGGACAGGAAGCCGCGCTGTAGTTCCTGGGACCGGCGCAGCGTCATGGCCTCCTGGTGGGCGAGCAGGGCCTCCTCCCGCTCCAGTGCCAGGCGGAGCGACCGGGCCGCATCGGCAAGCAGTGCCCTGGCGTCCGCAGGCGGCGGGCGCAGCCGCCAGCGGGCGATGACCGCCGCCCCGCAGCCGGGCGCGGCGAACGTCACGGCCAGCATCGGGCTGGTCTCCTCCGGTCCGGCGGGCACCACCACGTCGTCGGTGCGGGCGCGGCCAAGTAGCCGGTCGGCGACGGTCATGACCTCCTGGGCGCAGCCGGGCCAGCCGCGCGGGCGGTTGCGTGCCCTCGCGCCGCCAGCGCCGTGCGAGCCGGCGGTGCCATCGTCCCCGGCATCGAGCCGCCCGGCCGCCGCGCGGCACTGGGCGCCGCCGCCGGGCGGCTTGATGATCAGCGCGGCGTCGTGGGCCTGCAGGCCGCGGCACAGCGCGTCCAGCGCGACCTCGATGCCGTCGCTGACCGGCAGCGGGCCGGCCAGCGTCTCGAGCATCTCCCTGATGGTCTCCAGCACGCGGTTGCGCGCGGTGACCTGATCGAGCAGCCGGTCACGCTCGATGGCGCTGGCGGCGTAGCCGGCGTAGAGCGTGACCAGGTCCAGGTCATCGCGCGTCGGCCGGCCGGGGATCGCCCGGAACACGGTAATGACCGCCACGAGCCCGGCGGGCCCGAGGACCGGCACCGACCACGAGCTGGCCACCTTCGCCGCGCGCGCGACGTTCGAGAACGGGGCCCAGTTCGGGCTCGAGCGGGTGTCCTCTTCAATAACCGCCGTGGCGGTGGCCGCGACCAGGCCGACGGGGCCGCCGTCCGGGCCTGCGGGCAGGCGGGACCAGGCCGCGAGCAGCGATCCGGCCAGTCCGAGGGACGCCGCACAGGCCAGCGAGTCATCGGCCATGAGGTGGATGCACAGGCGCTCGCTGCCGAGCGCCGCGCCCAGGGCGGACAGGATCAGGGACAGGCTGGAGGACGGGTCGGCCGAGACCAGCCGGTCGGCCAGCCCGTGCAGCCGGGTGAGCTGGCTGCGCGCCGACGAGTCGGCGTCCTGGCCGGACTGGAGCGCGACCACATCGTCGGGGTGCACCTCGGCCGGCGTCACCTCGGCCACCTTCCGGCCGTGCCGAAGCACGACGATGCGGTCCGCCAGCCGCATCATCAGGTCGATGTCGTGGCAGGCAAGCAGTACCGACGTGCCCTGGGTGCGCAGGCCCGCGATCAGCTCCTCGACCTGCCTGGACATGGCGACGCCCAGGGAGGCCGTCGGCTCGTCGAGCAGCAGCAGCCGCGGACGGCTGGCAAGTGCCCGCGCGACGGCCACGAGCTGGCGCTGCCCGCCCGACAGCGACCGGACGTCCCGAGTCGTCGCGGGCAGGCTGATCCCCAGGCTGTCGAGCAGTCGGGAGGCCTCGGTGTGCAGCTTGACCTCGGAGGCCATGTGCCGGCGACGCTCCCGGCCAAGCATGAGGTTCGCGGCGATGTCGAGGTTGTCGCACAGGGCCAGGTCCTGCCAGACGACGCTGATGCCGTGGCGGCCGGTGACGCTGGGCGCGGGTGACAGCGGTGCGCCGTCGAGCAGGATCTCACCGCCGGCGGGCATGATGTCACCGCCAATGCAGCGCACGAGCGTGGTCTTGCCCGCGCCGTTCTCGCCGGCCAGCGCGACGATCTCGCCGGCCCGGATGTCGAGGCTGACGTCGGCCAGCGCCTGGAGCGGCCCGTAGCTCACCCGCACGCCGCGGACGGCGAGCAGCGGGGGTGCCGGCGCGGCGTCGCTCCGGCTCGGGCTCAGCTCCGTGACCACGGTCATGCACCACATTCTGGTCCGCTGAGCGCCTAAATTGCCACTTCAGGGCTTCTGACCAGCCTGGGAGTGCTTACCGGAAGCGGGTCACGCCTTGCTCTTGAGCAACGTGAGGTGCGAATGCCCGGTTTCTTTGATGACGCTCTCGAAAAAGCAGTTCTTGCCGCCGGAGTTCAGGCCCTCAATGGTGCCGGCGGCGTACACGCCCGTTCCGGCCTTGTTCCTGACATAGGCAGGACCGCCGCTGTCACCGTGGTGGCAGATAGCCGTCGTGGAGTTCGAGACCTCGCCGATTCCGCAGACGATGTACGTGCCGTAGTGCGAGTCAACGAATGCCACGCACTCATCCTGGCCAGTGACCTTCTGGCTGTTGTGCTCGCCGCTCACGTCGCCGTTCACCGACATCCGGGAGCCGACGCCAGGGTCGGTCCAGCCGATGACGGCGTACCGGGTGCCGCGCTTCTTCCAGATCCGCGCCTGCTCGCTGGTCGCGATCGTCTCGTAGTCGTAGTCGCTGCCGACGTAATGCAGCTTGACCCGGCCGAGCAGGTCTATCCCGCCGTTGATGTAGACGGCGCCGACGCCGCAGTGACCGGCGCTGAGGACCTCGGCCTGCCCACGGGACGTCTTGACCGCCCAGCTGTCTGTGCAGCCGGTGCCGAGGCTCGGATCCTGCGTTCCGTCGCCGCCGGTAAAGGGCTTGCTGTCGCTGTCCCGCGCCGCCGCCGTCTGGGCGAGCGGCTCGGTCGTACTGGCGACTGCCACCGACCCGGGCCCGAACATCTCGTCAAACGTGCCCTGGGCTGCGGAAACGTATCGGGCCGTTGTTTCCCGCCGCAACGCCGGCGCCGGCGCGAGCACCAGGCGCACCGCGTTCGCGGCCGGCACCGGCCCGAAGGACTGCACGTCGATCCCCTCGTGCGCCAGCGCCCCCGCATCGGCGGCAATGCGGCTGGTGATGTCCGCCAGGTCGGCGAAACTGCGCCGGACCACCACATCGGCGATCGCCACCGACGTCCCGGCCAGCGACCGCGCATAGGCCAGGAACGGGCTCGCGCGTCCGACGGTGAACACCGTGACGTGATTGCCGTTCGTGGGGAGCACACCCGCGAACGTCGTGGCGTAGTCGGCCTCGCCGATCGTGTTCAGCGTGATCGCAACCTGATTCGCCGGCGACGACTCGGTCAGCGGCGGCGATACCGGGGGCGGCGCCGGCGAGATCATCAGGGCAATGGGGATCGCCGCGGCGGCCAGCGTCATGATGCGCATTAATCGCCGCCTCCTGCCCGACTCGCGGCTATAAGCCTACGAGATCGGCAGAAGTCAGATTTGCGAAAAGGCGGACCCTGCCGATTTAGATCTGGCCCGTCAGCCCCGCGAGGCGCGAGGCGAGGAATTCCCGCTCGGCCTGGTTCTGCGCCAGTTCGATCGCCGCCCGGTAGCTGTCCGCCGCCTCGCGGTCACGTCCGGCCCGCCGGAGCAGGTCTGCTCGTGCCGCGGGCAGATAGCGGTAACCGGCGAGCCTGCCATCCGCCTCCAGCCTGGCGATCTCCGCCAGCCCGGCCGACGGGCCTGCCACCATCGCCAGCGCGACCGCGCGGTTGAGTTCCACCACGGGGGACGGCCAGGCCGCCAGCAGGTCGTCGTAGCGGGCCACCATCTCGGCCCAGTCGGTGCCGGCGTAATCGGGCGCCCGGGCGTGGACGGCCGCGATCGCCGCCTGGGCCGCGAACCGGCCGGGCCGGCGTCCCCTGGTGGCCTCCTCGGCGAGCGCGATGCCCTCCTGCAGGGCGGCGCGGTCCCAGCGCGAGCGGTCCTGCTCTTCCAGGAGGATCAGGCGCCCGGACGCGTCGGTCCTGGTCGCCCGCCTGGCGTCGGTCAGCAGCATCAGCGCCAGCAGCCCGAGAGCCTCGCGCTCGTCGGGCATGAGCGCGGAGACCATCCGGGCCAGCCCGATGGCCAGGTCCACCAGCTCGTCGCGGACCAGGCTCTCCCCGGCGGGCGCGGCGTGGCCGGTGGTGAAGACCAGGTGGATCACCGTGAGCACACCGTCGAGCCGCTCGGGCAGCTCCGCCGGCCCGGGCACGCGATACGCGATCCTGGCCGCGGTGATCTTCTTCTTGGCCCTGGTGACCCGCGCGGCCATCGTCGACTCGGGAACGAGGAACGCCGCCGCGATCTCGGCCGTGGTCAGGCCGCAGATCAGCCGCAGCGCGAGCGCCACCTGCGCCTCGCGCGCCAGCGCGGGATGACAGCAGGTGAAGACCAGCCGCAGCCGGTCATCGGGGATGATGTCGGTCCCGGCCGCGGGCGGCTCCGGATCGCCCGCCGACTCGATCAGCAGCGGCAGCTTGGCCCGCAGCGTCTTGTCCCGGCGCAGCGCATCGAGCGCCTTGCGCCTGGCTGCGGTCGTCAGCCACGCGCCCGGGCTCGCCGGGACGCCCGACCGGGTCCAGGCATCCAGTGCCGACACGTAGGCGTCCTGCACGCACTCTTCGGCCAAGTCCATGTCCCTGGTCACGCGGACGGTGGAAGCGAGCACGAACGCCCACTCGCGCCGGTGCGCATCCGCGACTGCGCGCCTCACCTCTCCGGGCGTCTCCTCCTGGCCGGCCCGCTCAGCCGGCCAGCCACGAACGCCAGCGGTTCCTGCCAACGGTCTTGGCTCAGCCGGACATGTCGAAGACCGGCCTGACCTCGACGCCGCCGAAGAGCGCCGGGCAGAGCTTGGCTATCTCGAGCGCGTGATCGAGATCGCGCGCCTCGATGATGTAGTAACCGCCCAGCACCTCCTTGGTCTCGGCGAAGGGGCCGTCGGTCACGATGTCGCCCCTGATGCTGGTCGCGGTCGCCGACGAGTCAAGCCGCTCGCCGCCGACCATGGTCCCGCCGAGCTCGCCGACCTGCCCGTAAAACCTCATGTGCGCTTCCATCACCTGCTGTTCCCCGGCGGCGTCCATGGCCGCGTAGGGGGCTTCCTGCTCGTAAATCAAGATCATGTACTTCGCCATCTGAGCTCCCTGGTTGATGGATGTACTCACCCGACGAACGGCCCCGGCTCGATTCAACACCGTCCGGCCCAGATCCGGCCCGGATTTCTATGGCAGGAAAGGTGGGATAGTCGTCATTGCAGTCATCGACCAGCGCCGGCAGGATGGCCGTATGACCCGCCGTACGGTGCTGTTCCTGCTCTTCGACGGCGTCCAGAGCCTGGATGTGACCGGCCCGCTCGAGGTGTTCGCCGGGGCTGGCTACGAGACCATGACCGCCAGCCTGGGCGGCGGCACCGTGACCACCAGCAGCGGGCTCGGCCTCGTGCCCGGCCGTGACCTGCGCACCCTCGGCGCCGCCGGACCGGACACGCTGATCGTGCCGGGCGGGCAGGGCACGCTGGACCCTGATCCCGAGCTGATCGAGTGGCTGCGAGCTCACGGGCCCGGCGCGAAGCGGATCACCTCCGTCTGCACGGGCGCCTTCCTGCTCGCGGAGGCGGGCCTGCTGGACGGCAGGCGCGCGACCACGCACTGGGCATATGCCGACACGCTGGCCCGTCGTTTCCCCGCCGTGACGGTCGACCCGAATCCGATCTTCATCAGGGACGGCAGCGTCGCGACCTCGGCCGGGGTCACCGCCGGCATTGACCTGGCCCTCGCCCTCGTCGAGGAAGACATCGGCCACGAGGCCGCGCTCGCGGTCGCCAGGGGCCTGGTGGTCTACCTGCGCCGGCCCGGCGGCCAGGCCCAGTTCAGCGCGCAACTGCGGGCCCAGGCGGCCCAGCGGGCGCCGCTGCGCGAGGTGCAGCACTGGATCAGCGAGCACCCCGCCGCCGACCTGTCGGTCGCGGCGCTGGCCGGGCGGGCGGGGCTCTCGCCGCGCCAGTTCGCCCGTGCCTTTACGGCCGAGATCGGGATGACCCCCGGCAAGTTCGTCAGCCAGGTGCGCCTCGAGACCGCCCGCCGGATGCTGGCTGGTCCTGGCCAGGGCGTCAGTCAGGTCGCCAGGGCGTGCGGCTACGGCACGCCCGAGGCCATGCGCCGGGCCTTCGTCCAGTCCCTCGGAGTGCCACCGGCCAGCTATCGCCACATGTTCTGACCAATGAAAGAGAGCGCCCCATGCAGATCGCAGTCCTGCTCTACGACCGGGTCACCGCCCTGGATGCCATCGGTCCCTACGAGGTGCTGTCGGGACTGCCCGGCGCGACCGTGGTGTTCACGGCCGCGGCCGCAGGGCCGGTCCGGGCCAGCACCGGCATGCTGAGCCTGGTCGCCGAGGCCAGCCTGGACGAGGTCACGCACCCCGACATCGTCGTCGTCCCCGGCGGACCCGACCGGGCCACCGGGCCGCTGCTCGGCGGCGGCCCGGTGCTGGACTGGCTGCGGGCCGTCGATGAGCACAGCAGCTGGACTACGTCGGTCTGCACCGGCTCGCTGATCCTGGCCGCGGCCGGCCTGCTCGCCGGCCGGCGAGCGACCTCGCACTGGCTCGCGCTCGACCGCCTGCCCGACTTCGGCGTCGAGCCGACCGGCCAGCGGGTCGTACTTGACGGCAAGTACCTCACCGGCGCCGGCGTCTCGGCCGGCATCGACATGGCGCTCGATCTGGCCGGCCGCATCGCCGGCCAGGAAACCGCGCAGGCCATCCAGCTGATGATCGAGTACGACCCGCAGCCGCCCTACTCGGCCGGCTCGCCCGACAAGGCCCCCGCCGACATCGTCGCCCGCATGCGGCAGGGCCGGCTGAGCCCGGCGGCGAGCTAGCCTCGGCTGCCGCCGCCGCCGCACCCGCGGAGGCAAGCCGCGCTGGCCTCCTCGGGTCGCGACCCCATGATCACGGAGACTAAGTCAGTCGTGGGCTGAGTTAGTCCCCGTGATCATGCTGCGGCCATCTGAGGAAACGGGGGCGGCGCGCGGGACGACTATTCGGCGGCGCCGTCCCGGCGGGCCCTTGCCCGCTTTTTACCTTCGTGCATGGCTTGGACCCGGGCAATTGGTATCGCGTGCCCGTCGGCGACCAGCTCGTCCGGCAGCCGCTGCGGTGCGGGCAGGAGGGCTGCCCAGACGTCCTTGCCCTTCAGCAGGCCGGGCGCCGAGTGCAGCGTGAAGTCGGCCGGCGCGACCGAGTCGAGGTCCTCCCATCGCACCGGGAACGACACCGGCGCTCCCGGCCGCACCCGCGGGCTGTAGGCGGCGACCACCGTCGCCCCGCCCGCCCTGGTGGAATCGAGGAACACCTTCCCGCCCCGGTCATCCCGGACGAACGCCGTCGTCGCGAGCTCCGGATCGAGTCGCTCGGCCCTGGCCGCGATCGCCCGGGTCGCCGCGGCCGCATCCTCCGTGCTGGTGCCCGCCGCCAGCGGGACGAAAACGTGCACGCCCTTGGATCCGCTGGTCTTGACCGCGCCCGCCAGGCCGACTGCCGACAGCGCCTCCCGGACGAGGAACGCGGCCGCCGTGGCGTGACCGAAGTCCGCACCCGCCGGCGGATCGATGTCGAGCACGAGGAAGTCGGGATGCTGCCAGTTGCCCGCGCGAAAGAGCGTGGGGTGATACTCCACCGAGCGCTGATTGGCGAACCACAGCAGCGTGCGCCAGTCGTTACAGAGCGCATAGGAAACCTCGCGCCGCGAGCTCTCTGCCCACATCGAGATCGTCTGGACCCACGATGGCGTGTACTTCGGCACGTTCTTCTGCATGAACGGCTCCTGGCCGGGCCGGACCCTGATCACAGACAGCGGCCGGTCCCGCAGCTGGCCGATGATCGCTTCCGACACCGCGTCCAGGTAGTCGACGAGGTCACGCTTGGTGGCATCCGCCCCGTCGAACAGCGGCTGATCGAGGTGCGTCAGCTTGACGCCGTCGCGTTCCTCGTCGCCGGTCATGCGCTCACCAGATCTGCTCGCCCGACGCGGCCGCGGCCAGCTGCCGCAGCTCCTGGACGGCAGCGGCCGGGTCCTTGCTGCCGTACACGGCCGACCCGGCCACGAAGTTGTCCGCGCCCGCCTCGGCGCACCGGCCGATGGTCTCCTCGCTCACGCCGCCGTCGACCTGCAGCCAGATGTCGCCGCCGTTGGCGCCGATGTACTCGCGGGCCCGCCGGATCTTCGGCAGCACGAGGTCCATGAACTCCTGGCCGCCGAACCCGGGCTCAATCGTCATCAGCAGCACCATGTCGACCTCGGGCAGCAGATCGGCGTAGGGCTCGACGGCGGTGGCGGGGTTGAAGGCCAGCCCGGCCCGGGAGCCCGCCGCGCGGATCTGCCGCAGGGTGCGGATCGGGGCGCTGGCCGCCTCGGCGTGGATCGTCACGCTGCGGGCGCCGGCCTCGACGTACTGCGGCGCCCAGTGGTCGGGGTCCTCGATCATCAGGTGGCAGTCAAGCGGCAGCCTCGCGTGCCGGTGCAGGGCCTCCACCACCGGCAGGCCGATCGTCAGGTTGGGCACGAAGTGACCGTCCATGACGTCGACATGCAGCCAGTCGGCCACCGTCGCTACCGCATCGGCCTCGTCGGCCAGGCGGGCAAAGTCGGCCGCCAGCAGACTCGGCGCTATCCGCACGCTCATCACGGCTGAGTCTAGACAGAACCAGGCGCGGACTGTCGCACCTGCCCGGTACCTTCGGTCCGTGACTACTGAGGCATCGGACCGGCTGCTGGACCGGGTACGCAAGCTGCTGGCGAAGGCGGAGGGCGAGGGCGTCACCCCGGAGGAGGCCCAGGCCCTCACGGCCAAGGCCGCCGAGCTGATGGCGAAGTACGGCATCGACCGGGCCCTGCTGGCCGCGCGGCGCCCGGAGACCGACCGGCCGGACAGCCGCATGGTGGACATCTACAACCCGTGGGGCCGGGTCCGCGCGCACCTGCTCTGCGGCCTGGCCTCGGCGCTGCGCTGCCAGCCGATCCTGGTGACCTCGCCCGAGGGCACGCTGCACGTCCACATCTTCGGCTACGCCTCTGATCTCGAGCGCGCGGACATGCTGTACACCTCGGTGCTGATCCAGATGTGGCACGGCCTGGTCGCCGCCCCGGTCCCGGCCAGGGCACAGAGCTCCCGCGCCTGGCGGCGCAGCTGGCTCCTCGGCTTCGCCGCCGCGGTGATCGCCAGAGTGCAGGCGGCCGAGCAGCGCGCCGCCCAGACCGCGACCGCGGCCGCCGACAGCCCGCAGACTAGCGCCGAGATCGTGCTCGCCGACCGCTCGCTGGTGATCCGCCGCCACGTGGCCGCCGCGTACCCGCATACCCGGACGGCGAGGCTCACCTATTCCGGCAGCGGCTACGGCGACGGCTACGAGCAGGGCAAGCGCGCCGACATCGGCGCCGGCCGGGTCGGGCCGCGGGCCAGCAAGCCGCTGTCGGCCGCCGGCTAGCGTCCGTCAGCGGCGCCGCAGCAGCGCCACGAACATCGCGTCGGTGCCGTGCCGGTGCGGCCAGAACTGCGCGTACCGCTGATAGGGCTCCGGGCAGCGCAAGTCCGGGACCTCGCCGAGGATCGCGGGCGCGTCCAGCACCTCGGCGACGGGCCCGCCGGCCAGCACGGCCGCGACGACCTCGCGGGTCTCGGCCACGTGCGGCGAGCACGTGACGTAAGCCACGACCCCGCCGGGCCGCGCCGACTCCAGGGCCGAGCGCAGCAGGTCGCGCTGCAGCGCGGCCAGGCCCTCGATGTCCTGCGGAGTGCGCCGCCAGCGCGCCTCCGGCCGCCGGCGCAGCGCGCCGAGGCCCGAGCACGGCACGTCGGCGAGCACCTGCTCGAAGCGATCCTGCCGCCAGGCCGGCCGGGTTCCGTCGGCCACGACCACCGCGGCCGCCGCCGTGCCCGCGGTGGCGGCGCGTACCAGCCGGGCGCGGTGCTCGCGTATCTCGGCCGCGGTCAGCCGGGCGCCGGCCTCACCGGCGAGGCCAGCAAGCAGCCGCGCCTTGCCACCCGGCCCGGCGCACACGTCGAGCCACCGCCCGCCATCGCCGGCAGGGCCGCCGGCGCGGACCAGCGCGAGCGCCGCCAGCTGGCTGGCCTCGTCCTGCACGCCGGCCCGGCCCGTCTCGACCAGCGGAAACCGTGCGGGATCTCCCTCGGCCAGATACGCGCCGAACGGTGACCAGCGGGCGGCCTGGCCGCCGGCTGCGATCAGGTCCTGCTGGCCGGCCAGGCCAGGCACGGCGCACAGGTGGACGAGCGGCCGCTCGTTGTCGGCGGCCAGCACGGCCTCGGTCTCGGTCAGCGGCCCGGCGAGCCGCTCGCCGAGGGCATCGGCGAAGGCCTCGACAATCCACCGCGGATGGCTGTGCCGCACGGCCAGATGCCCCGCCGGGTCGTCGGCCCGGCTCGGCGCGGCGATCTCCAGCCACGCCGCCAGGTCCCTGGTCGCGACCCGGCGCAGCACCGCGTTGACGAAGCCCGCGGGCCGCTGGCCCGCGACCTCCCGCACGAGGCTGACCGAGGTCGCGACCGCCGCGTGCGGCGCGATCCTGGTGCCGAGCAGCTGGTGCGCTCCGAGCCGCAGCACCTCGCGCACCGGCGGATCGAGGGCCGCGAGGTCACGGTCGCAGCAGATGGCCAGTACCGCGTCATAGGTGCCCCGCCCGCGCAGGGTCCCGTAGGCCAGCTCGGTGGCCAGCGCCGCGTCCCGGCCGGCGAGGCCGCGCCGCCTCAGCAGCTGCGGCAGCAGCAGATTGGCGTACGCGTCCCGGCCAGTGACCGCGAGGAGGACATCGAGCGCGACGCGCCGGGCCGGGTCGCGGTCCTTCCTGGTCCTCCGGCCTGCTGGCTCAGTCACGCCGGAGGGTCGTCCGCGAGGCAAAAACCGCCGGACCGCCGTCCAGCCTGAGGCCGCGCACCCAGTCGGCAGCCCCGATGCGCCGCCTGCCGTCCGGCTGCACGTCGTGCAGCCCCACGGCGGCGGTGCCCGTGCCGACGAGGACCTGGTCGCCGTGCGCGCGGTCGCGGCGGACCCGCACCTCGCCCGGGGCCAGCGGCTCGGCGTCCACCGCGGTGTCGACTGGCCAGAGCTTGACCCGGTGGCCGTCCAGGGTGGTCCAGGCGCCCGGCGCGGGCGTGCAGGCCCGGATCTGCCTGCTGACCGCCGCCGCCGGCTGCGACCAGCGGACCTCGGCATCGGCCGGAGTCAGCTTGGCCGCCACGCTCATCCCGTCGCTGGGCTGCGGCCGGGCCTCGAGCTCGCCGGACTCGATCCCGTCCATGGTCGCCACGAGCAGTTCGGCACCGGCGATGCTCAGCCGGGACAGCAGCTCGCCGGCCGTGTCGGTCGGCAGGACCGGCTCGGTCAGCACGCCGAACACCGGCCCGGCATCAAGCTCCCGCACGATGCGGAACGTCGTGGCCCCGGTGAGGTCGTCGCCGTGCATGATCGCCCGCTGCACCGGCGCAGCGCCGCGCCACGCGGGCAGCACCGAGAAGTGCAGGTTGACCCATCCGAAGCGAGGGATGTCCAGCGCCGACTGCGGCAGCAGCGCCCCGTAGGCGGTGACCGGGCAGCAGTCGGGCTCGATCTCGCGCAGCCGGTCAAGGAACTGCGGGTCGGACGGCTTCGCCGGGCGGAGCACCTCGATCCCCGCGGCCTCGGCCCGCTCGGCCACCGGGCTCGCCCCGACCTTCAGGCCGCGGCCCGCCTTGGCATCCGGCCTGGTCACGACCGCCACTACGGTGTGCCGC
>Ga0209380_10000343_pt1 | contig 32631 bp, 28 predicted proteins | sample HubBroMetageWFT6_FD_188347 | JGI IMG/M metagenome (GOLD analysis project Ga0209380, IMG submission 188347) | Warmed and freeze-thawed soil microbial communities from the Hubbard Brook experimental Forest, New Hampshire - Hubbard Brook CCASE Soil... | ecosystem: Environmental > Terrestrial >... | reverse complement strand
TGCGACCAGGCCGCCGGCCTGGTGCTGCCCGTGCGACCGGCCGGTCTGGAAGAGCACCGCCACGAAGGGCGGGCGCGGTGCGGGCTGCGGTCCGTTCCGGACATCGACCAGGCCGCGGCGCACCTGCGGTGGATCGCGAGCCACCGGGACGAGGCCGCCGCCATCGGCAAGACCGCCTCGCAGTGGGTTCACGCCCGGCGGAACGTGTGGGACTGCGGCCCGGCAGTGCTCGCCGTACTCGGCGAGCGGCGGCGCACGGCCCGGCTCCGGCGCCGGATGCCGAACCGGGCCCGCCCGGAGTGCCGGCCGATCACCTCAAGAACTCCCGGCCCGTAGTCCCAGACGTTGCGATGGTGATGGACCCACTCGGACGCCGCCCGGCCCATCGCCGCTGCCTCGGCGCGGTGTCCGGCGACCCAGCGCAGCTTCGCGGCGACGTCGTCGACCGAGGGGACGCCGCGCACGCCGCACGGCTCGCGGCCCTCGTGCAGATGCTGCTCGAAGCGCGCGGGCGGCACGGCAACCACGAGCCCGGCGGCATCGGTGCAGACGTCGCGCTGCCCCTCCGATGAGAGCGCGATGACCGGCAGCCCGGTCGCCATCGCCTCGATCATCGGCAGCCCGAAGCCCTCGCTGCCGAGCGCCAGGAACACATCGGCCTGCCCATACCAGTGCGCGATCCCGCGGGTGCGTTCCTCCGCGGTCACCAGGGTGATGCGGGGATCGTCCGGGAAGTCCTCCGGCTCGCCCCAGCGGCATTTGAGGATCAGGCGGGCGTCATCGTCGCCTTCAAACGCCCGCTGCCACGCCGCTATCCCTTCGGGCAGGTGCTTGCGATCGGCCAGGCCCGGCAGGCCGTAGTTCCGGTTGTAGACGGCGGCCACGATCAGCGTCGTGACGCCGCGGCGTTCCGGTCTGGTCAGGAGCGGATAGGACTGCGGGTCGATGCCGTCGGGCACGACCTCCACGGGGACGCTGACTCCGCTCGTGCGCATGACGTCGGCTACGAACCGCGTGGGCGCGATGATCGCGCGAGCCCGATTGAGCCGCGCCGCCCAGCCCGCCGGCAGCTGGCTCGCCTCGAACATCGACCTGACGAACAGGTCGGAGCCTGCGTAGCACTCCAGGTCCGGCCGCATCCAGCTGGAGTACACGACCGGGCCGCCCAGGTGCGGCGCCGACCGGGCCCACAGGCCAAGCAGCTCGCCTGAGCAGCCCGAGACATCCAGGTACTGCGGCCGGAGATACACCCTGGCTCCGGCGCGGTGCATTCCGAGCGCCAGGTACTCATTCATCGAGGCGTAACCAGAATAGACCGCGAATTCCCCGACAACCGTTATCGCCATTAATTTCCCCGCTGAGCTTTGGCAACTGGCTGCGGGAAACTTTATTGGGAGCTGTCGCTAACTGAGCCCGGCCTGACCAAGGAACGCGAGCTGGGCGAGGAAATGCCGGGTGCCGCCGCCCTCGTGGCCGTTGTACGGATACACGGCGATGTCCTTCGGCCCGGCGTAGTGGTTGAAGGCGGCGAAGACCGTGGACGCCGGCGTGACGGTGTCGGCGAGGCCGACCGAGAACAGGGCGGGCGCAGTGGCGTGCTTGCCGTGATTGACGACGTCGATGTAGGCCAGCGTGGTGAAGGCCTGCTCGGCCCGGTCCGGGTTGACCCGGCAGAACTCGGCCAGCTCCCGGTACGGAAGCGTGTCGGTGACGTCCAGGGCGCGCCGCGGATGAGCCAGGAACGGCACGTCGGGCAGGGCCGCGGCGACGTCGCCCGCGAGGTGCGCGGCGGCGATCGCCAGCGCGCCGCCCTGACTGCCGCCGGCGGTGACCACCGGGCGCCCCGCGGCCGAGGGATGCGCCCGCACCGCATCGACCGCGCGGGCCGCGTCGATGAACAGCCGGGTGTAGTAGTGCTGGTGCGGGTCGGCGATGCCCTGGGTGAGGAAGCCCGCCGCGCGCGGCGCGCCATCACCGCCGGGGTCGGCCGTGTCGGCGCTGCGCCAGGCGCCGCCCTGCCCGCGGCAGTCCATGATCAGGTGCGGGTGCCCGGCACAGCTCCAGGTCAGCCAGTCGAACGGGTCGCCCCGGCCGCCGCCGTAACCCACGTACTGCACGATCACCGCCGCACCGGGCTCGGCCCGGTGCGGCACCAGCAGCCAGGCCCTGACCGGGTCGCCGGCGTAGCCGGCGAACGTGACATCGAAGACGGCCGCGTGCCGCGCCTGGCTGTCGGCCGGCACGAACTCCGGCTCGCTCCGGTCGGTCCGCGCGGCACCGAGCTCGCCGGCCCAGAACTCGCCGAAGTCGGCGGGCTCGGCGATGTCGGGCCGGTAGCGCTGCAGGTCGGAAAGCGGGAGGTCGGCGAGCACGGGGGTCCTCGGGGGCTGCGGTGGGCGCGATCAGGTCAGCCTACGGCGTCAGGCCTTGATCGAGCCGGCCAGTCCCGACAGGCCGCCGACGATACGGCGCTGCGCCAGCGCGAAGAACGCGAGCGCGGGCAGCATCGACAGCGCCGTGAACGCGAAGACCGCCGCCGTGTCCTGTGAGTACGTCGACTGGAACGTGGAGACGCCGAGCGGCAGCGTGTAGTGCGTGGGGTTCGTGAAGACCAGCAGCGGGAGCAGGTAGGCGTTCCAGCTGGTGACGAACGCCAGGATGGCCACCGTCATGAGCGCCGGGCGCGAGAGCGGGACCATGATCTTCATGAAGAACGTGTACCGGCTCGCGCCGTCGACGACGGCAGCGTCCTCGAGTTCGCCAGGGATCGCCCGCATGAACGGCCGCAGGATGATGACCGTGATCGGCAGCGCGAAGGCCGCCTCCGGCAGCGCCACGCCGAGCCAGTTGTCGAGCAGGTGGATCTGCTTGTCGAGGAAGTACACCGGCAGCGACGCGACGTTCGGCGGGAAGAGCAGCCCGACGGCGAACAGCATGTACCAGGCGTCGCGTCCGGGGAAGCGGTACCGCGCCAGCGCGAACGATGCCATCGATCCGCATCCGACCGCGAGCGCGGTGACCACGAACGCAATCAGCGCGCTGTTGCCGAGGTTCTGCCAGAAGGTGGCCGAGGTCAGAATCGACTTGTAGTTCTCCCAGACCCAGGGATGCGGCAGACCGTTGGGGGAGACGTTGAGCTGGGCGGTGGTACGGAAGCCGCCGACGATCACGTAGAGCATCGGCACCAGCGTGATGGCGACGATCACCAGCGCGACGAGGTAGCTCAGCGGGATCGCGGGCTTGACGCGCCCAGGCCGCCGCCCGGCGGGCGCGGCCGGACGGGGCGCGGCCTGCACTGCTGCGGTCAACTCAGATCACCTCACTGCCCTGGTCAGTGCGCCCTCGGTGTCGCGGCGCAGCACGAACCGCTGGTAGGCAAACGCGAGCACGAAGCTGATGACGAACAGGATGACGGCGGCGGCGCTGCCGTAGCCGAACTCCAGGCTGCGGAAGCCGAAGAAGATCATGTAGGTCACCATCGTGCTGGACGCGTTGGCCGGCCCGCCGAGCGTCATGATCCAGACCAGGTCGAAGACCTGCAGCGAGCCGATCATCGACAGGAAGATCCAGATTCTGATGGTCGGCCCGAGCAGCGGCAGGGTGATGTGCCGCGTGGTGCGCCACGCGGACGCCCCGTCGATCGCGGCCGCCTCCCTGAGCTCGGCCGGTATGCCTTGCAGGCCGGCCAGCAGCAGGATGATCCCGAAGCCGATGAACTGCCACGTGAGCACCACGAACATCGTGTACAGGACGATGTTGGGGTCGGCGAGCCAGTCCTTGATCTCGCCGCCCAGCCCGACCGCCTGCAGGAGAGCGTCGATAAACCCGCCGGGCTGCAGGATGAGCAGCCACAGCACCGCGGTGGTTGCCTGGGACACGACGTAGGGCGCAAACACCGCCATACGCAGGAACGAGCTGCCGCGCATCTTACGGTTGAGCAGCAGGGCTATCGCGACGCTGATCGGGAGCTGGATGACCAGCGACAGCACGGCGATGATCACGTTGTGCCAGAGCGAGGACCGGAAGACCGGGTCCGCCAGCACCAGCTTGTAGTTGTGCAGGCCGGTGAAATCGGACAGCGGCCCGTAGCCGGTCCAGTTGAACAGCCCGTAGTACGCGGCGATGCCGATCGGCAGCAGCACGAAGATCGTGAAGAGCGCGAGCGCCGGTCCGAGCAGCACTGTCAGCTCGACGAAACGCCGGCTGGGCCAGCTGCGGCGCCGCCCAGGCGAAGGGGGCGGAGCGACGGCCGGTATGACCTCGGCCGTCGCTCCCTTCAGTTCGGTCATTACTGCTGCGCGGCGGCCTGGTCAATGGCCGTGACGATGGACTGCGGAGATGTGGTGCCGGGCTTGGCGAAGAAGTCCGCTACCGCCGAGTCGAGCGCGGTGCCCACGTTCGTCGGCCAGGCGAGGTCGAGGTACTCCTGGACGAAGGACGAGGACTTGCTGGCCTGGAGCACCTGCTGATCGGCCGGCAGGGTCACCGCCGACGCGGCCGCCGGGTTGGCGGGCAGGAGGCTGGCGCCGACGATCAGCTTCTGCGCCGCGGTGCTGTCGAGGTACTCGAGGAAGTCGGCGCAGGCCGGCTCGGGCGCGCTCGTCGAGCACGAGTTGCCATCGCTGCCGCCGAGGAGGGCCGCTGCATTGCCCGGTGCGCCCGGCACCGCGGGGAACGGGAACCAGCCGATCTCGGTGGTGTCCGTCTTCCACTGACTGCTGGAGACCAGCGCCTGGAACACGCTCGGGTCCCAGTCGCCCTGCAGTTCCATGGCGGCCTTGCCATCCGCGACCATGCCGGCCGAGCTTCCGGCGCCGGTCTGGGCCGGCGTGTTGAGGAACGCGGGCTGGAACGGGTTGGAGGCCATGAACGCCTTGAGGTCGGTACCGGCCTTGGCGAAGCACGGGTAGTTCGCCGAGACGTTCTTGACCGCGGCCTCCAGGGTGGAGACGGAGCACTCGCGGACCGCGAAGTAGTCGTAGTAGAACGCGTCCGGCCACTGGTCCTTGCTGCCGACCGCGATCGGGGCGATGTGCGCCGCCTTCAACTTGGTGACGTCCGCCTCGAGCTGCGGGATGGTCGACGGCGTCGAGGTGATGCCGGCCCTGGCGAACAGGTCCTTGCGGTACCAGAAACCCACCGTGTGCAGGTCATAGGGGACACCGTACTGGTGTCCGTTGATCTGCCAGGCCTGTGCCTGCGCCCCGAGCTCGCCGATCCAGCTGGACACATAGGGCGTCAGGTTCGCCAGCAGGCCGGACTTGACCTGGGTCGCCATGAAGCCGCCGCCGCGCTGGAAGAAGATGTCCGGCGCGCTGTTGCCCTGGAGCGCCACTTGAATCTTGGTGTCGTACTGCTCGTTCTGAATCGGGACGTAGGAGAACGAGACATTCGGGTGGCTGGCGTGGTAGCTCTTCATGAGCTGCTGGAAGACGCCGAGCAGCGGGTTGGCGTTGGCGTTACTCCAAAAGGTGAGCGTGACCTTGCCGGTGGATGAGCTGGCACCGTGTGACGGGCCCGGGCTGCCGCAAGCAGCGAGGGCGGCCGCGGCGGTCAGCGCCGCGGCCAGCGCTAGGTATTTCCGGGTGCTGCGCATGTTGGTCATCTCCTGACGATGAGCCGGAGTGGGGGGTGTAGCACCGCGCCACCAGGTTGTCGAAAGATTCAGGAATATTTCGGCGTGGCGTTATCGTAGGAACCCGCCTGGCTGCGGTCAACCCCTTCTTTGAGAGTCGTTACGGACTCTTCGCCTGCTGCTCAGATATGGGTCTTGCGCTCCGATAGTCCGGTCGATTAGTTTCGGAGCCCTAGCCAGCACCTGCGGCTGACGGCGTGCGAGCGTGTCGGGCGCGTTACCGGCAGTGTCGGCTTGGGGCCAGGATGGGAAGCGCCAGTGGCGCACCGTTGGTAAGGGGTTGATGGTGTCGTGCCGAGTGAGCCGGTTAGCCGCGGCGATGGGTCAGACGTGCCCGCCCCACGTCGGCCAACGCTGGCTGCCATCGCTGCCGAGGCGGGTGTCTCGCTGCCGACGGTTTCGAAGGTCGTCAACGGGCGACCGGACGTCGCGCCTGACACGCGGGCGCGGGTCGAGCGGCTGCTGGGCGAGCGGAGGTACCAGCGGCCGGGTATCAGGCGCGGGCGCCGCGTCGGCCTGATCGACCTGATCTTCAACGGACTCGACAGCCCGTGGGCAGTGGAGATCCTGCGCGGCGTCGAGGATTACTGCGCGGACCATGCCATGGGCGCGGCGGTCTCGGCGGTGCGTCACGGCAGCGCGCGCCCGGCCACCTGGACGAGCGCGCTGGCTAGCCACGACACCGACGGGGTAATCCTCGTGACCTCCGAGCTCACGATGCCCGAGCTGCGCCAGGTCCGGGAAGAGTCGATCCCGCTGGTGGTTGTGGACCCGGCCAACATGCCCGATCCCGATGTGCCGAGCGTCGGCGCTACCAACTGGGCCGGCGGCCTGGCCGCGACCGACCACCTGCTCAGCCTCGGGCATACCCGGATCGGGGCCATCTCGGGCCCGCCCGACTACCTGTGCAGCCGGGCCCGGGTCGACGGCTACCGCTCGGCCCTGGAGCGGGCAGGCGGCCGGTTCGATGAGACCCTCGTCCGGCACGGGGACTTCATGCACGAGGGCGGCTTCCTGTGCGGCAGCGAGCTGCTGGCCCTCGACGAGCCGCCGACGGCGATCTTCGCGGGCAGCGACCAGCAGGCGCTCGGTGTGTATGAGGCGGCGCGCCAGCGTGGCCTGCGGATCCCGCAGGATCTGTCCGTGGTCGGGTTCGATGACCTGCCCGCGGCGCGCTGGGTGTCGCCGCCGCTGACGACGATCAGGCAGCCGCTGGCGGACATGGGCCGGGTCGCCGCGGAGATGCTGGGCGATCTGATTGAGGGCGTTCCGCTGCGCAGCCAGCGGGTCGAGCTGTCGACCGAGCTCATCGTCAGGGAATCGACCGCCAGGCTGTCAGCGTGAGGCCGGCGAGTCAGCAGGTAACGTCGGCCGTGGCCGCGCCGGCGAGCGGGGAGGCCGACTCCGCCGCGCGCACGCAGGCCTTTCGCGACGTCACGGTGCCGGTCGCCGACCGGGTGGCCGACCTGCTGGCGCGTATGACCCTCGCGGAAAAGCTCGCTCAGCTCGCCAGCGTGTGGCTGAGCGACGGCGAGGGCGTCGCACCGCCGCGCGGCGAGTTCGCCAGTGACATGCCGCCGTTTGCCGAGCTCATCGAGCACGGGCTAGGGCAGCTGACCAGGGTCTTCGGTACCAGCCCGGTCTTGCCGGGGCAGGGCGTCGCTCAGCTCGCCGAGCTGCAGTCCCAGATCCGGCAGCGGAGCCGGTTCGCGATCCCCGCAATCGCGCACGAGGAGTGCCTGACCGGATTCGCCACCTGGACGGCGACGGCATTCCCGACGCCGTTTGCCTGGGGCGCATCCTTCGACCCCGGCCTGGTGAATCAGATGGCCGCGGCGATCGGGACCAGCATGCGCGCGGTCGGCGTGCACCAGGGCCTGGCCCCGGTGCTCGACGTGGCGCGCGATCCCCGGTGGGGCCGGGTCGAGGAGACGATCGGCGCGGATCCCTACCTGGTCGCGATGATCGGTACCGCGTACGTGCGGGGCCTGCAGTCCGCCGGCGTGATCGCCACTCTCAAGCACTTCGCCGGCTACTCCGGCTCGGGCGCGGGCAGGAACATGGCACCGGTGAGCGCCGGCCCGCGCGAGCTCGCCGATGTCTTCCTGCCGCCGTTCGAGATGGCGCTGGCCGAGGGCGGAGCGCGTTCGGTCATGCACTCCTACGCCGCCATCGACGGGGTGCCGCCGGCGGCGGACTTCGCGCTGCTGACGGGCTTGCTCCGGGAGGAGCTCGGCTTCGACGGCGTGGTGGTCTCTGACTATTACGGGGTTTCCTTCCTGGAGACGCTGCACGAGGTGGCCGGCTCGCCCGGTCAGGCGGCCGCGCTCGCGCTGCGGGCCGGAGTCGACGTGGAGCTGCCGAACGTGCGGTGCTACGGCGAGCCGCTGGCCGCCGCCGTGCAGGCCGGCGAGGTGCCCGAGCAGCTGGTCGACCGGGCCGTCACGCGGGTGCTCAGGCAGAAGTTCGAGCTGGGCCTGCTCGACTCGGCCGAAGCCGATGACAGTGCCGCCGCAATCGACCTCGACCCGCCGGAGAACCGGGAGCTGGCCCGGCGGCTGGCCGAGAACTCGATCGTCCTGCTTGCCAACAGCGCGGGCGCGCTGCCGTTGCCGGCGGAGGCCAAAATCGCGGTCGTCGGCCCCCTCGCGGCCGACCCGCTCGCGTACTTCGGCTGCTACACCTTCCCCCGGCACGTGGGGCACGAGCATCCCGGCACCGGCGCCGGCGTTGCCGTCGTTCCGCTCATCGATGCGCTCCGGGCGGAACTGCCGCACGCGCTGATCGAGCACGCGCGCGGCTGCGACGTGCGCGGCGACGACCGGTCCGGCTTCGAGGCCGCCCGGAGCTGCGCGCGGTCGGCCGATGTCGTGCTCGCGGTGCTCGGCGACGAGGCCGGGCTCTTCGGCCGGGGCAGCTCGGGTGAGGGCTGCGATGCGAGCGACCTGCGGCTGCCGGGCGTGCAGGCCGATCTGCTCGCGGAGCTGGTCGAGACCGGCAGGCCCGTGGTGGCGGTGCTGATTACCGGCCGCCCGTATGCCATCGGGACGGTCGCTGGCCGGCTGGCGGCCGCGGTTCAGGCATTCTTTCCTGGCCAGGAGGGCGGCGGCGCGCTGGCCGGGGTGCTCTCCGGCCGCATCGTCCCGAGCGGCAAGCTGCCCATGGAGCTGCCGCTCCTCGCGGGGGCGGACCGGCCCTGCTATCTCGCGCCGCTGCTCGGGACGCGCAACGAGGTGAGCTCGGTCGACCCGACACCGCTGTTCCCGTTCGGGCACGGCCTGTCCTACACCGAGTTCGAGTACTCAGACGTGTGCGTGCGGGCGGCGGACGGCAGCCCTGGCACGACGATCGCGACCGACGGCGCGGCCGAGGTCGCGTGCACGGTGCGCAACGCCGGGGCGCGGCCAGGCACCGAGGTCGTCCAGCTGTACCTGCGCGACCCGGTCGCGCAGGTCATCCGGCCGGCGCGGTACCTGGCGGGGTTCGCCCGGGTGCCGCTCGACCCCGGCCAGGCCCGCCGGGTGGTCTTCCGGCTGCACGCGGACCGCACCGCCTTCACCGGCCTGTCCGGCACCCGGGTGGTCGAGCCGGGGCTGATCGAGATCGCTATCGGTTCCTCCTCGGCGGATCTGCGCCTGCACGGTGAGATGGAGCTTGTCGGACCGCAGCGGACCGTCGGCTCCCAGCGGGTCCTGTCCACACCAGTGGACGTGCTTGACCACTGACGCCCGGCGGCCCCGACAATGGACCGGGAAAGGGCCCGCATGCTGGTAGCCGGAGTAGATTCCTCGACGCAGTCGACGAAGGTCGTGCTCTGCGACGCGGCGGACGGCACGGTCGTCGCCACCGGGAGCGCGCCGCATCCCGGCGGCACGGAGTGCGACCCGCGCGCCTGGTGGGACGCGCTGCAGCTAGCCGGGGACGGCCTGCTGGACCGGGCCGCGGCCGTCGCGGTGGCCGGGCAGCAGCACGGGTCGGTGGTACTCGACGCGGACGGGACGGTCATCCGGCCCGCCCTGCTGTGGAACGACCTGCGCTCGGCGGGGGCAGCCGACGATCTCGTCCGGGAGCTTGGTGGTCCGTGCTGGTGGGCCGAGGTCACCGGCAGCGTGCCGACGGCGTCATTCACGGTCAGCAAGCTGCGCTGGCTGGCCGACCACGAGCCGGCCAGCGCCGCCAGGATCGCCACGGTCCTGCTGCCGCACGACTACCTGACCTGGCGCCTCGGCGCGGCCGAGCCGGTGACCGACCGGGGCGACGCCTCCGGTACGGGCTACTTCGCCACCGCCAGGGGCCAGTGGCTGCCGGAAATCGTGGCGGCCGCGCTCGGTCATGAGGCCGGTCTGCCCCGGGTAGCGGCGCCGGGGGAGGCGGTCGGGCAGGCCGCCGGCGGTGCGGTGCTCGCGCCGGGGACCGGGGACAATATGGCGGCCGCGCTCGGCCTTGGTCTCGAACCCGGCGAGGTGGCCGTCTCGATCGGCACCTCGGGCACGGCGTTCGCGGTCACCGCGGTGCCGGCCGCCGACCCGTCCGGGTCCGTCGCCGGGTTCGCCGATGCGACGGGCCGGTTCCTGCCGCTCGTCTGCACGGTGAACGCCGGCCTGGTGATGTCGGCGGTCGCCGCGATGACGGGCACTGACCTCGCCGGGCTGGACGAACGCGCGCTGGCCGCCGCCGCGGGCGCGGGCGGGATTGCGCTGCTGCCGTACTTCGACGGGGAGCGCACGCCGAATCTCCCGCTGTCGACCGGGGTGATCTCCGGGCTGACCACGCGCAATGCGACGCCGGAGAACCTGGCGCGGGCAGCGGTCGAGAGCGTGCTGTGCTCCCTCGCTGACGCTGCCGGGCTGCTTACCGGCTACGGCGTTGACCGGCGCCGGGTCCTGCTGATCGGCGGCGGCGCCCGCTCGGCCGCCGTGTGCGCTCTGGCGCCGGGCATCTTCGGCGTCGACGTCGACGTGCCCGAGCCGCAGGAGTACGTGGCGCTCGGGGCCGCGCGGCAGGCCGCGTGGGCGCTGGCGGGGACGGCGGAGCCGCCGGCCTGGCCCGCGCCGCCCGCGCGCAGGTACTCGGGTGCGTCGCAGCCGGAGGTCGCCGCGCGGTACGCGGCGCTGCGTGCGGCCACATCCTCCTGGGCCGGTGGCCTGCCGCCACCGGATTGACGAAGGGAACCTTGATCATGAACGCTGACCGGTACGCGCCGACGCCCGCCGACCGCTTCTCGTTCGGCATCTGGACCGTGGGCTGGCAGGGAGTCGACGTGTTCGGCCCGGCGGTGCGCCCGCCGATGCCGGCCGACCGTGCGGTCCGCAAGCTCGCGGAGCTTGGCGCCTACGGTGTCAACTTCCACGACAACGACGTGTTCGACTTCGACGCCGGCGAGGCCGAGCGCGACAAGCGGATCGCGGAGTTCCGGCAGGCCCTGACCGACACCGGGCTCGTCGTGACGACCGCGACGACGAACCTGTTCAGCCACCCGATGTTCAAGGAAGGCGCGTTCACCGCCAATGACCGGGACGTGCGGCGGTTCGCGCTGGCCAAGGTAATGCGCAACCTGGACCTGGCGGCCGAGCTTGGGGCCGGGATCTACGTGTGCTGGGGCGGCCGGGAAGGCGCCGAGTCCGGGGCCAGCAAGGACGTGCGTGCCGCGCTCGACCGCTACAAGGAGGCCCTGGACGTGCTGTGCGCCTACGTCCTGGACCACGGGTACGGGCTGCGGTTCGCGATCGAGCCGAAGCCCAACGAGCCGCGCGGCGACATCCTGCTCCCCACGGCCGGCCACGCCCTGGCCTTCATCACCGAGCTTGAGCATCCCGAGCTCGTCGGCATCAACCCCGAGGTCGGCCACGAGGAGATGGCCGGCCTCAACTACGCCCACGCGATCACGCAGGCGCTCTGGCACGGCAAGCTGTACCACATCGATCTCAACGGCCAGCACGGCCCGCGCTACGACCAGGACCTGCGGTTCGGCGCCGGGAACGCGCGCGGCGCCTTCTGGGTGGTCGATGCGCTCGAGGCCGGCGGCTACGACGGCCCGGTGCACTTCGACTACAAGCCGCCCCGCACCGAGGACGACGACGGGGTCTGGGACTCGGCCGCCGCCTGCATGCGCAACTACCTGATCCTGCGCGAGAAGGTACGGGCGTTCCGCGCCGATCCCGAGGTCCAGGCCGCGCTCGGAGCGGCGCGCGTGGACCAGCTGGCGGTGCCGACGCTGGCGGCCGGCGAGAGCTGGCGCGACGTCGCCGGGATCGCCGTCGACACCGCCGCGCTAGCCGCGCGCGGCATGGCCTTCGAGCGGCTCGACCAGCTGGCCCTGGAGCACCTCTACGGGGTGCGCTAGCGCTCAGGGTGACAGCGGCGCCGTGGTCCACATCGCCGGGTCGGGCCCGAGCAGCCGGAGGTCATGGGCGAAGACGGCGGTCGGGCTCAGCGGCGCCTGCGGGCTCCAGGTCTGCAGGTACACGTACAGCCCGTCGGCGTCGGGGGAGAAGAGGGTCTGCTTGCCCGGGTCGGGCGGCGTGTTCAGGTACGCGCGGTCGCCGTTGATGACCGAGGACGGGCAGGTTGTGGGCGTGCTGTCCTTGGCCGTCGGCTTGGATGCGGGCTTGCTGTTCTTGCCGGCCCGCACCGCCGGGGAGGTGGCGATCCGGCACTTCGGGCCCTGGACCGGCTGGGTGCTGGTGATGATCGTCAGCGGGTTGCGCAGCGGGGTGCCCGGCAGATTGGCCGGGCTGCCGATGACCAGCTCGTCTTGCGTCGGCTCCTGCACGCCCGGTGCCGGCTGGACGACCGACGCGTACAGGACGTCGCTCCACGCCGACGGCAGGCCGGTCAGCCGGACGGGGAACCGCAGGCTGGCCGTCTGGTTGTAGCGCAGGGACCCGGCGACCCGGACCAGGTCGGCGGGCGTGCCGGTGGATTGCACCAGCGCCCACCCGCCGCGGGCGTACTGGAACGCCAGTACGCGGCGGATGCCGGCAAGCGCGCGCAGCCGGCTCAGGTTGCCGCCGGTGAAGTCGGCCCAGTACGCCGGCTGGCCCTGCACGTCCGGCGCAGTGCCGGTCACCGTCATCTGGGCCCTCGTGCTCGCCGTGGTGGCGCCGCAGGACAGGCTCGCGGACTTCAGCGTGCACCAGCCGGCCGCGTAGAGCACGACCTGGGTGGCATCGACCTGGACCCCGGCGGGGGAGGGGGTCGAGGCCCGGAGCATGAGGGTGGTGCGCCAGTCGTTGGAACCCACCAGGCGGGGCTGGTAGGGGTACCAGGTCATGGCCGCGTACGGCACCAGCGGATTGAAGCGCTGCGGGGCCGGCCCGGCTTGTGCGGTCGGCTGGCGCGGGGAGGCGGCGACGACGGCCAGCACCACCCCGACGACCGCGGCGGCGGCGAGGACCGGGCTGCCGATGGCGCCGGCCCGGCGCCGGAGCAGCCGGGCCCGGCCGATGCGCCGGGCGGCCGGGATGCTGATGGGCGCGGGCGGCAGTTCGGTGGCGGCCTGCCGCTTGAACAGGACGCGGAGGTCAGACTCACGCACGGCGGGGTCCCTTTCCAGTGGTGGCTGCGGACTTGCCGCCCAGCCGGCCGCGCAGGGCGGCGATCGCCTTCGCGGTCTGGCTCTTGACCGTGCCGGTGCTGCAGCCGAGCGCGGCGGCCGTCTGGTCGATGTTGAGGTCGCAGTAGTAGCGCAGGACCAGCACAGCCCGCTGGCCCGGCGGGAGGGCCGTCACGGCGGCCTGCAGGTCCATCAGGCCGTCGCGATCGGCCGTCAGGATGGGCGTCTCTGGCAGGTGGTCGGTGACGCTGACGCGCCTGGTCCAGCCGCTGCGCCGCTCGTGCAGGAACTCGCGGACCAGGATCGCGTTCACGTAGGCGTCGGTGTTATCTGCCGCCGACGCCTTGGCCCAGCGCATGTAGACCCGGATGACCGCCTGCTGGACAAGATCATCGGCGCGGTGCCGGTCCTGGCACAGCAGGAGCGCGAGCCGGCGGAGCGCGGGCAGCCGCGATTCGACGTACTCGGAGTAGTCGGCATCGCGCTGATCGGTCAAGGACCGGGTCTTTCTGCGGGGTAACTAGTCACACTCTGCGGAGGCGTGCAGGGAGCGCTGAGGTTGTCTGCAGATGCTAAGAAGTTCGGGCGCCCGAAGCAAAGGGGCCCGGCTGCCAGCTGGCAGCCGGGCCCTCGTTGCCTCTGATCAGCGGTGATGTCTTCCGATCGGAATAATCCGGTAGAGGGCCACGCCCTCGGCCGGGACCGTGGCGGTGATCACCCCGGCCGCCGATATGCGGAAGATTCGCGCGTGGCCGGCGATCACCGACTGGCTGCCCCACAGGTCCTCCACCAGGTAGCCGCGGGGGTCGGGCGGCAGTCCGATGGCGGCGGCAGTGGTGGTGATCGTGACGGGGGCCGAGCTCAGCGTCGTCGTCGTGTTGAACAGCCCGACGACGCCGTCGCCCCGGCGGCGCTCGACCTTGGCGAACACCTGATGGCCCGCGGCCCGGCCGGGCCGGCCGACGTCGGCGATCCTGGAGGCGTCGATCGCGTCCTGGTCGACGGCGATGACCTGCCGGTTCATCAGCAGCCGGCGGTCCCTCGGAGTCAGCCCGGCGCTGCTGCCGTAAGCGTTGGTCACGCCCTTGGTGAGGTCGACGCCGAGGATGAGCGGGGCCGAGCCCAGTGACCACAGGCTCAGCTGGGACTCGGACGCGGCCAGGGACATGCCGGAATCGGCGCTGCCATCGCCGACCTCGATCGAGTCGTAGTCGTTGAATCCGTCCGGCCCGCCGTACGGCTGCCAGTCGGCGACGCCGTTGAAGCGGTCGCTCCAGTGGCTATAGCTCGTCATCGGGAACACGCTGAGGCAGCCGGTGAAGGGCGGTGCGTTGCAGCTGTTGGCCGAGCCCTCGTCCGGCCCGTTGATCTCGATGTCGGGAGTGAACTCCCACTGGTTGGCGTACTTCTTCAGGGTCGGCGCGAGCTTGATGGTGTAGCTGCCCTGGGTGATGTTCAGCACCATCGCCCGGCCGGAGTGGTGGATCGCGGCCTGCCAGGCCCGGACGTCCGCGCCGTTGCCGTTGGTGATGCCGTCCAGCTTGACGTAGTCGACGCCCCAGGAGGCCAGCTCGTCGACGACGGAGTCGAGGTAGGCGCGCGCCCCTGGCTTCGCGTAGTTGATTCCCACCATCCCGCCGCAGTTGTAGTTGTTCTCCTGCGTCTTGGTGGCGATCTGGTCGGCGGTGTCATGGGTGCCGAGGATCGGAGTGTTCTTGGCCACCGCCTGCTGTGAGATGCCGGGGGTCATGTAGATGCCGAACTTCAGCCCGAGGCGGTGCACGTAGGCGGCCAGTGCCGCGACGCCGTTCTTGTGGCCGACGTTCGGATAGCTGGCCGTGTTGACGACCCAGCGGCCGTACTTGTCGACGTTCGGCCCCTGCGGCCCTGGGCACTGATACCAGCCGTCGTCGATATTGACATACCGGTAGCCAACCGACCGCAGGCCGGTGCTAATCAGCGCCCGCGCTTCGCCGCGGACCTGGGCGGCATCAACGCCGAGCCGCAGGAAACTCCAGCCGCTCCAGCCCATGACGGGCGTCGGATCAGGTCCGCCCGGATACGCCGTGGCCGCCTGAGCCGCCGGAGCGCTACTCAGGACGGGCGTGGCGGCAACTGCCGCGAGCGGAAGCGCCAGGACCCAGGCCGCCAGGCCCGTGGTCAACCGTCTCATAACTCCTCCATTGGTATAGCTCACGAGAGCGGGGTGACGCGGTACAGGGCCACGCCTTCGGCCGGGACGGTCGCGCTGATCATCCCGGCGGATGAGATGTCGAATGTCGTCTGGCCGCCAACCACGACCGACTGGCTGCCCCACAGATCCTGAACCTCGTAGCCATTGGGATCGGCCGGGAGCCCGATGGCGGCGGCCGTGGTCGTAATGCTGACTGGGCTGGAGCTCAGCTTGGTCGTGGTGTTGAACAGCCCGACGACCGCGTCCCCGCCCGATTCCACCTTGGCGAAAACCTGATTGCCGGCCTTGCCGCCGGGCGTGCCGGTAATCGAGATCCTGGATGCGTCGATCGCGTCCTGGTCGACGCCGATGACCTGCTGGTTGGTCAGCAGGCTCAGGTCAGTGGAATTGAGCGCGGCGCTGGTGCCGTAGGCGTTGGTCACCGAGCTGGTCAGGTCGCTGCCGAGGATCAGCGGGGCGGAGCCAAGCGACCACAGGCTCAGCTGTGATTCCGAGGCGGCCTCGGACAGGCCGGAGTCGGTGCTGCCGTCGCCGACTTCGATCGAGTCGTAGTCGTTGAACCCGCCGGGGCCGCCGTACGACTGCCAGTCCGCGACGCCGGCGAACCGGTCATCCCAGCTCGCGTAGCTCGTGAGCGGGAACACGCTGAGGCAGCCCGTGTAGGGCGGCGAGTTGCAGCCGCTGGCCGAGCCCTCATCGGGGCCGTTGATCTCGATGTCGGGATCGAACTCCCACTGGTTGGCGTACTCCTTGAGGGTCGGCGCGAGCTTGATGGTGTAGCTGCCCTGCGTGATGTTCAGCACCATCGGCCGGCCTGACTGCTGGATGGCGGCCTGCCAGGCCTCGACATCCGGGCCGTTCTTGTTGGTGATGCCGTCCAGCTTGATGTAGTCGACGCCCCAGGAGGCGAGCTCGTCGACGATCGAGTCGACATAAGCCTGTGCCCCGGCCGCGCTGTAGTTGATCCCGACCATGCCGCCGCAGTTGTAGTTGTTCTGCGAGGTCGTGGTGGCGATCTGGTCGGCGGTGTAGGAGGTGCCGAGAATCGGCGTGTTCGCCGCCACGGCCTGGCTGGAGATGCCGGCCGTCTCGTAGATGCCGAACTTCAGCCCGAGGCCGTGCACGTAGGCGGCAAGCGCCTGGATCCCGTTCTCCGAGCCGACGTTCGGATAGCTGGTGGTATTCACAACCCACCGGCCGTAGGCGTCGACGTTCGGGCCCTGCGAACCCGGGCACTGATACCACCCGTCATCGATGTTGACGTACTGGTAGCCGGCGGCGGCCAGGCCGGTGCTGACCAGCGCCTGAGCCTCGCCCTCGACCTGGGCGGTGTCCGCGCCCAGCCGCAGGAAGCTCCAGCCGCTCCAGCCCATGACCGGAGTCTGGTCGGGACCGCCGGGCGGGTACGCGGTCGCCGCGTGCGTGGTCGGCGCGGTGGCGACGGCGGCCACCATGAGCATCGATACCAGCGGAGCGGCCGCTGCCGCTGCGGTTAAGCGGTGGGTCCACCTGGCCATGAGGCCTCCAGGGCACTAGCGGTGCGAATCGGGCACGGGGGACGAATAACTGCCATCATGACGGCCCGCACCGACCAAGCCAAGACTGGACAGCAAACGCGCAGAAATCCCGCTGGATTCTGTTCATTTCGCGCAGCGTCGTCGCTCTGGCGGACGCTAGGCGCAGATCACCTGGCAGCCCTGCCGGCGGATCCGCTCGAGCTCGCCCGGCGGCACCCGGTCATCGGTGATCAGCACATTCACGTCCGGCAGCGCGCAGACCGGCGCGAGCGTGACGCGCCCGATCTTCGTGGCATCGGCGAGCACGACGCGCATGCGAGCGCGCCGGCACAGGGCAGCGTTGACCCTGGCGCCCGCGGGATCATAATTCGTGCAGCCGGCCTCGGCATCCACGCCGTCGACGCCGATGAACGCGACGTCGATATCGCATTCGGCGAGGAACGCCTCGGCGCTGGGGCCAATCGACTCCTGACTGCTGGCGCGGACCTCGCCGCCGGCCACGAAGACTCGCAGCCGCGGGCAGGCCGCCAGATCAGCCGCGACGTTCAGCGCGTTGGTGATGACCGTGAGGTCGCCTGCGTCCCGCAGCAGCCGCGCGAACTGGGCCACCGTCGTGCCGCCGGTCGTGCCGATCACGCTGGCACCGGCCAGGAATCTCGTGGCGGCCCTGGCGATGCGCTGCTTCTCGGCCAGATCCTGGGCGGTCTTGTAGCTCAGCGGCAGGTCGTTGAATGCGGCGTGGATCCGCGCGCCGCCGTGGGTACGGGCGACCAGGCGCTGGTTTTCCAGAGCCTGAAGGTCTCTGCGGATCGTCGCGCAGGAAACGCCGAACTCGGTGGCGAGCGACGACACGTCGATCTGGCCGCGCGCCACGACCCGGGCCGCGATCTGGTTGAGCCGATGCCGCCGTTGCACCGTGGTCTGTCAGTGCCGATGTGGCCGGGTCGGGGGTTTCATCGGGACTGCGGGCAAGTGCCCCATGCAGCGATCATATGCCGCCGTTCGCCTCCGGACATGCCTTGAGAAGTGATCGTGCATGTCGTAGAGTCAATCGAAATAGGCCAGACTGTGCAAAATTTATGGGCAACATGTGCGCACTTTGACAAAGTCGCCCGTCCGGGAGGGCTCCGGATGAGGCCAGCGAGGCCGGTGACGGCGGGCACAGTCGCGGCGTCCGGTGCCGACCGAGAAGTGCGCTGATTGCGCTGCTGAACTGATCTTCCTGGGCATCCGGCCAGCACAACGGACTGCCGGCTGCCCGCTCCTGCGACGGTGAAGGGACCAACCGGTGCGACGACCTGCCCCGCACGTGCTCGCGGAGATCGCCAGCCAGCCGGACTGCTGGGCCAGAGCGCTCGCGTCCATGCCGGAGGCAGCGAAGGTTCTCCCCGGCGCCGGGGAGCGAGTCGCCATCACTGGCTGCGGCACATCCTGGCACGTAGCTGCCGCGATCGCGGCGGCCAGGGAAGCGGCGGGCCAGGGCGAGACCGACGCGTTCCCCGCATCGGAACTGCCGAGGCGGCCCTACGACGCGGTGGTCGCGGTGTCCCGGTCGGGCACCACGACCGAGGTCCTCGACGCGCTGCGAAGGACGCCGTCGTCGGTGCGCAAGATCGGCATTACCGCCGCCCCGGCGACGCCCATCCGCGACGCCGCTGATCACCTGCTGGTGCTCGACTACGCGGACGAGGAATCCTTCGTGCAGACGCGCTTCGCGACGACCGTTCTGACGATCGGCCGGGCCCACGTCGGGCACGATCTGCCGCCTGTGGTGGCGCAGGCCAGGCAGGCGGCGGCCGCCGGGCTGGACGAGCGCCTCGTGGACCGGTCGCATTATGTCTTCCTCGGCCGCGGCTGGGCCGTGGGGGTCGCGCACGAAGCGGCGCTCAAGGTCCAGGAGACCTCGGCGACGTGGAGTGAGGCCTACCCGGCGCTGGAGTACCGGCACGGACCCCTGTCGGCAGCCACCCCCAGCTCGGTGGTGTGGCTGCTCGGCGTCGACGACGAGGCGCTGGTCAGCGACATCAAGCGCACCGGGGCGACGGTTGTCGTCGGTGCCCGCGATCCGCAGGCCGAGCTCGTCCTCGTCCAGCGCGTCGCCGTGGCTACCGCCCAGGCCCGCGGGCTGGATCCGGACCGGCCCCGGCACCTGGCCCGCTCGGTCGTCCACGCCAGCCAGTGACGGCAGCCGCCGCCGGCCAGCCGGCTACTTGATCGAGCCGGCCGTGATGCCCTGGATGATGTAGCGGTTCAGCACCAGGGCCAGGATGCCGGGGATCGCCGCGGCGATCACCCCGCACGCCATCAGCAGCGTGAAGGGCACGACGCGCTGCTGGTTCAGCGCCGCGACGATGACGGTGACCGGCTGGGTCGACAAGTCGGTCGTCAGGATCAGCGGGAACAGGAACTGGGCCCAGCCCATCAGGAACGCGATGATCGCGGCGGCGGCGATGCCGGGCCTGGCCACCGGGATGACAACCCGCAGCAGGGCGCGCAGCGGTGTCGCCCCGTCGACGAACGCGGCCTCCTCGAGCTCGCGCGGGATGCTGTTGAAGTAGTTGTAGAGGATCCAGATCGCCAGCGGCAGGAACCCGGATACATAGACCAGGACCACAGCCAGGTACGTATTCACCAGGCCGAGGCTGGCCATGATCCGGTAGAGCGGGATCAGCGTGGCGTACGCGGGCAGCAGCAGGGTCGCGAGGACGCTCACGAAGATGGTCCGCTTGAACCGGAACTGCAGGCGCGCGAAGGCGTAGGCGGCGAAGACGGCGATGACGACAGTCACCACCATGGCCGCCCCCGACTCGATCGTCGAGTTCAGCAGGGAGTGGCCGAGCTGACCGGAAATGCCGTTGCCGGCGCCGCCGATGCCCAGCATGGCCCGGTAGCTGTCGCCGACCAGGGGCGACGGGAAGTAATGAGCCGGCGCGCTGTCGGCGCCCGACAGCGTGCTGAGGCTGGTATCGAAGGCCCAGTAGATCGGGAACAGCGACCACAGCAGGATCACGGCGATCGTCACGATCCGGCCCACGATCCTCGCCGGCCGGCCGGACAGCATCCGGCCGGCCGGCCCGGCGGCTGCCCTGGTCACGACCCGCGCCGTGGCTTCGCTGGCTCCGGTGGCGGTCACTATGCGGCCTCCGTCCGGCGGTAGAGCAGCGCCAGCGCCGCCATCGACAGCAGCGCGGTGGCGAGCGTTATCAGCAGCGACAGCGCATAGCCGCCGCCGAAGTTGAGATCTTCGAACGTCTGGACGTAGGTCTGCAGCATCACCGACGAGCCGAGCGGGGCGATCCCGTTGAGTATGTACACCTGGTCGAAGATGTTCAGCGACAGGACGACCGCCTCGACCGTCGCGACCGCGATGGCCGGCCGGACGAGCGGCAGCGAGATGCGGCGGAACGACGAGATCGCGCCGGCGCCGTCCACTCTGGCGGCCTCGTACAGGTCCAGCGGAATCGACTGCAGTGCCGCCAGGATGATCAGTGCCGACAGCGGCGTGATCTGCCAGACCTGCACGATCTCGATCAGCAGGATCGTCAGCCACCGGTCTAGCCCGAGCCAGAGGTGGTAGCCGCCGATCAGGTGCAGGGAGTGCAGCGCGCTGTTCAGCACGCCGAACGTGGGGTTGTAGATCCAGCTCCAGATGACCGCCTCGACCACCGCCGGCAGCGCCCACGGCAGGATGACCAGGGCGAGGACGACGCCCCGGAACCGAAACCGGTGGCGCAGCGCCAGCGCCACCACCGTCCCGAGCACGACCGAGAGCACGACGCCGATCGCGACGTAGATGGCGGTGTTGATCCAGGAGGTCAGGATGGCCGAGTTCGAGAACAGGGCCCGGAAGTTGTCCAGCCCGGTGAACTGGGTCGGCGGGTCAAGCGGCATGACCCGGAAGAACGCCTCCACCGTGGTGTCGGCGGTCGGGACGAACGACAGTGCCCCGATGAAGACCACCAGCGGCGAGATCAGGATGTACGGCAGCAACCGCTGACGCGACGAGGCACCCAGCACGACACAGCCTCCCTTACTGGCCGTCGCGCGCGTGCCCGTCGCGTCGGCGGGTCTGCCGATACCGCTACTGCCCGGCTACTGCCGGACACACCTGACTATCCGGAGGTTTTGAGCGTATTCACTGTGTTCGCGATCGAGCTCACGGCCTGCGCCACTGTCTCCTGGCCGGCGGCCGCCTCGTGGATGTTCGTCTGCACCGCCGCGCTGAACTGGACGTACCAGGGCGGCGCCCCGTTCGGGAACGGCGCCTGCGCGTGCGCCTTGAGGATGGCGGCCAGCTGCGATGCCTGACCGATGTCGCCCGCGCCCGCCAGGAGGTTGAGGCTCGACAGCCGGGACGGCAGCGGGAACGTGCTGACCACATCGCTGGCGCCCTTGAGCCCGCCCCAGATCGCCTGGTTCTCGGTGTTGGTGAACCACTGGATGAACTTGACCGCGCCGGCCACGTTCTTGGCGTTCCTCGGGATTCCGATGCCGTCAGGGTTGGCGACGACCTGGCCAGCGCCCGACGCGCCCGGCGTGGTGATGTACTCGGTCTGGTTGACCACGCTCGAGGACGACGGCACGTTGTAGATGGTCGCGACGCTGCCGGAGTAGTCGCAGAGCGTCGCGGCGACCCGGTTCTTGGCCATCTCGGTGGTGAACCCGTCGTAGTCGGTCGAGTTGATGTTGGCCTTCGGGACCAGCCCGCTCTTGTAGGCGTTGACGATCCACGACATGGCCTGGTAGCCGGGCGAGCTCGGCGAGGTGAACGCGGGGGTGTCCTGCGAGGTCAGCACCTGGCCGCCGAAGGCCGCGGTCATCTGGTACCAGCAGGTCGACAGGCCCTCGGCGGTGGCGAGCTGGATGTTCAGCGGACTGGCTATGCCGTTGGCCTTGCCGACCGCCTTGAGGTCAGAGCTGAACTGGCTCAGCGTCGTCGGCATCGTCGTGATGCCCGCCTTGGCGAAGTCCTTGGTGTTCACGGTGGTGACCAGGAACGAGGAGTCGAACGGCATCCCGATCAGCTGGTTGTCCGAGACGAAGGTGTCCAGCTGCGGCATGTCCGCCTTGAGGCTGGCCACGTTGAAGTACTTGTTGAGCGGGAGGAACCAGCCGGTCTTCTGGTACTCACCGACCTTGGACCAGTCGACGTCGGCGGCATCGGCGAAGTAGGTATTGGCCGACATCGCCGCAGCGATCTTGGTCTGCAGGTCGTCCCAGCCGATGTTGACCCAGGTCACCTTGATGCCCGTCTCCTTGGTGAACTGCGCGAGCAGCGCCTTGGGCGGAGACGGGTAGGCGACTGCGACCGTGATCGAACCGGGCGAACTGGCCTTCGGGCTGCTGCCGCCGCTTGACCCGCAAGCCGCGCCCAGCGTGACCAGGCCGGCCGCGAGCACGATGGCCCCAGCCCGCCTGCTCAGGATGCGTGAACTCTTCATCGGTCTCCTCTTTCAGCGCGGCGCGGCGCGGCCAGGCCGCCGGCCGCCGAGCATGTCGGGGCGTTAGCGAAGTGCGTAGGGGACCGCGACGAGGGCAGTCGCAGCCTTGGCGCGATGAGCGTCGACCGGCGCCATCGGATCCGCAGCCGACCGGAGCGGCGGGACCGCGCTGCGCCCTCCACGATCGTTTGCGCTCATATCCCGCCAATCTAGAGTGGATTCCGTCACGATGTCTAGCCTGCATATGCACTATGCCCCGCTAATCGTGCACAACCGGCCCGCCCTTGCTGCGCAGGTGCGCGCGCATCGATGGTAGACAAGTTCCTAACCTGCGCGGATATGCTCACTTACTATGCACAGAGCGGCGCGGTTGAGCTCGATCCTGGAACGACTTGCCGACGGCGGCTCGGTCGCGGTTGCTGACCTTGCCGGCGACCTGGATGCCTCGCCTGCCACCATCCGGCGCGACCTGGTGATCCTGGAGCAGCAGCGGCTGCTGGCGCGGACGCACGGCGGGGCGATCGCGCACGTCGTGTCCTACGAGCTGCCGCTGCGGTACAAGAGCGTGCGCTACGCCGAGGAGAAACGGCGCATCGCCAAGGCCGCGGCCGCATCGGTGTCGGAGGGGATGGCGGTCGGACTGACCGGCGGCACGACGGCGACCGAGGTGGCCCGGGCGCTCGCGGACCAGCAGAAGCTCACGATCGTAACCAACGCGCTCAACATCGCCTCCGAGCTGGCGGTGCGGCCGGGACTGAAACTGATCACCACCGGCGGCGTGGTCCGATCCCAGTCCTACGAGCTGTCCGGCCCGATCGCGGAGTCCAGCCTCACCGGCCTCAACCTCAACGTCGCGTTCGTCGGCGTTGACGGCATTGACGCCCAGGCCGGCTGCACCACCCACCACGAGGTGGAGGCACACACCAACGCGGTCATGATCGGGTGCGCGCGTCGCGTGGTCGTGGTCGCGGACAGCTCCAAGATCGGCAAGATCGCGTTCGCGCGCATCTGCGACGTGGGCGCGGTGAGCGAGCTCATCACCGATGTCAACGCGGACGACAGCGCGATCAGGGCGCTGGCCGATGCCGGAGTGCGCGTCACGCTGGTCTGAGCTGGGTCTAGGCCCCCTGCGCGGTGGGCTCCTTCACCAGATGGAGCACTGCCGCCTGCGAGGGGGCCGGCAGGTTCAGCGCCGCGACCCGGCCGGCGGCTACAGATGCCGCGACCGCCTGCACCACGGGCTCATTGGCGACTGAGCGGTACCTGAGGAACGCCTCGCGATTCATCAGCGCGACCACGAGGAAGCGCCCGTCCTCGCCCGGCAGCGCCGCCCGGTACAGCACCACCGGGGCGGCTCGGTCGGGCGGCTCGGTGGCCCAGTACGTCGTGCCGTCCGGATCACCGGGGACCGGCAGCGGGATTGGCTGCGCGCTCACCGCGGGGATGCGCAGGATGGTCCGCGCAACGCTGTCAGCCTGATCGGCGGGCAGGTCGGCGATGGTGCTGACCACCGAGTCCGGGACCAGGACGCCGCTGCCAGGCGCAGGATCGCTCCTGCGGCCTCCCTCGTGGTGGACGCCAGCATCAGCCGCCATGCCCGAAGGCTAGTGTGAGTTTCTGTGACCGTCCACTGGTGTTCCTAGCTGCCGGGCGGGCGGAAGAACTCAGTCAGCCGGCTTGCCTCTTCCTTCGGCTCAGTTGCCGCCTGCGCGGCCTCGCTGCTGATCTCGCCCGTATCCCGGCCGGTTACGAAGTACACCGCGACCCGCTCGGCGTGCTCGCTCGCCCGCTCCGCCCGGTCGGCTTCATGCCGGGCGGCTCGCCACGTGGCCCCGGCGAACGAAATGCTGCTCGTGTCGGGCAGGAACCCGATCACGGCGACGATCAGCACGGGCATCCAGCCGATGAGCGCATGCGGCGTGCCGTTCACGTCCCAGTAGCCGATGAAGAATCCGAGTACCGCCAGCCACCGGACGCTGCGGAGCGGACCGGCATGGCTGACCTTCCGCCAGGCGTCGTCGTCCAGCATCCGGGCGGCGCGCCACGCGGACTCGAGCCGGCCGGCTTTGGGCTGGCTGCCGGCAGGCGGAGCCTGCTCCGGTGTGCTCGCGGACATAAGGCAAGTATCACGATGCGATCATGCGGTTGACCGGCAAACCGTGCCTTAACTGGGTGGCCGCCGCGGCCGGGCCGGGTGCTAGCATCCGGCCTCGTATGAACGCGACAACCCGGCTACCTGACGCATCATCCTGGGCGATGGACCCGGGAGTTGCCTATCTCAACCACGGATCCTTCGGAGCGACGCCGTCCAGCGTCCTGGCCGAGCAGCAGAAGCTGCGTGACGCCATGGAGCGCAACCCCGTGGAGTTCCTGGTCCACCGGCTGCAGCCGCAGCTCGATGCGGTGCGGACGCAGCTCTCGGCCTTCCTCGGCGCGGACCCGGAGGGCCTGGTCTTCGTCGACAACGCGACCACGGGCGTCCAGACCGTGATCGCGCAGGCCGCGCTGCTGCCCGGCGACGAGGTGCTCACCACCGACCATTGCTATCCGGCGGTGCTGGCGCAGCTGCGCCGGGCTGCGGCCGGCACCGGGGCGGAGCTGAGGATCGCACCGGTCCCGCTGCCCGCTGACGGCCCGGCGGCGGTCACGGAGGCCGTGCTGTCCGGGCTGACGCCGCGCACCCGGCTGCTGGTCGTCGACCACGTCGCCTCCTGCAGCGGGCTGGTATTCCCGGTGGCCGAGATCGCCGCGCACTGCCGGGCGCAGGGCGTTCCGGTGCTCGTCGACGCCGCCCATGCGCCGGGCATGCTGCCGGTCGACCTCAGCCAGATCGGCGCCGACTTCTGGGTCGGCAACCTGCACAAGTGGGTCTGCGCCCCGAAGGCATCGGCTGTCCTCTACGCGGGCCCGCAGTGGCGGGAGACGCTCCGGCCGCTCGTCGCGTCGCACGGGGTGGCCGACGGGTACCGGCCGGCGTTCGACTGGACCGGTACCCGCGATCCGACCGCGCTGCTCGCGGTGCCGGCCGCGCTGAGCTTCTTCGACCAGGCCGGATGGCAGGCCGTGCGGCAGCACAACAACGACCTCGCCCGCCGCGGCGCCGAACTGGTCGCAGCCCGGCTCGGCACGAGGACCGGGTCCGCCGACGGTCTCGCCGCCGCGATGCGGCTCGTCGAGCTGCCCCGGCCGCTGACCGAGGCAGGCGCGCGGGCGCTGGAGCTGCGGCTGCTGGAGCGCGATCGCGTCGTCGTGCCGGTCACCTATCTGGGCGGCTGGCGATGGCTGCGGCTGTCGGCGCAGCTGTACAACACCGTCGCCGACTACGAGCGGCTGGCCGACGCCCTAGCGCCCTCCGACGCCTGATGGCCAGCGACGGGCTCGAGGTCGTGCGCGAGCGCCGTGTGAAAGCACAGCCGTCGGCGGCCCGGATGCTCGCCGACATCGAGGCGATCGTCGGCTTCGGGATCCGGCGGCCCGGATACCCGGCCGACCGCCAGGCCGAGGAGTGGGCGGCGCGGCGGTTCACCGAGCTCGGGCTGCGGGACGTCGTCCTGGAGCCGGTCGACGTGCCCGGCTGGGAGCCGGGCGCGGCGACGCTGGAGGTCTGGCCCGCCCGTGACCGCGCCGCGGCGGTGCGGTTCACCGGCTTCCCGCTGCCCTATACCCAGGGCTGCACTGACCTGGAACGCGACCTTGTCGGCGTCGATGCCGCCGGCGCCCGCGACCAGATCGTGGTCGAGCCGCTGACGCTGATCGACCTGCCCCAGTCCTTCATGCGGGATGCGGCGACGTTCTCGTTCGACCCGGACGGCGAGTTCGACACGCTCGTCCAGACGCTGCCGTTCGGCCCCGGCTTCAACCGTGTCGCCGATGCCGCTGTCCAGGCGGGCGCCGCCGGGTACGTCGGCATCCTGACCGGCTTCCCGTGGGAGACGGCCGACTACTTCGTGCCCTACGACGCCGAGCCGCGCCCGCTCTCAGGCCTGTGGCTGAGCAGGCGCGACGGGACCCGCCTGCAGCAGCTGATGGCGGCGGGGCCGTGCCGGGGGCGGCTCAACGTTGACGCCACCAGCACGCCGGTCCGCAGCCATAACGTCGTGGGCCGGCTGCCGGGGCCCGGTGCCGAGACGGTGATCATCGGCTCGCATCACGACGCGCCCTGGGCCTCGGCGGTCGAGGACGCGAGCGGCATGGCGCTGGTGGCGGCCCAGGCCGAGTACTGGGCCGGCGTTCCGGAGGCGGACCGGCCCCACAACCTGACGTTCCTGCTCACGGCCGGGCATATGGCGGGGGGAGCGGGCACGCGGTCCTTCGCGGACCGGCACGCCGCCAGCCTGGCCAGCGTCGTCCTCGCGGTGCATCTGGAGCACGCGGCCGAGCAGGCGCGCGGTGACGGCCAGCGGCTGGAGCTGACCGGGCAGCCGGAGCCGCGCTGGTGGTTCACCAGCACCGACGCTGACCTGCAGGCCGCAGTCGCCGGCGCGCTGCGCCGCGAGGATCTGCGGAGATCACTCGTGCTTGAGCCGACGGTGTTCGGCGAGGCGCCCACGACCGACGGGGCTGCGCTCTACCTTGCGGGCGTGCCGATCGTGCAGTACCTGACCGCGCCGATGTACCTGTTCGACTCCGCGGACACGGTCGACAAGATCCACGTCCCGAGCCTGGAGCCGGTCACGCGCGCGGTGATCCAGATCATCGAGTCCGTCCGCGGCCGCACGGCGGCCGAGCTCCGGGGCTCGGTGACTGAGCCCTAGTTGACGCAGGGGATGCCGTTGACCGCGCTGACAGCGCCGCCCTGCGGGCCCGTGGTCGGGATCACCACGGAGGGCGTCGGGCTCGGGCTCGTGGTGGGGCTGGTCGAGGGGCTCGCGGTCGGCACCGTGGCGCCCGCGCCGAGCAGGACCTCGACGTGGTCGCGCGGGATCGATGCGCTCGCGACCGCGGTCGCCCCGAACAATGACGCGATCTTGCCGGCTCCGGCCGACGCACCCGCGCCGTAAAGGACCTCGGTGCTCGGCCGGTAGGCGGTATCGCCGATGGTCCCGGCCTTGAATCCGTCCGTGACGAGGGCCGCCGAGACGTTGTGGGCCAGCTGCGAGACGCCGCTGCCGTTCAGGACGTCGACGGTGGCTGGCGGGCCGGCCGGGGCCTTCTTCTTCGCCTTGCTGCCGGCGTGGTGCCGGCCATGCGCCGGACCCGGCTTCGGGTAGAAGGCGGCCTGGACGATGGACTTGATGTACGCGGGGTTCACCGAGTTCGCGTCCTGGCCGTCGATGGTCTCGTAGCCCACGATCGGCAGCGTGTGGAAGACCAGGTCCTGGCTGGTCAGGCTGCGCATCTGGGCGGCGAAGTCGAGCAGGTTCCAGCCGGCGTCAGCGATGACGTACTGCTTGGCGACGTTCAGCAGCGCCCCGACCTTGGTCAGGTCGTCCAGTACGCCCTCCTGGCGCAGCTGCTGCATCACGCTGTCGAGGAAGGCCTGCTGGCGATGCGTCCGGTCAAGATCACCGTTCGGCAGGCCGTCGCGCTGACGGACGAACGCCAGGGCCTGCGCCGGGTCAAGGTGCTGGTAGCCAGCGGGAAAGTCGGCGCCCGAGTTCTTGTCATGGACCGCGTGGTTGAGGCAGACCTCGACTCCGCCGAGCACCTTGGCCAGCTCGTAGAACCCGTACAGGTTGACCGCCGCGAAGTGGTCGATGTGCACCCCGGTGAGCTGCTCGACCGTGGCGACAGCAGCCGCCTGGCCCGCCTCGTTCCCGAGGAATGCGAGCCGGTTCTGCGAGATGCCGGGGTCGGCGGCCGCGATCTTCTGCTCTTGGTAGAACATGCTGACGCCGTAGGCCTGGTCGACCTTGCCCGTCTGCTGCGGCCCCACGGTACCGGCGAACTGGACCCAGTCGTCGCGCGGGATCGAGAACCCGACGGCCTTCTTGCCGCCCGCGAAGACGTGGATGAGGATCAGCGTGTTCGTGGCGTTCCCGCCGGTGCCGGCCGCGACGGCGGCGGCGCTGCCGGCGTGTAGCTTGGCCAGGATCCGCGGTGGCAGGATGGTGCCGTTCCAGTAGGTCCGGCTCTCGATGCCCATGAGCAGGATGTTCTGAGCGCCGACCGATGGACCGCTGACGATCGCGTGCGAGCTGCCGATGCTCCGCACGTCGCGGACGGTCAGGTACGCCAGCCCGCTCGCCATCAGGGCGACGACGGCCACCAGGCACTGCAGCGCGTAACCGGTCCTGGCCACGACCCGCCTCGGCTGCCGCGGCGTCCGCCGCGACCGATTCGCGGCCCGCCTGGCTCCGGAGCGCCGAGCCGGCGCCGGCGGCGCGGCGGGATCATCGGGCTCGCCGGGCCGGTCCCCTTCGATGCTCACGTCCCTCGCACGCCTCCGCCCCGCCTGCGACCCTGCTTGTCCGGCCACGGGCGAGCTAGTCCTGTCTACGGCAGAGATTACCTGCTCGCCGCTATTGGGCCAGATTGAACGGCCCGCCCCGGCCGCCCAGCCATTGAAACACCCCTGACCTGGCCGGGCATCGCCGTCGGCCATCTGTACGGAGTGGGTGTGAGTTATCCAGCCATGATCAGGAAGAATGCCGCAATGGACGTCACCGCGCCCGCCTTCCGGCCGGACCCCTCCAGCGGCCGGGTCTACGCTGCCCGCCGCTTCGTTCGCAGCACCGACGTGACCCCGTCGGGCCGGCTGCGGCTCGACGCGCTGGCCCGCTACCTGCAGACGGCGGCCGAGGACGACCTGGCGGACTCGGGCGCGCTGGACCCGGCGGCCGTCTGGCTAGTCCGCCGCTGCGAGGTAGTCGTGCGCGGCTTCCCGGTGATGTCCGACCGGCTCGAGTTGCGGACGTTCTGCTCGGGCACCGGGCCGCGGTGGGCCGAGCGCACCACCACGGTGTCCGGGCCGGCAGGCGAGCTGCAGGCCTCGGCCGTGTGGGCGTGCGTCAGCCGTGAGACCGGCCGCCCGGTCGCGCCGGGCGAGGAGTTCCTGCGGGTGTACGGCGAGTCGGCGGCCGGGAACAGCGTGTCGGCGCGGCTAACCCTGCCCCGGCCGGCGGACGGCGCCATCGGCCGTCCCTGGCCGCTCCGGGCGGCGGACTTTGACACGGCCGGTCACGTCAACAACGCCGTCACCTGGGCGGCCGTCGAGGACGTGCTCGCCGAGACCGGCTGGCTGCCGGGCTGCGCCGCGGTCGAGTATCACCGCGCCATCCTGCCCGGCTGCGAGCCCCGGCTCGTCACCGCGCCGGACGCCGCCGGGGCCCTCATGTGGCTGGTCACGGACGGGCATGTGCTTGCGGCCGCTCGGCTGAACCGCGGCTAGGGGGACGCGCACGGCGTCAGATGCGGGCGTTGTGAGGCTCAGCCGATGTGCTCGGCCAGCGAGACGATGATCCCATCCGGCCCTCGGACGTAGGCCATCCGCCATGAGCCCTCGTACTCGCCTAGGCTCGTCGCATGGCCCGGTACCTCGACATCCATCCGGCCAGCCCGCAAAGCCGCGCGATCATGCAGGCCGCCGATATCGTCCGCGCGGGCGGCGTCATCGCCTACCCGACGGACTCCTGCTACGCACTCGGCTGCCAACTCGGCAACACCGACGGCATCATCAGGATCAGGTCGATCCGCCACCTCGATGACAAACACCACCTGACGCTGGTCTGCCAGAACTTCGCTCAGCTGGGCCAGTTCGTGTACGTCGGCAACCACGTGTTCCGGGCCATCAAGGCGGCAACTCCCGGCGCCTATACCTTCATCCTGCCCGCGACCAAGGAGGTGCCGCGCAGGCTGCAGCACCCGGGCAAGAAGACCGCCGGCGTGCGGATCCCCCGCCACGTCGTGGCCCAGGCGCTCCTGGCCGAACTCGGTGAGCCCCTCGTCTCCGCCACCCTGCTGCTGCCAGGCCAGGACGAACCCATGACCCAGGGATGGGAGATCGCCGAACAACTCGGCCACGCCCTGGACGCTGTGATCGACTCCGGCGACTGCGGCACCGAACCGACAACGGTCATCGACTTCTCCCAGGACACGCCCGAGATCCTGCGGCGCGGAGCGGGCGACACCTCCGGGTTTGAGTGAATCACGGCCCAACCAGCACCGACGGCGGCATAGACCGGATGCGCGGAGGCAGCCGCACACCGTGTCGGCGGTCAGCCTGCTCATGCAGGCCGGCGCGCCGAGTAGTACTCGTGTAGTGCCTTAACCTGTCCAGCCCAGAACTCCAGCTTCTGCATCGCCGAGGCGTTCCGTTGAAGCATTCCCAGATCTTGCGCGTAGCCGTAGAAGCCACTGCCCGCATCGTTGGCGTCCAAGTAGCTAACCAACGCCGAGATCATCAAGCCGGTAGCTGGTCGGTTCAGCTCAACAATTAAATAAAGCAAGTGGCCCATTGCGGCGCGTTCGTCGGCGCGGCTGAAGTCGAAGCCAGACAAGCCTGTACGCCGCACCAGCGTGGCATTGAGTTCGGTATACGACGTGAGTTTTCCCAACCGCGCCCGTTCTACGAGGAACTCCAGGCCAGCCTGAGCGAGCTCATCCCAGGCCAGATCACCCCGCCCGTAGAGAGGCACAGCCACCTCCTCGATAAAGCCACGAGAACCCCAAGACGGCCAATCCCCGCCGACGCATAACTTACAGAACTGCTCGGAAGCGCGGATGGTAGGTCAGTTGGGTGGAGGGTCATCCTTTTCTGGACCTCAACGGTGCCGTCGCCGGAGAAGGTGTACTCGCTTGCTGCAGGCCGAACATCTCGTGATCACTGGCTCGCTGGCGGATGCAGCCGAACGGTAGGAGGCCGAACGCGCCCCTTACGAGCGGGCGGTGAATGGGCCGTTGGGCCCACTCCTGGAGCGCTCGAAGGGGGCCGCCCGGCCCCTGCCGTCAGGCTCTGGCCGGGCGCACGCTCAGGTCTACCGCTCCGCCTCCCAGACGTGATCGAGAGGAAATCCAGTGAGCCTTGTCGCAATCGTTCGAGTGCGTGTCGCAGCCTGTCTCGGGATCGGCACAGTCGCGCCGGCGTCGCACCGGTTCGTCGAGCGCCGCCAGCGGAAGGCAGGCAGGTACATCGCGCGTGCGCGTACCGCCGCGGCGGCCGGCCCCCTGATCGCCGTTGCCATCGCGGCCTGCGGCTCGTCCGCGCCCTCCGGCTCGCCCGGCAACTGGACCCAGTCCCAGAAGACCCAGTTCAATGCCCTCGGCTACTTCGGCTCGGGCGCCGCCTTCACGGCCTGCGTCAGGGCCGGCATGGAGAGCTCGATGTCGTACACCGACGCCACCAAGGCGTTCAATGCCATCCCGAGCGACGCCACCTCCAAGGCTGAAATTACGACGGCCATCGCCAATGCTGTCGGCGGCTCGGATGGTACGACCGTAGCCAAGTCGTTCCTCACGATAGCCACCCGCTGCGACAAGCAGAGCCCATCATCGGCGCCAGCCGGGGCTCCGTCGACTACGGCGCGGGCCGAGACCCCTTCGGCCACCGCGACCGCACCGTCAACCACTCCGTCGGCCACGGCCATCCCGCTGACTCCCTGGACCGCGGCCCAGCGCAATCAGCTCACCGCGGCCTACGACGCCGACCCCGCCCTGGCGAGCACCTCGCTAGCGTGCCTCCAGGCTGTGATCCCCGAGCAGATGCCTGCCGGCGAGGCCCTTCAGTACATCTCGGTGGCGTGGGTCAGCCCCGCGCCCACGTCGTCCCAGATCGAGCAAAGCCTCGAGTCCAAGTACGGCGCAACCCAAGGTGCTGCCGACTTCGCCGCCTGGCCCGCCACCGGCGCCGCCAGCTGCACCGGCGGCTGATACTTGAGGTTGCCCTGCCACCCCTCACCTCAGGCTGGGGACGCTGATCCACCGTCCCCGGCCTCATGGCTTTTATAGGCCATTTCGCCATAATTAAACGCGCCCTGCCTGACCGCGACCAGCGGCCTGTGGGGTCCTGACCGGAGGCCTCGCGCTGCTGGCCCCGAGGCGGCGCAAGGCTGCGCATCGACCTCGTAGATGATCTCTAGGCCGTGCTCGTCGTCCCACTCCTCACCGACCTCGGTGAATCCGTACTGCGATGCCAACTGGTACGAGGGGACGTTGCCAGGGCTGATGGTTGCCCGCACCGTGCGCACCCGGGGCTCGCGAGCAGCACGCTGGAGCAGGGCCTCCAGGGCGGCCCGAGCGTAGCCGCGCCGCCTGTACGCAGGATCGACGGCATACCCGATCTCCACCATTCCCGACCGATCGGGCGGGCCCGTGGTAGCCAGCCCGGCCGACGAACCAGTTGATGATGACCG
>Ga0209380_10000342_pt1 | contig 32680 bp, 32 predicted proteins | sample HubBroMetageWFT6_FD_188347 | JGI IMG/M metagenome (GOLD analysis project Ga0209380, IMG submission 188347) | Warmed and freeze-thawed soil microbial communities from the Hubbard Brook experimental Forest, New Hampshire - Hubbard Brook CCASE Soil... | ecosystem: Environmental > Terrestrial >... | reverse complement strand
GAGGGCGACGGTCTTGAAAATCGTTGTGGCGTGCAAGCGTCACCGTGGGTTCGAATCCCACACCCTCCGCCAACCGGCATGATGGGCTGCGGCTGCACCCTGCGCTGCGGTCTCGGCTCGGCGACCTGCCAACTGACTCCGCACGGATAGCCCCGGGGACAGCAGCTTTCGGCCGCCAATGACAGCGTCCTCCTTGGGTGCGGTGCCTCCGCCGCGGTACCTTCCGGCGCTGGGATCCGCCGCGCCTCCCGATAGTCGCGAGACGGCCAGTACGGACGTTCTATGAGCCTCATTGGCCGCCTCGCGACTATCGGAGCCGGCGTTGCGGCTGCCGGTCGGCCACGAAACGCACTCTCGTGCCGTGATGACGGTCAGCTTCCTTGCCGGCGAGGCCGCATCGGCGACGACGACCCACAGCTCGACGGCCGGGGGCGCCTGAGCGCCGAGCGGAGCCACCGCATGGGCAACCCAGCTACCGTCCGGGGACACCACCGGATCGCGCGGTGTCGCGCCATCCGCGATCAGCTCCGCCTGGGGAGACTACGCGACGCAGCTAGTTCGCACCGGGGTTAGGCGCGGCGCCCGTCGCCGGGCTGCCCGGTGGGCTCGACGGGCCTCCAGCCACCGCGGAGGTCCGGCTGCCCGCAGCGCCGTTTCCCGTCGGCCCGTGCTCGGGGACGGTCATTATCGCGGCGGCGAGTGCCTGCGCGTTGGGCAGGAGGGCCGGACCGTCGTCGGTCTCCAGCCGGACGTAGGTCAGGCCGACGTCGGAGACGAATCCCTCCATCTGGCCGCCCAGCGCGCCTGCGCGGAACCGCACGTGACTGCCGACCCGGAACGGGTGGGCGAACATCAGGACGAGGCCGGCAAACAAGTTGGCCAGCGACTGCTGAGCGGCAATTCCGACGATCACGCCGAGCACGGCGCCGCTGACCAGCAGCTGCCTGACGTCGATCCGCGCGATTGCCAGCGAGAACGTCAGCACCGCGAAGAAGCCGATGAGCACGAGCGAGTACCGCAGCACCCCGGCATGCGCCTGGCCGATCAGCGACCGCGAGGTCGACTGGACCCTGGCGGCCAGGCCGAGCGAGGCCGCCAGGCCGAGAATGAAGAACGCGCCCAGGCCGCAGATGTAGACGAGCCGGTGAGACTGGCCCGCCGCGTGCAGCCTGCCCAGGCCGCCGACACCGGAGGCCTCGGCCGCGATGGCCCCGGCAATGGCGACCACCAGGGCGAGGATGGAGCGCCACGGACGCGCCCTTGCCCTGACCTTTTGCATTCGTGCGGTTACGTCAAGCTGGTGCCGTTCCCTCAGATCCATGACGCCTAGCTGTCCCGGCTGACCGGCCGTATGCAGACTCTCGGCACCGACCGATGCCAGGTGGCACGAGAATGGCTCGCATGCTGGCAGTCGTGATCAGTGAGCCAGGCGGGCCTGAGGTGCTGGCGCTTGAGAACGTCCCCGACCCGATTCCCGCGGCCGGCGAGGTCGTGATCGACGTCGCCAGCGCCGGAGTCAACCGCGCCGACCTCATGCAGCGCATGGGCCTCTACCCGCCGCCTCCGGGTGCCTCGCAGTACCCAGGGCTGGAATGCTCCGGGCGCATAGCGGTCGTCGGGCCCGACGTAACCGGCCTGCAGCCGGGGGACGAGGTCTGTGCCCTGCTCGCCGGCGGCGGCTACGCCGAGCAGGTCGCGGTGCCGGCGGTCCAGGTGCTGCCGGTACCCGGCGAGCTGTCTGTCGCCGAGGCGGCGGCGCTGCCCGAAGTGGCGTGCACGGTCTACGCGAACGTGTTCATGGCCGCGCGGCTGGCCCCCGGCGAGACGCTGCTGGTACACGGCGGGGCGAGCGGGATCGGCACGATGGCCATCCAGCTGGCGCACGCCTTCGGCGCCCGGGTGGCGTGCACCGCCGGGTCGGCCGCCAAGCTGGAGCGCTGCCTCGAACTCGGGGCCGATCTCGCGATCAACTACACGGCCGAGGACTTCGTCGCCGCGGTCAGGGAATTCACCGGCGGCGCGGGCGCGAATGTGATCCTCGACATCATGGGCGCGGCCTATCTGCCGCGCAACATTGCCGCGCTGGCCGTCGGCGGCCGGCTTGTGGTCATCGGCCTGCAGGGCGGCGCGAGCGGAGAGCTCGACCTGGGGACGATGCTCCGCCACCGGCTGACCGTGCACGCCGCGTCGCTGCGGGCCCGTCCGGTCGCGGAGAAGGCCACCGTCGTCGAGGCCGTCCGCGATCAGGTATGGCCACTGATCGCTTCCGGCCAGGTCAGGCCGGTCATAGAGGCCGTCTTCCCCCTGGCCGACGCGGCCGAGGCGCACCGGGCCATGGAGGCGGGCGGACACATCGGAAAAATCCTGCTAGCTGCGGCAGCAAGATGAGCCCGCAGCTAGAGCCGGCGACTGACCCCCCGATGGCGCGCCGGACCCCGGCAGCCGGCAGACTAGGGAAGCATGAGCGAGCAGAGCAGCCCTGAGCAGAGCAGCCCCGAGATCCGCGACCATCCCAAGGTCGTCGTCGTCGGCCCGGACGGGGTAGCGGTGCAGGCTGACCAGCAGGAATCGCGCGAGCGCCCCGTGACCGAGATGGTCGAGCAGCCGGCCAAGGTGATGCGGGTCGGCAGCATGATCCGCCAGCTGCTGGAAGAGGTCAGGGCGGCGCCGCTGGATGAAAAGAGCCGGGCCCGGCTGAAGAAGATCCACTCCAGCTCGATCAAGGAGCTTGAGGACGGCCTCGCGCCCGAGCTCATCGATGAGCTGGAACGCCTATCGCTGCCGTTCGCCGACGACGCGGTGCCGAGCGAGGCCGAGCTCCGGGTGGCCCAGGCGCAGCTCGTCGGCTGGCTCGAGGGCCTGTTCCACGGCATTCAGACGACGCTGTTCGCCCAGCAGATGGCGGCCCGGGCGCAGCTGGAGCAGATGCGCCGCGCGCTGCCGCCCGGCATGGTGCCGCCGGTCGGAGGCGAGGGCGAGGACCCGCGGGAGTCTCAGCTGCGCGCTTCGGGCCCGTACCTCTAGCAGTCAGCGGCGGCCGGACCTGACTCGGGCGAGCCACTGCGCGGCGCTGGTGAAGTCGGCCTCGGACTTCGCGGTCGCGGCGGGTGCCTTGGCCCCTGGCAGTGTTGCCTGCGGATAGCTGCCAAGAAACCGGACGTCGCTGCAGACTCGGTGCAGGCCCATCAGCGCCTCGCCAACCCTGGCCTGGTCCACGTGGCCTTCACAGTCGATGAAGAAGCAGTAGCGGCCGATGCCGTCACCGGTCGGCCGGGACTCGATCCGGGTCAGGTTGACATCACGGACGGCGAACTGCCCGAGGATGTCCATGAGCGCACCTGGGTGATCATCGGCCAGGAACGCCACCACCGACGTGCGGTCGGCGCTTGTCTGCGCCTCAAGCCGGCCTGGCCGGCGGACGGCCACGAACCTGGTCACCGCGTCGTCGCGGTCGTGGACACCGGTCGCCAGTGCCACCAGGCCGTAAAGCTCGGCGGCGAAGACCCCGGCCAGCGCGGCGTCCAGCTCGCCCTCCGCCACCTGCCTGGCCGCGTCGGAGTTCGATGCGGCCGGCAGCCACTCCGCGTGCGGCAGGTTCGCGGCCAGCCATCTCCGGCACTGCGGCTGCGCGACCGGGTGCCCGCCGACCCGCTTGATGCTCGCCAGATCGCTGCCGGGCCTGGCCAGCAGCGCGAACTCCACCGGGATGAGCACCTCGGCGCAGATCTCAAGCTCAGTGCCGACCGCCAGCTCATCGAGCGTCGCGGTGACCGCTCCCTCGACCGAGCTCTCGATCGGGACCACGCCCTGCTCGGCCTGGCCCGCGCGGACGGCCTCCAGAGTGGCCTGGATGCTCGGGCACGGCAGCGCGTCGGGCTGGCTGGGCGGCCTCCCGTCCGGCGCGTCGCGAGCGGCAAGGGCACGCACCGCCGCTTCGGTGAATGTGCCTCGGGGGCCGAGGTAGGAATACCGGTGCGTCATCAGTTCATGATCGCATCGCGCCGCGCGGCCTCGCGGGCAGGACGCCCCGACGGGCGAGCGCGAGGCTGACATCGCGCAGCTGCGCTAGCCGGTGCAGCTGGGATCCCAGGTCCTTCCCGGTCGCGCGATGCGACAGCGGCACCTCGACCTCCGTGACCCGCAGGCCCTGGCGCAGCAAGTCAATGGTCATCGCGGTCTCGACGCCCCAGCCGCGTGCGAGCGGCAGCGCGGCGGTGAACGCGGCCCTGGTCAGGCACCTCTGACCGTTGAGCGGCTGGGCCGGCCGCCAGCCGGTGGCCCGCTCGATCCCCGCCCCGGCCGCCCGGGTGACGAAGCCGAATCCGCCCCGGCGCAGCACGTTCCGGAAAATCGCGATGGTCATGTCCGCCGTGCCGGCGCGCACCGGCTCGGTCAGCGGCCCGGCCCCGGACGCGCTCTCGCCCAGGTCAGCGTCCAGAAACAGCAGGTGGCGACTGTCGGGCCGGCCGTCAGCGCTCTCGAGCAGGCGTACCGCCTCGGCACCGGTCTCCATGGCGGCGCCCTTGCCGCGGTTGCGCGCGTGCCTGACGACGCGGGCGCCGGCCCCTGCCGCCACGGCCGCGGTTTCATCGGCCGATCCGTCGTCCACGACCACGACGAGATCGACCCCGGGCAGGACCCGCGCGGCGGACACGGTGGCAGCGATGAGGTCGGCCTCGTTCAGCGCCGGGATCACGACGGCGACGTCGCCAGATGGCATAGCGGGATCTTAGGCGCGCCGGTGCCCGATGGCCCCGGAGTGGCTACTGGCCGGGAAGGCGGACGGGTTCCTCGATGACGCTGAATACCGACTCGAGGCCAGTGACCTGGAGCACCTTCCTGGTCGCCGAGCCGGGGCTGGCGAGCTGGAGCTCGCCGCCGCGCTCGCGGGCGTGCCGGTGAGCGGCGAGCAGCACGTTGATGCCGGTCGAGTCGCAGAAGTCGACCCTGGACATGTCCACGATCAGCCGGGTCTTGCCGGCGCCGAGCGCCGCCATCAGCTCAGACTGGAGCGTAGGCGCGGTGTAGAGATCAATCTCTCCCGTCACAGAGAGGACGGTGTGCTCCCCTTGAGATCGGGTCGTGACCTTTAGCTCCACGTGGCGCACACTACCTGGTCCGCGACGATCTCGGCTAGATGCGGGTCCGCCTGGACCAAAATGCCAGTCTCCGACCGTCAAAATCCGCTTAAATCTTGACAAACACGCACCACATTGGGCTCGCGGCCGGGAGCTCAGCGCATCGAGCCAGGCCAGCGCGTTTCCCGACTCCCTGGACCCGGGCTGGCACAGCACACCGAAATGGCCGTACCGTGGTACCCATGCTTCGCCTTCTGATGCTGATCGGCGCTCTGATCGTGATCGCGCTCGTAGTCGTCACGATCATGCACGTGCTCTTCTACCTGGCCATGATCGCGATCGTGGTCGTCCTCGCCGGACTGGCCTTCGGGGTCTTCCGCGCCGGCCGGTGGTCCGGCAGGCGGAGCGAGTCCCGCCGCTGACGCAGCGCGCAGCGCTGCCCCACGCGGATGCCTAAGCTGGCCGACGCCAGCTCCTGATCCACACCCTCATTGCGTTGGCCCTGCTCGGCGTCGCTGCTGTACCGGCTGCCCGGAACGGCTGCCGCGACCGGGAGGGCGCCGGTCACGTCGTCGGCCCCCGTCAGCACCAGCGCCTCCCGGTAGAGCGGCCGGGCACTGGCGCCGTGAGCCGCTGGCGCGCCCGCCAGCGCCGGCTCTGTGCCCGCCGACACCACGGCCGGATCCCGGCTGACCGGGCAGGACATGCACCGGGGACCGCCGCGCACGCTGCCCAGCTCGCTGCTCGGCACCCTGATCACCTGCACCCCGGCGTCCTCTAGGCGTGCGTTGGTCTGCGAGTTCCGCTCGTGGCAAACGGCGACCCGCTGCCCGAGGGCAAGAACGTTGCTTCCGTCATCCCAGCCGTCACCACCGGCGACCGGCGCGGTGCCGGTATCGATGACGTGCAGCCTTCCGATGCCCATCGCCTGCGCGGCGGCCTCCAGGAACGGCTGCGGCCTGGACACCCGCAGGCCGCCGTCGCGGGGCCTGATCGTGTGCGCGGTCAGCGTGTAGGCCACGGCCGGGTGCATGATCACCGAGTCGGCGTCGATGAACGCGCAGACGGTGTCGAGGTGGCCGGCCCCGGCCCGCTGGCTCATGGGCACGGCCAGGACGGCGTGGGCCAGGCCGGCCCCGAAAGCATGCCGGGCCAGGCGCTCGGCCCCCGCGGCGGTGGTCCGCTCGCCAACGCCCACCGCGAGCACTCCTGGCGACAGCAGCAGCACGTCGCCGCCGTCGAGAGGCTCCAGGTCCGGCTGGTAGAGCCAGCTGACGCCGTCGAATCGCGGATGGTGCCGGTAGATGACGCTGGCCAGGCCCGCTTCCCGGCGGCGGCGGTCAGCGGCCAGGCTCGCGATGGCGAGGTGATCGCCGATCCAGAAACTCGAGTCCCTGGTGAATACCAGGTTCGGCAGCGGGTCGAGGACGAAGTCGTGCCGGTCGAGCAGCTCGAAGACGACCCCGTGTCCCAGCTTCAGCTCCTCCGGGGTGAGCCCGGCGATCAGGACCTGCGCCAGCTGCTCGGGCCCCAGGCTGTCCAGGTGAGAGCGGAGCTGGCCGCGCAGCTCGTCGCCGAGCCTGGCGTCGGCGATGGCCAGGCCGACGGCCTCCGCCCTCGCCGCCTGGTATTCCAGGCAGTCCTGCAGCAGCTCGGTCAGGTAGAGCACCTCAACGTCCTGCTCGCGCAGCGCCTGGCTGAGGGCGTCGTGTTCCTGCCGGGCCCGGCTCAGCCAGGGCAGGGAGCCAAAGAGCAAACGTTCTCGATGTCTCGGAGTGATGCGCTGAAGCTCAGGTCCTGGCCTGTGCATCAGCACCGTGCGGAGCTGTCCGACCTCACTGTCTGCACCCTGAATCTGACCCACGAATCCCCCCGCTGGCACCGTCCCCGCCTGGTGCTTTCCTGCAGGCGCTACTGCCGCCCTCGGGAGTTATCACCAGTTCAGTCTCCGGCTACGCGCATGGGCGACCCAAGACACGGTGAGTTAATCGCGCCGCCGCGCGCTCCGCCCGGTCATCGTGCTGGAAGGCGGGCGCGGCCAGTATTGCCCACACCGTGAGGCCGCCCTCGTCGTTGCGGACACCCCAGTTCCTGGACAGGAACTCGACGATGTCCAGCCCCCGGCCGCCCAGGGCCGACACCGAGGCATGAGCCTGGACCGGCCTCGTGGGTGACCCGCCGTCGCTCACGGCGACCTCTAGCGCACCATCGCCGAGGGCCCAGGCAACCTGGAGGTTGTCACCGGGCAGGGGCCGGGCGTGCCTGATCGCGTTGCTGAGCAGTTCGCTGACTACCAGCGCCGCATCGCCGACAGCCGCCCGGATAATGCCCGCGCTGACGAGGTCAGCAGTGAGGCGCTGGCGTGCCACCGCTACGCTCGCCGGCGCACAAGGAAGGAGTACGGTGCCCGTTGCCCTCACCTCCCTGCGTAAACGCCCTGGTGCCGGACGCCACAGTGGAAGAACCGCTGCGAGCGGAGATGCCCCGAGTGGCGTTACAGGAAACCGGCACCTTCGTGTGACATATAACGCACGATAAGGACCAAAGCATCCCAGTGCTCTCGGCACTAAGCGGCCGCGTCCCGGCGCGCCTGGCCGGGGAGGCTGGGGGCGCGACCCAGGGCCGGCTTACTCGCCGGGCGCCGGCTCGCCTAGGTGGCCGTCAGCCGCCGGGGCGGACTCGCCGAGCAGGCCCTCGGCGACCAGCCCGCGCACGAGCCCGCGCAGGCCCGCCGACAAGCCCGCTCGCTCGTCCTCCGACAGTGCGGCCAGGATCCGGGCCTGCCGCGACTGCCAGACCTCCAGGATCCGCCGGGCGACCGCGCCGCCCTCAGGGGTCAGATACAGGCGAACGTAGCGCTGGTTGCCCTCATCCCGGCCACGCCTGATCCAGCCCTTGCGCTCGAGGCCGGCGGCCAGCCGGCTGACCGTGCTCTTGTCCAGTCCGAGCAGGCCCGCTAGCTCTCCCTGGGCGATGCCGCGGGCCGACATCAGCTCGATCAGGGCGCGCGCCTCAGAGCCGGACACCGGTGGCAACTTGGCATCAATCGGGAGCTGACCCGCGTGGCTGGCGCCTGCAGGGCTAGCCGCCGCATACGCTTCGACCAGGTCAGCATCCGCCTGCCCGCCGCCACTGGCCGCCTCTGGACGCTCTGCGCCAGGCCGCTGGGCGCTCAGCGCCGGGGACACCACCCGGAGCAACTGCGTCAGCAGCTGATCGAGCTGAGCGCCATCGGGCGGACTGTTGACCACAGCAACAGTTGTACCGCACAACTGTGGTAATGGTACAGTCGCGGCGTGAAAGTTGCCGCGCTCAGCTTCGTTGCTCGCAGGAGCACGGCTCTCAGGAGCACAGAGTGAGCGATTCGAAGTCGCCGCCGCCGGGGAAACTGGCCGCCATGATCGGCCGTGATCCGACGGCGGGCCGGCTCGCAGGGCCGGGCCAGCTGCTGACGACCGATCTGGACATGGCGGACGCCGACCACGACGGCCTCGCGCTGCGCGAGTACGCGCTTGAGCACGGCCTGCGGCCGAGCGCCCAGCGGCCCACCGCACGGGACTACCTGCGCCAGCTCTGGCAGCGCCGGCACTTCATGATCGCGTTTGCGACCGCGCGCAATATCGCCATGTACACCGAGGCCAAGCTCGGCCAGCTCTGGCAGGTGCTGACCCCGCTGCTGAACGTCGGGGTTTACTGGCTGATCTTCGGCGTGATCCTGAACACGAGCCGGGGCATCCCCGACTTCATCTCGTTCCTCGTCGTCGGCGTCTTCGTCTTCAACTTCACTCAGCGCGCGTTCATCTCGACCTCGAAGGTCATCACCGACAGCCTGCCGCTGATCCGGGCGCTGCAGTTCCCGCGAGCCGCGCTGCCGCTGGCCTACGTCATCATCGAGCTGCAGCAGATGCTGCTCTCGATGGCCGTCCTCATCGTCATCATCCTGATCCGCGGCGAGCCGGTCACCATGTACTGGCTGCTAGCCATCCCGGCGCTGATACTTCAGTCGCTGTTCAATGTCGGCGTCGGCCTGTTCGTCGCCCGGCTGGGCTCACAGGTCAACGACTTCAGCCAGCTACTGCCGTTCCTGCTGCGGACCTGGATGTACCTGTCCGGCGTCCTGTTCAGCATCATGACGCTGTCGCGGACCGCGTTCGGCGCCGCGCACCACTCGCTGGTCGTGCTGCTGCAGCTCAATCCGGCTGCCCTGTACATCACGCTGATGCGACTGGCCCTGCTGCAGACGCAGCGGCAGAGCGCTCCCGGCTCGGCGCCGTACAACCACGCGCTCTGCGCGGGCTGGCCAAGCAAGGGCGATTACCTCAGTAAGTACTGTGCCCCGGTCATCAACCCGACCCACTACTGGTACTACGCGATCGGCTGGGCCGTGGTCGCCATGATCGTCGGCTTCTTCTTCTTCTGGCGGGCGGAGACGAGGTACGGCCGTGGCTGAGCCGATGGTGGTCGTCGACGACCTGCACGTGGTCTACCGGGTCTACGGGGCCGGCGGCGACCGTGGCACCGCCGCGACCGTCCTGCTGCGGCTGATCGGCCGCAAGACCCGCGGCTCGATCCGCGAGGTGCACGCGATCCGCGGCATGTCGTTCGTCGCCTACCGCGGCGACGCGGTCGGCGTGATCGGCCGCAACGGCTCCGGCAAGTCGACCCTGCTGCGGGCGATCGCCGGTCTCCTGCCTCCCGAGGAGGGGAACGTCTACACCGCCGGGGAGGCATCGCTCCTGGGCGTGAATGCCGCCCTGCTTGACGACCTCACGGGCGAGCGCAACGTCATCCTCGGCTGCCTGGCCATGGGAATGAGTAAGCAGGAGGCCAAGGACGCCTACCCGGGAGTCGTCGAGTTCTCCGGGGTCGGTGACTTCATCGACCTGCCGATGAAGACCTACTCATCGGGCATGGGCTCGCGGCTGCGGTTCTCCATCGCGGCGGCCAAGAGCCAGGAAGTGCTGCTCATCGACGAGGCGCTGGCCACCGGCGACGCGGAGTTCCGGGTGAAGAGCCACGCCCGGATCCAGGAACTGCGCGCCCAGGCGGGCACGGTGTTCCTGGTCGCGCACAACCTGGAGGAGGTCGAGCTGACCTGCAACCGCTTGATCTGGCTGGAGCGCGGCCAGATCGTCAAGCAGGGCGAGGACGTCATCGGCATCATCGACGAGTACATCGCCGCCTCGGGCGGCGCCGCGGTGCTGCGCGACCCGGTGACGCGGGCGCGCATCAAGACCCAGACCGCGGACGCGGCCAAGCAATAGCGCTACGTGATCAGCCAGATCTCGCCGGTCAGGCTGTAGCAGTCCTCCTGCACGAGCGCGGTCCCGCTGACCGCCGAGTTATTCGGGTCGGCCAGGCACCGCCCGGAGTTGATGTTCATCAGCTCGCCGTCAGCGTCGCGCTGCCACTGCTCGGACAGGGCTCCCGTGCACTTGCCGATCTCGACCGCGGCCCCGTCGAGCAGGCTGCCGCCGGTCACGGTCAGGCACTTGCCGTTGATGCTCAGCGTCCCTGTCCGCCCTGACGTCCACCGCTGGCCGGCCGCCGGACTGCAGGTCGACGACACGATCTTGGTGCCGCCGGCCTGGCTGTTCTTGGGGTCGGTCAGGCACCTCCCGGCCACTCCGGCCAGCACCGGCGCGGCCGGGAGCACCCAGGTCGTGCCGCTCGCTCCGCACGTCCACGTCACGGCCTGCGGGGTGCCCGTCAGGCTGCCGTGGGCGGCCAGGCAGGTTGAGGTGGCGGAGTTGCGCAGGTAGTCCCCGGCCAGGTAGGTCCAGTGGTCCCTGGTCGAGCTCGAGCAGGTCTGGATCGTTGCCTTGGCGCCGTTGCCTGAACCGGTCTTGATGACCAGGCACTTGCCGTGGATCCGCAGCTCGCCGGTGCCGCTGAGCCCGCCGCCGGGAACGAAGTCCCAGAGCTGGTCGGCACTGCCCTTACAGGCCCCGGTCGTGACCGCTGCGCCCGCCTTGGCCGAGTTCCCGGCGTCGGTCAGGCAGTGACTGGCGCCATCCAGCCGCACCTCTCCGGAGCCAGGATGGGCGGCGAGCATCTTCGGCAGGACGACGACCGGGAAGGACGCGGAGCTCGTTCCCAGCCCGGTAACCGCGGCGGTGACGGCGATGCGGTAGACGCCGGGAGTCGCCGGGGCATCGCCGCGCAGGATGCCGCCCGGGTCGATGTACATGCTGCCCGGCAGGCTTCGCGGTGTTGTCGAGAACGTCAACGGCGCCGAGCCGGGCAGGGTGTCGAGCAGCACGTCCAGCTTGGTGCCCGGCAGCACGACCTGGGGACCGGGGTTGATCATCGTCACCTGCTGCGTCGCCGGCCCGCTGAATGCGGCCGTGCCGTTCGGCGTGCCGAGCCCGGTCGGGCCGTCGAATCCGGTGATCGCGTGGCACAGGTACTGGCGGTTGGCCTCGCACTTGCCGTCCGAGCCACCGACGACATCCGTCAGGCCCGACGTCGCCTGGTACGGGTAGGCGGCCGGGAACGTCCCCGCCAGCAGGGCTTTGCCCGGTCCTCCGGCCACGATGTCGGCCAGCGCGTAGGTGCCGGCGATGATCGGCGCCGACACGCTGGTGCCGCCGATCTCCGCCCATCCCGGGGTGCCGCCGAACTGCCGGTCGGAGACCGTGTCGTAGACCGCGACGCCCGTCGAGGGGTCGGCGTCGGCGGACACGTCGTTCTGCGTGCGGTTCAGGCAGCCGCTCGGTGACCGGTCATCCTGGGTCTGCCACGACGGCTTGGGCTCGAGCGTGCAGCCCGACCCGGTCAGGTTCCACGCCTGCTGGGTCCAGGACGAGCCACTGGACAGCAGCTTCGTCCCGCCGACGGACGTCACGTACGGCGATGCCGCCGGGTACTGGGTGCCGTAGCCGTCATCTCCGCCGGCCGCGGCGATCGCCACGCCGGGCGCATAAAAGTCCGGGTCATATTCGCTTTCGCCAATAAACTCCGCGCCGCTGCCCCAGCTGTTAGTCACGGCATTCACACCGGACCGCGACGCGAACCGCTCGGCTATTGCCAGGTCGGGAATGGAATTCGAGTTGGCCTCGACGAGGAGTATCGAGCATTTGGGGCAGATCGCGGAAACGACGTCGAGGTCGGTCGACTCCTCAAGCTCCCAGCCGCCGGTCGCATCCGCCTTGGGCAGCTTGGTGCCGCCCACCTGGTTCACGATCGCCAGGCAGTTGCTGGCGGTCGTGCACGCCGGGAGCCCGAACTCCTTGCGGTACTCCGCAAGGTCGGAGGCGGCTTTCGGGTCGTTGTAGGCATCGACGATCGCGATCGACTCGCCGTTGCTGGCATCGTTCGCCGCCGCGGCCAGGCCGTAGGCCGCCTGCAGGTTCTGCGGCGTGTAGCCGGACGGCGTCGCACCGTCCGAGCGAGCACCGTCAGGACCGAGGTGCCGGCCGGCCGTGTCCACGAGCGCCATGCAGGCCATCTGTCCGGGCCGGGTCGGCGTAGCGCAGGCCTGGGCGACTCCGGACATCGCCGGCGCTATCCGCGGCGAGCCCACGAACTGCGCGTTCGCCGGCAGTGCGGGTACCGGGGCGGCCGCGGCCCTGGCTATGGCCTGCGCGCCCGCGTCCGGCCGAGGGACCGCCGGGGCGGCCGTCGATGCGGTTGCGATCGCCGGCAACACGGCCAGGGCGAGGCTGGCGGCCCCGGCAGCGGCCAGCAGCACCCGGCGCAGCCGCTGTCCTAACCGCGGCCCTGCGGCTGCTGCCCGTGCCCCGTCGCGCCCGCTGCCCTGGACTGGCATGTCCCCTCCCGTGGGGCGGGCCCGCCTCGCCGAGACGCCTGCGCGTGGCTGACGCAGCGACGCCCGCGAAGCGGTCCGCCCGGATTGCCATTAATGCCGCAGTACCATCCTTGATTTCGCCCAGGAAATCCTCAGTTCACTTAGCAGAACTATTCAGTGAATGCGATTTCTTAAGCACAGGCGACTATACAGACGTTGTTTCGGCGCCATGGGAGAAACGGCGGGCATTGCTCTCACGCCGCCTGGACAAATGCAGTATTAAGGCGTTGAAGGCTCGCTGGCGGGCCGCGGCCGCGGCACCGACTGGGCCGGCACCGGCGCGGTCGGCTGCCTGGCCGCGCACCGCAGGGTCAGGCGCATCGTCGTACCGCCGTGAGGCCCGTCATCGGCCGCGATCTCGCCATCCTGCGCCTTGGCGAGCTGCCTGACGATGTACAAGCCGAGCCCGATGCCACCGAATCGGCGCCGGTCGCCCGCCTCGGCCTGCACGAACCGCTCGAAGACCCGCTCGCGGTCCTCCGGGCGGATGCCAATGCCCTCGTCCTCGACCGCGATCTCGATCCGGTCGCCCGCGGCCCTGGCCCGGACCGTGACGGCACCGCCCTCGGGGGAGTACTTGAACGCGTTCTCCAGAAGCTGGCCGACGATGATGTCGGTCGCCATGGGGTCGCCGTGCGCCTCCGGAAGACCGTCAGGCACGTCGATCGCCAGGGTGTGCAGCTCCGAGAGGGGACGGAACGCGACGGCCGCGGCGCGCAGCAGGTCCGCAAGGTCAAAGGGACCATTGGTCACCCGCAGCTGATCGGCGCCGGCGCGGGAGCCGAGCAGCAGTTGCTCCACGAGGCGGGCGAGAGAGCCGGCCCGGTCGGCGATGGTCTGCACCGCCGCCCGGCGGTCATCGTCGGCGAGCTTGTCCCACCGGCTGGCCAGCGTCCGCGCGAAGCCCTGGACCACGGTGATCGGCGTGCGCAGCTCGTGGCTCGTGGTCGCGAGGAACAGGTCCTTGGCTTCTTCCAGCTCCTTGGCCGCGGTGACGTCGCGGAAATCGAGCACCTTCTCGTCCCGCCCGTCCAGGCCGGTGCAGAGCAGGTCGATCCAGCGGCCGTTGGCGAGCTTGTGGGTCAGCTTCGCGCCGGGCTCGGGCAGGGGGAACGGCGGCTTGCGGCCGGTGGCCATCTCCGGCGGAAGACCGGTCAGCCGGTGGGCGGCCGGGTTCCACTGCCGGACCAGACCACCGGCGTCGAGGACGGCGATGCCGTCGGCGCTGGCGTCGATGACCGCCCGCTCGTGCGCCCGCTGGCGGACGACTTCCTCGAACGCGGTCACGTTCGACAGCGCGACGCTCGCGTGCCCGGCGAGCAGTTCCAGGAGCTCCAGTTCGACGTGGCCGACCTTGCGCCCGCTGTAGAGCGCGTACAGCGCGCCGAACGGCCGGCCGCCTACGTGAGACAAGCTCAGCGTGATCGTGTGCAGGCCGGGGAGCGCGGCCCAGATCAGGTCGTCGAAGCCGCCGGAGTCGCTCGTCGCCATCAGGACGGTCTTGCCTGACCGCATCAGCTTGCCGACCCAGCTGCTGGCCAGGTCGGCGGTCCGGCCGCGCAGGTCCGCCGGCAGCCCGTCGAGGCTGACCAGCCGCAGCTTGTCCTTCTCGATCAGCACGAAACCGCCGGCGTCGGCCCGGGTCAGCTCACGCAGACTAGCCGCGATCCGGTCGAGCACCGCCTCGAGCTCGAGCTGAGCGTTCATGTCGGCGACCACGTCGCCGAGACGGCGCACCACCCTGGCCCGCTCCGCCATGTAATGCCGGACGGCCTCGTCATCCCCGCTGCGGTGGCAGACGCACACCCAGCCGCCCAGCCCGCCCGAGCTGTCGGTCAGCCTGCTGGCGTCGATCCGCAGGTCGACCAGCGTCCCGTCCTTGCGCAGCCGACGGGTGGCGAACGACACCTGGCCGCCGCTGGCAACCCGCTCCAGCACGGCGTTGTGCTCGGCCCTCAGTTCCTCGGGCACGAACGGCGGCGCCAGGCCGACCACCTCAGTGGCGGACCAGCCGAACAGGCGCTCGGCCGCCGGATTCCACAGGCTGATCGTCCGGTCCGGTCCGATCGCGAGGATGGCATCGGCGGCGCAATCGAGGACCGCGCGAGCGGTGCCGTCGATCCGGTCGCGGTCACGCTGCGGGACCGCACGCCTCCATCCCATGGCCCCATGATCCCATCTGGCGCGCCGACGCGTTCGGCGAAAACTGCAAAGCCGCCGGTAGTGAGCCTGACGGCCGGCTTGCTCGTTGCGATGGAGGCTAAATCGCTAAAGTGAAATGACCGAATCCGGAACCGGCCAGGGAGTACTGACGTCCAATGCGCATGACGCTCAAACTTCGACCGGCAGGTGCACGCGGCTGGCTGCCGACAAGCCGCGGTGCGCTGATCGGACTCGCTGCTGCCGGCGGCCTGCTCGCCGCGGGCTGCGGCAGCACCGCCGCGCCGGGAGCTGCGCCAGCCGGCTCGCACTCCGGCACGGCCAGCACCACGTCGGCGGCCAAGGTGAATCTCGATGTCACCCTCGCCGGGCTCGGTCCCGGCCCCACCAAGCACTGGGTTCTGCGCTGCGATCCGCCCGGCGGCAACACGCCGGACGCGGCCAGCATGTGCCAGAAGCTGCTCGCGCACAAGTCCGTCTTCGACAAGACGCCAACTCACATCATGTGCCCGATGATCATGGCCGACGCGAAGAGCTACATCGTCAACGGCACCTGGTTCGGCAAGCCGATCCACGAGTCAATCGTCGATGGCGGCTGCAGCCTGGGGCGCTGGGCCCAGCTCGGCGAGATCTTCAACTGACGCCTGGGCCCGCCGGCGCTACTTGAGCAGGCGGGACAGGCGCCGGTCGGCCAGCGGCTTGCCGCCGGTCTGGCAGGTTGCGCAGTACTGCAGCGCCGAGTCGGCGAACGACACCTCGCGCACGGTGTCCCCGCAGACCGGACATGCCTCCCCGGTCCGGCCGTGCACGCGCAGGCCCGCCTTCTTCTCCTTCTTCAGGTCGCCGGCGGCGAGCCCATCGGACCGGCCGATCGCCTCCCGCAGCGTGCCGACGATCACCTCGTAGAGCGCCTCGACCTCGTCGGCCGACAGGCTCGAGGCCAGCCGGAACGGCGACATCTTGGCGGCGTGCAGAACCTCGTCGGAATAGGCGTTCCCGATGCCGGCGATCAGCTTCTGGTCTCGCAGCACGCCCTTGATCTGCATGCGCCGGCCGGACAGGATCCCCGCGAGCGTCGCCGCGGTGAAGCCGGGATCCAGCGGCTCGGGCCCGAGCGATACCACGCCGGGGATATCGGCCAGGTCCTTGACCAGGTAGACGGCGAGCCGCTTGCGCGTTCCGGCCTCGGTGAGATCGAAGCCGGCACCGTCGGCGAACCGCAGCCTGAAGGCCAGCGGCCCCTTGCCGGGCTTGGGCGGCAGCTCGGGCAGCGAGTCCCGCCACCTCAGCCACCCGGCCCTGGCCAGATGCGTGACCAGATGCAGCGGCGGGCCGCCACCCTCGGGCGAAACCACGAGATCAAGGAACTTGCCGCGTCGCGCCGTGCCCGTGATGGTCGCGCCGCGCAGCGCGGACAGCGGCGGGTCGTAGGTCTTCAGCACCGAGAACTCGGCGATGGACGCCTGCTCGATGACGCGGCCGACCGCGCGCTCGCGAAGATCCGCGGCGAGCGCCTCGACCTCGGGTAGCTCTGGCACATTTCGATTGTGCCGCACGGGTGCAAGTGCGCAGTGTCGCAAACTAGCACCAGCCTGCGAGCTCCGAGCTAGCGCGCGAGCAGCCTGGTCAGGCTTTCCTTGATCGCCGGCCGGGACCCGAACACGAGCAGGAACAGGGCCTCCCTGGCCAGGCGCTGCGGATTCGCGCAGGCGAGCAGGCCCCGGCTGCCGCTCACGGCGAGTGCCGTCCCGGCCGTGCGGAACGCGAACTCGGCCGCCGCGGCCCGCGCGGCCGGCATCTCGTCCGGCCCGGCGGCGTCCAGCCGGTCCCGCAGCACCGCCAGCTCGGCATCGAGGGGGCCCGGCCCGATCAGCTCGCAGCACCGGGCGCCGACACCGAGCGACAGCGACCCGTTGGGCCGCAGCCCTTGCGCATCCCGCGCCAGCCAGTCCGCGTGCGGAATCAGGGAGCAGACGAGCTCGTCGGGGACCTCGTGACTAGTGAAGGTCAGTTCGGCAGTGACACTGGCGTTGACAGCCACCAGATCGAGCCGCTCCGCCGTCAGCGTCGCCGAGGCCAGGGCCGGAATCAGCGCCCCGACGACGTTGCCCGCATCGTCCCTGGCCAGCGTGTAGATCACGTCGACCAGGCCCCAGCCGGTCACCCACGGCGCGGTCCCGTGGAGCACATAGCCGCCGCCGGTCCGGCGGGCGCGGAGGAGCGGGGGGCCGGGCCAGGCCCCGGCGAGCGCGTTCCCGGCCCGCCGTCGGCCGGCCGCGAGCGGCCCGAGCCACTCGGCTCGAAGCTGTTCGTTGGCCGATGCGATCAGCGCCCGGACCGCGCCCCGGTGCTGAAGCCAGACGAACGTCGTGGTGAGGCAGCCGCCGGCCAGGATCTCCGCCACCCGGCAGAATGTGACGAGATCCACATCGCTGCCCCCGTAGCTGACCGGGGCCGCCAGCCCGTACAGCCCGGCCGCGGCCAGCGCGTCCAAGTGCCCGGCGGGCACCGCCGGCGCCGCATCGACTTCCATCGCAGATGGATACAGAACGTCCTGCGCCAGCTGCCGCGCCCGGTCGATTACCCCCGCGTTGGTCATGGCGTCATGCTTGCAGACCAGCGTTAAGCTGCGGATCCCGGTGACAAGGACAGCATCTGGCGCCTAAGCTGCGGCCAGCGCGTGGAGGGCTGGCGAGCGCCTGCCACTGCCGCGAAGGGCGCATGGCAACGTATTGTGGGCGAGGAGGGATTTGAACCCTCACATCCTTTCGGACACACGGACCTGAACCGTGCGCGTCTGCCGTTCCGCCACTCGCCCGAGGCAGCAGTCAGGTTAGCACGTCCGCAAGCTGTCCCTCATCGCCGATACGATCGGATACGGGCCGGGAGAGGAGGCACCGAGGGTGGGAGTGCTACAGCGCTTCGAGCATCGACTCGAGGGGATGGTCGAGGGTGCCTTCGCGCGGGCGTTCAAATCAGAGCTTCAGCCGGTCGAGGTGGCCAGCGCAGTTCAGCGCGAGATGGACGACCGCGCCGCGATCGTGGCCCAGGGCCGGACCCTGGTGCCCAACGACTTCGTCGTCGAGGTAGCCGATGACGACTACGACAGGCTCGAGGTCTACGCCGACAGCCTCGGTATCGAGCTGGCCACGCTGGCCCGCGAGTACGCCAAGGAGCAGGGTTACTCCTTCGTCGGCCCGGTGCGCATGCGCTTCGCGGGCGTGCCCGACCTGACGACAGGCACGTTCCGCATCCTGTCCGGCGTGATCAGGGGCACCACCGTCGAGGACGGCGAGATCCGGCGTCCGTCCACCGACCTGCCCCAGCCTTCGGGCGGCTTCCGCGGCACGCCGCGGCTGCTGGTGTCGGGGTCGGAGCCGGGACCGGACGGCAGCACGCAGCGCACGTACGAGATCAGCACGCCGCTGATCATTCTTGGCCGCGGCACCGACTGTGACCTGCGCCTCGTTGACCCAGGCGTGTCGCGCCACCACGCGGAGATCAGGGTCGAGGACGGGGAGGTCGTGCTCGTGGACCTGGGCTCGACCAACGGCACGTTCGTCAATGGCCAGCCGGTCCGCCGGGTGATCCTCACTGACGGGACGAGGGTGACGCTGGGCCGCACTACCCTGGTTTTCCGCCGCGACAGCATTTACTGACATAAGGACTGGGAACGTGCGGTGGCCCACGCCCAAGCACGTCCGTAACGCCAAGGACCTGAGACCAGAATGAACGCGCTCGAGCTGACCCTTATCAGGATCGGGTTCCTGGCCGTCTTGTGGCTCTTCGTCATCGCCGCCGTCGGCGTCATCAGGACCGACCTGATCGGCCACTCGTCGGCAGGCAGCCGCCGGCGGAACAAGCAGCAGGCCGCCGCGCCGCGGCCGGACACCCGGCCGGCCGCAGCGCCCGCGCGGACCAAGGCGCCGCGCGCGTACCGCGGCGCGCCGCAGCAGCTGCTGGTAACTGCCGGGGCGCTGGCGGGTACAAGTCTCGGCCTTAGTGATCAGCAAATCACCATAGGCCGGGCGGGTGACGCTACTCTCGTCCTCAGTGACGATTACGCCTCGACCCGGCATGCCCGCCTCTTCCCCCAGGACGGTCAGTGGCTGGTCGAGGACCTCGGCTCGACCAACGGCACCTACCTGGACCGGCAGAAGGTCACCCAGCCCACGCCAGTGCCCGTAGGGGTACCGATCCGAATCGGGAAGACTGTTCTGGAGCTGCGCAGATGACCCTCGCACTGCACTTCGCGCTCCGCTCAGACGTGGGCTTGCTGCGCGAGGGCAATGAGGACTCCGCTTATGCCGGGCAGAGACTGCTCGCCATCGCCGACGGCATGGGCGGGCATGCGGCCGGGGAGGTCGCCAGCGCGGTTGCGATCAACGCGATCGCCCCGCTCGATGAGCGGGGCCTGACCGACGGCGACGAGATGCTCGACGCCCTGGCGGCGGCCGTCGCCGCCGCGCGCAGCACTCTGCACGACATGAGCATGGCCGATCCGGCCACCGAGGGGATGGGGACCACCCTGACGGCCCTGCTGTGGGCCGGCTCACAGGTCGCTATCTGCCACATCGGTGACTCGCGGGCCTACCTGCTGCGTGACGGCGACCTGTACCAGATCACCAGGGATCACACGCTGATCCAGTCCCTGGTGGACGAGGGACGGCTCAGCCCGGAGGCGGCCGCCAACCACCCGCAGCGCTCGCTGATCATGCGGGCGCTGCAGGGCAGTACGGACGCCGACCCCGACCTCACGCTGCATACCGCGGTCCTCGGCGACCGCTACCTCCTGTGCTCAGACGGACTGACCGACGTCGTGAGCGATGAGGCCGTGCACGAGACACTTGTGTCCGTGCCCAGCGCCGAGCAGGCCGTCCACCAGCTCATCGCCCAGGCGATCCGCAACGGCGGCCCGGACAACATCACCTGCATCGTGGCCGACGTCGTGGACACCGTCGAGGGGCCGGTGATGCCCACGAAGGGTCATCAGATCGCCGGCGCCGCCGCCAACCCTGATCCCCGGTCGGTGCTGAGCAGCCAGCCTGCGGTCGCCGCCAGCACGGGCCTGGATGAGCCGCTGCAGGCGGCCGCCAATGGCCATCGCCGCCACGCCCGCATCGGCGAGGAGGACGACCTCGCCGCCGCCGCGCCCGCCGGCAGGCGACGGTGGCCGCTCGTGACCTCGATCCTCGGCGTGCTGGTCCTGCTGATCCTCGGCGGCGTCTTCGTCACCTGGCGTTACATTCAGGGCCAGTACTACGTCGACAGCGACGGCTCGCAGGTCATCATCATGCGGGGCATCAGCCAGCCGATCGCCGGGCTGCACCTGTCGTCGGTCTACGTTCGGACGCACGTCCCGGCGACCGAGGTGCCCACGACTCTGCAGCTGCCGACCCAGCCCGGGCCCTTGTCGCAGGCGCGGCAGACGGTGACCACGATCCAGCACACGTTCAACTGCAAGCAGGTCCAGTCGGCGCTGACCGCCTACAACCAGGTGTGGGCGACGTACACCTCTCAGGTCACCGCGTACAAGAAGCTGCCGGTCGCCACCAGGAAGAAGCGGCACGCGCCCGCTAAACCGACGCTGACCAAGCCGACGACGCCTTCGTACTGCTCCCAGGGGACGGGCTGATGGCCGCGGCTCTCCTGGACCAGCCGGTCCCGATGTCGCCGAGCCGACGGCGGACCGAGCTGGTCATGCTCCTCTTTGCCCTCGCGGTCGTGCTGCTGGCGTTCGCGGCCGCGAGCCTGGGCCTCTCCGGCAAGATCTCGGGCCTGCCGCTCTACATCCTGCTCTACGCGGTGCTGATGGGTGCCGCGCACCTCGCGGTCGGGCGTTTCGCGCCCTACGCCGACCCCTTGCTGCTGCCGCTGGCCGCGCTGCTCAACGGCCTCGGCCTGGTCATGATCTGGCGGCTGCAGGAGTCCGGCCGCAATGGCAACCCCGGCGTCCAGATCGGCGAGCTGACGTCCTCATCCACGACCATGCAGGTGCTGTGGACCGCCGTCGGGGTTGCCGTCTTCGTCGCCGTCCTCTTCTTCATCAAGGAAGCCCGCATCCTGCAGCGCTATACCTACACGCTCGGCGCGGTCGGCCTGGTGCTGCTGGCCATCCCGGCGCTGCTGCCCGCCAGCCACAGCTCGGTGAACGGGGCCCAGGTCTGGATCATCTTCGGCGGGTTCTCGGTCGAGCCCGGCGAGTTCGCCCGGCTGGCGCTCGCGGTCTTCTTCGCCGGTTACCTGGTCGCCAAGCGGGACGTGCTCGCGCTCGCCGGCCGGAGGTTCGCTGGCATCGACTTGCCCCGCGCGCGCGACCTCGGGCCGGTGCTGATCGCCTGGGCGGCGAGCCTGCTCATCCTGATCTTCGAGACCGACATCGGCACCTCGGCCCTGTTCTTCGGCATGTTCATCGTCATGATCTACATCGCCACCCAGCGGACGTCCTGGCTGCTGATCGGCGTGGCCCTGTTCCTGTTCGGGACCTTGATCACCGCGAACCTCTTCCATCACGTGATGGAGCGGTTCACCAGCTGGCTGCACCCGTTCACCATCGCCAACGCGCAGGGGATCTCCTACCAGCTGATCCAGGGCCTGTACGGGATGGCCTTCGGCGGCATCTTCGGCACGGGCCTCGGCCAGGGCCAGCCGTACCACACCCCGCTGGTGCAGAGCGACTTCATCTTCACCGCGTTCGGCGAGGAACTCGGTCTGGTTGGCGGGATGGCGCTCCTGCTGGTCTTCGGCCTGCTGGTCCAGCGCGGACTGCGGGCCGCACTCGCCGTGAAGGACCCGTTCTCGAAGCTGCTGGCTGCGGGCCTGTCGTTCGTGCTCGCCCTGCAGGTCTTCGTGATCGTGGGCGGGGTCACGCGGCTGATCCCGCTGACGGGCGTCACCACCCCGTTCCTGTCCCAGGGGGGATCGTCGCTGGTGGCCAGCTGGCTGCTGATCGGCCTGCTGATCCGCGTCAGTAACTCGGCCAGGCAGCCGGCCCCGCAGCCGATCCAGGACGAGGGCATGACCCAGGTGGTGCGGGCCGCATGAACAAGGCAATCATGCGGATCTCGCTGGCGTGCCTGGCGATGTTCGTGCTCCTGCTGATCAACATCAACTACGTGCAGGCGTTCGAGGTCAACTCGCTCGCGGACAAGCCCCTGAACTCCCGCGTCTTCGACGAGCAGTTCACCTTCCAGCGCGGCGAGATCCTCGCCGTCGGAAGCAACGGCAACAGCGTGGTGATCGCCAAGTCGGTGGCGGTCAAGGGCACGAACACCTACCGCCGCGATTATCCGTCCGGCCCGGAGTACGCGCCGGTCACCGGTTTCGACGGGATCTACGGCCAGTCCGGCATCGAGGCGGCGGAGAACAAGGAACTCAACGGGAGCGACCCGCGCCTCGCGATCCGCAACTTCACCAGCCTGCTGACCGGCAAGCAGAAGCAGGGCGCCAACGTCCAGCTGACCATCAACGCTGCCGCGCAGACTGCCGCCTACAACGCGCTGGTCAACGACGGCGGCCACCCCGCCGCGGTCGTCGCGCTCAACCCCTCGACCGGCGCGGTCCTCGCGATGGCGTCCTACCCCTCTTACAACCCGAACGAGCTCACGACGCTCGACGGCACCCAGTTCGACAAGAACGACAACGCGCTGCTGCGCGCGGCCGGGAACCCGATGCTGAACCGGGCCATCCAGGCCACGTTCCCGCCCGGCTCGTCCTTCAAGATCGTCACGAGCTCGGCCGCGCTGTCCAACCACGTCGTGGCCAGCGTCGGCACGAAGGTCCAGGCCCCGCAGCCGCTCAAGCTGCCGAACGGGAACTTCCTCAACAACGACGGCGACGAGCAGTGCGGCGACGGCGACCCGGCCATGATCGAGGCCTTCTACCTGTCCTGCAACACGGCCTTCGCCAAGATCGGGATCAAGGTGACCGCCCCGGTCCTGCGGCAGCAGGCGAGCCTGTTCGGGCTGAACCAGCCGCTGAACATCCCCCTGGCGGTCGTGCCGAGCGTGCTGCCCCCGGTGCCCGATAACGATCCCTCGCTCACGGCATTCTCCTCCATCGGCCAGTACAACGACCAGGTCACCCCGCTGCAGGAGGCGATGTTCTCCGCCGCGATCGCCAACCACGGCAAGCTGATGACGCCGTACATGGTGCAGCAGGTGATCGGTCCCGGCCTGTCGGTGATCCAGCAGGCGACGCCATCGACGCTGAGCCAGGCGGTGACCCCGCAGGTCGCCGGTGAGGTTCAGTCGATGATGCTGCAGGTCACCCAGAACCCGAACGGGACCGCGTACCGGACCGCGGGGCCGCCCGCCACCAGCATCGTGATCTACGGCAAGACGGGCACCGCGGAGAACGGCATCAACAACTCCAGCACCGACGACGCGGTCTTCAGCTGCTTCGTGCCCGCCAGCTCGGGTCAGCAGCCGATCGCGGTGGGCGTCATTGTCAAGGGCGGTGGCTTCGGTGCTGATGCCGCCGCCCCGATCGCGGTGCAGATCATCAAGGCCTTCGAGGGCCAGTCGTGATCACCCGTGAAGCCAGCGGTCAGACGGCCCGGTCGGGACGGATCGCCGAAGATGTCACGAAGAACGGGATATCCCAGGGCGCGGGGCTGCCGCCTGGGGCTGTCATGGTGGCCGCAGCCCTCGAACTGCAGGACGGGAAGTAAGTGCGAGACATGACCCAGCCGCGGCTTCTCGGCGGCCGCTACGAGCTCGACGGCATCGTCGGGCGCGGCGGAATGGCCGAGGTCTTCCGGGCACGCGACATCCGTCTTGACCGCATTGTCGGTGTCAAGACTCTGCGGAACGACCTGGCCCGCGACCAGACGTTCCAGGCGCGCTTCCGCCGTGAAGCGCAGTCAGCCGCCTCGCTGAACCACCCCTCGATCGTCGCCGTCTACGACACCGGCGAGGACATGGTCGGCGGCATCCCCGTGCCGTACATCGTGATGGAGTTCGTGGAGGGCCGCACGCTGCGCGACCTCCTTCGCGACGACCGGCGGCTGCTGCCCGAGCGGGCGGCCGAGATCACGGACGGGGTGCTGCGGGCGCTGGACTACAGCCACCGCAACGGCATCGTGCACCGCGACATCAAGCCCGGCAACGTGATGCTGACCCGCAGCGGCGAGGTCAAGGTCATGGACTTCGGCATCGCCAGGGCCGTGTCCGACTCGCAGATGACGATGACCCAGACCGCCCAGGTCATCGGGACGGCCCAGTACCTGTCGCCGGAGCAGGCCAGGGGCGAGCGGGTCGACGCCCGCAGCGACCTGTACTCGACCGGCTGCCTGCTGTACGAGCTGCTCACCGGACGGCCTCCGTTCACCGGTGACTCGCCGGTCGCCATCGCCTACCAGCACGTCAAGGAGGAGCCGATCCCGCCGTCGAGGATCGACCCCGAGGTGCCGCCCTGGGCCGACGCCATCGTGCTCAAGGCGATGCAGAAGGACCCGGCGGATCGCTACCAGTCGGCCGGCGAGATGCGCAACGACCTCCAGCGGGCCATGGCGGGCGCGCCCGTGGCAGCGCCCATGCGGACCGAGGTCTACGGCGCCGGTACCCGCCGGATGGGGGCCGCCACCCAGACCGTCGGCCGGACCGCGGCGATCCCGCCCTACAACTACGGGCCGGAGGACAACGGCACGGGCGAGCGCCCGCCCCGCAAGGTGTGGCCCTGGGTCGCGGTCATCATCGCGGTCGCGGTGCTCGCGGCGATCCTCATCGCCGTGAAGCTCATCAACGGCAGCAGTAACGGCGTGGCGGTACCGAACGTCGTCGGCTCGTCCCTCACTTCGGCCGAGTCCCAGCTCAAGGCAGCCGGGTTCACCGTCGGGTCCCTCACGGGGAAGCGCTCGGCCACGGTGCCCAAGCGCGACGTCATCTCCACCTCGCCCGCGCCCGGGGCGAACGCAAGCAAGGGCACCCCGATCAACATCGTGTACTCCGTCGGTACCGGGACCGTCTCGGTGCCGTACGTGCAGGGAATTCCCCTGAGCACGGCCGAGTCGGATCTGCAGAAGGCCGGCCTGGTGCCCGTTGTCGTCCACATGACGGCTCCGGCGGGCACGCCGCCCGGTCAGGTTTTCAGCCAGAATCCGGCCGCGAATACGCCGGTGCAGGCGGGCACCAAGGTCACGATTGACGTGCCGCCGAACCCGGTGGCCGTGCCGAACGTCGTCGGCCAGACCGCAGCCGGTGCCACGGCGATCCTGTCCGGTAATCCGTACGACTTCTCGGTCACGTCGACTCCCGCCTCGGCGTCGACGAACTGCTCGCCGGGCACCGTCTGCTCGACGTCGCCAGCGGTCGGCTCCAGCGCCGAGCCGGGCCAGACCATCGTGATCTTCATCGGGACCGCGGCCGCGACGACGACGCCGCCAAGCTCGCCGCCGCCGTCGCCGTCGGGATCGCCGTCAGGGTCACCGTCGGTCTCACCGTCCGGTTCTCCCAGCCCGTAACGGGCTGACCGCACGACCCGATCTGGCCTGGGCTTTCTTAGCCCAGGCCAGACTGGTCTACGGGCAGGTGAATCGCTGCCCACGGATAGACCAGGAACCAGAGCAACAGCGCCACCGCGACGGCCAGGATCGTCATCTGGGCAAGCCGCGCCCCGGTGCCGCCCGGCAGACGCCGCCAGATCCAGCCGTACATGCTCAGCCCTCGATTCCCGGACCACGCGGCAGCGTGGCGACCAGAGCGCCGGTCACGACAATGCGGTTGGTGCCGGTCCACGGCGGGTCGCAGGTGATGAGCGTGATGAGCCGCTGACGCGGGGTGGCGCCGGGGTGACCGGGCACCGGTGACAGCATCGCGGTGTCGTCCGCCGAGACCAGGTCAGGCTTGCCGGTCACCCGGTACTCGTAGGTCCCGGCGATCGTCTCGACGTAGACGAGGTCTCCGGCGCGGAGGCTGGGCAGGCTCCAGAACGGGTTGCCCGCGGTCACCCGGTGCCCGGCGACGGCGAAGTTCCCTACCTGACCGGGCAGCGCGCTGCCCGGCACGTGCCCCGGTCCGAGCGCGAGCTGCGGCAAGCCGGTCCCCTGGACCACCGCAAACTGCCAGCTGCGGCCGAGGCGCGGGATGCGCATGAGCGCGAACGGCTGGCCCGGGGTGAGATTGTCGGGGTCGGTCAGCACGGCAAAGCTCGGCCCGGTCGAGCCCCACTGCTGGTGGAGCTCGCTCACGAACGTCCGCTGGGCGCTGCCTTCCCTGACCGCGGTACCCCAGTACATGTAGGCCATGAAACCGAGGACGACGACCCCGAGCGAGATGAGAATCTCGCCCGCCGCCCGCAGGTAGAGCCGCACGCACCCTCGCATCGGTTTTGTGGCACCGGTCACGGAAAGTATTTGCAGCCTAGCGATTCGTAGTCTCAGCTGGGGAGAGACGCGCTGATCCGGAGAACTGCCCTGGCCGCGCGCATCGCGCCATGCGGCTGGACCAACTACGCTTACCGCGACAGGCGTACTTTGGGTCAGCGCCTGAGTCGCCGGGCACCTGGCCGGCGCACAGAGCAATCCGATCAGGAGAAGGCCGTGCCGAAGTCCCGCGTCCGAAGCAAGGCGGTCTACACCCCCCCGCCACGGTCATCCAAGGCCAAGGTCAGCCCGCCGTGGCTAGTGCCGACGATGCTGGGGAGCCTTATCGTCGGGCTCGTCTGGATCGTGATCTTCTACGTCAGCCAGCAGAGCCTGCCCATCGGCCCGCTGGGCGCCTGGAACCTCGTGGTCGGCTTCGCCTTCCTCGTCGGAGGCGTGGTCCTGTCGACCAAATGGCATTAGCGCGCGCGCTTACAAGATCACCTGGTGCACAAGGTTGTAGTCGCGCAGGGCTATGCCTAGCGCGAGCAGCGCGAAGACCACGATTGTCGCCGCGACCTGAATGACCGCGCGGTTCTTCCGCGGCGCGTACGCGTAGGCCGCGGTGATCACGATGCCCGTGACCAGCCCGCCGATGTGGTCCTGCCAGGCGATGTACGAGGCGCCCACGAAGCCGATGACCAGGTTGAGCACGATCAGCGTGACGACCGGCCGCCAGTCGACACCCATCCGCTTGGCCAGCACGAACCAGGCTCCGAACAGGCCGAAGATGGCCCCTGAGGCTCCGAGCGCACCCTGGTACGGCGGGACGAGGAGATAGAACGACAGCGCACCGCCGACCGCGCTGGCCAGGTATACGCCCAGGAAGCGGACCGGGCCCAGGACCCGCTCGACCGCGGGACCCACGATCCAGAGCGCCCACAGGTTGAAGGCAATGTCGAGCAGCCCGAGACCGCCGGTCGGGGGCAGGAACGCGCTGGTGAACACCCGGTACCACTGGCCGAAGGCGACCCCGACCAGCTGGCCGTTGCTCGGGTCCCTGGCGCCACCCAGCATGGCCCAGTCGTTGGCCAGGCTCGGGCGCGCGAGCAGGACGAGGTAGAGCACCACGTTGATGGCCATGATCGCGTAGGTGACCCTGGCGCCGGACTGCGCGCGGCCGCCAAACATCCCGACCGCCCCGCGGGCGCCCTGATTTCCCTGCTTGATGCACTCGACGCACTGGTGGCCGACGGCCGCCGGGCGCAGGCAGTCAGGGCAGGCCGGACGCCCGCACCGCACGCAGGACACGTAGGTCTGCCGGCCCGGGTGGCGGAAACAAGTGGGGGCAGGGGCCTCCGGATGCTGCTGAGGCTGGTCCTGCGGCTGGCCGTAATTCGGGGGGCTGGCCATGGTACCGATCTCCGCCTATTCGCTGTCGCTGCGCCCGATTTCGACGGACTCCAGCACGACATCCTGGACCGGCCGGTCGCCGCGGCTGGTCTGCACGGTGCTGATCTGGTCGACGATGTCGCTGCCGTCGACGACCTCGCCGAAGATCGTGTGCTTGCCGTTCAGCCAGGGCGTCGGCACGGTCGTGATGAAGAACTGCGACCCGTTGGTACCGGGGCCGGCGTTGGCCATCGCGAGGAGGTAGGGCCGGTCGAAGGACAGGTCCGGGTGGATCTCGTCGCCGAACTTGTAGCCAGGCCCGCCAGTGCCGGTCCCCAGCGGGTCCCCGCCCTGGATCATGAAGTTCGGGATGACCCGGTGGAATACCGTCCCGTCATACAGCCGGGCCTGGCCCGTCTGGCGCGTCGCCGGATTGGTCCACTCCCGTGTCCCCTCGGCGAGCTCGACGAAATTCCGCACCGTCTTGGGCGCGTGATCTGGATAAAGCCGGACGACCACGGGGCCCCGGCTTGTCCGCAGCGTCGCGGTCAAGGTTTCTGTCATACCAGGAATCCTGCCACGCTCCCGGCGCGGTGAGGCCACGCCACTGCGGCTAAGCGGCCGCCCCGGCGTGATTGACCCCTCGGACCGGGGGAAGGTGGTGTGCCGGGGGGAGCTAGACAGCAGGAGGTTTAAGTGTCACTTATGAGCAGAAAGCAGTCCGCCAATGAGTCCGGCCTGCGTGACCAAGCCATCGGCATGGCCCGGCAGGCCATCCCGGCGGCGAAGAACGCCGGCGCGATCGCGGCTCAGCAGGCCGTGCCGCTGGCCAGGAACGCCGGCACGAGCATGAAGGCGGGCGCCGATGGCGCCGCCGCCTGGGCCACGCCGTACGCCAATGCGGCCCGGACCTGGGCGGCACCGCAGCTTGAGCAGGCCGCCACTGCGGTCAGTGAGAAGCTCGCGCCGATGATCTCGGAAGCGCTGATCGCGGCCGCGCAGAAGATCGATGTCGAACAGCCGAAGCGCCGCCGCCTGAGCAAGCCGGTCGTGCTGGTCGGTTCACTCGTGCTGACGGCCGCCGGAGCCGCGGCCGCCATGCAGTTGATGAACCGGAACGGGAACGGGAACGGGTACAGCGCGGCCATGCCCGCCAGCGACACCACCGAGGGGTATGAACCGGCTAATGGCGACATTCCGGACCCCGACTCGGACGGCTATCCGCCGATCACCTGATTCCGATCACGGGGCCGGCCGGCGCGGTCGGCCTCGTGATGCGGTCCCGTGACATCTGTCATGGTCAGATCACGACGGCTCCTACATGACGCCGGGCGCGCTGCTGCCTAGCCTGGTGGGGTGAATCGCGAGCTGCCCGGCAAGCCCGACGACTGGGCTGAGCGCCGAGCGCGACGCATGCTGCTGAGCGTGCTGATCGTGATCTTCATGTTCCTGCCGGCGATCCATCTGCTCGGCAAGCACAACCTGACCGCTTCCGACTGGCTACAGCTGAGCTGCGTCGTTCCGTTCGTCGGGCTGCTCCTATGGCGGGTGAACACCGACGATGTCGCCGCCGGGCCCCTGACCTGGCTCACTCTCGGCGCCATCGTCGTACTCGGCCTGACGCTGTTCATCGCCGGCGGCCAGAACGGGACGTACGTCACGGCCCTCGCGATCTCCTCGGCCATCTGCGGCCGGTACAGCCGGACCCGATGGCCGACCATCACCGTCTCGGCGATCTGCGCGATGGCCGGGATCGCCGTTGGCACGGCGTATCACTCCGGGTTCGGCGGCACGTTCTCGGCGGCCGCAGTAGGGCCGCTGGGCGGTTTCCTGGCCTATAGCGCGGCCAGGCGGGGTGAGACGACCGAGATGCTGCGCCGGACGCGGGCGGAGCTGGCCAGGGCGGCGGTAGCCGAGGAGCGGCTGCGGATCGCGCGCGACCTCCATGACCTTCTGGGCCACTCGCTGTCGCTCATCACGCTCAAGGCCGAGCTGGTCGGGCGGCTCATACCTGCCGACCCCGAGCGCGCGGCGGCCGAGGTGGCCGAGCTCGAGTCGGTGGCGCGCCAGTCGCTGTCCGATGTGCGTGGCGCCGTGGCCGGGTTCCGGCAGCCCGACCTAGCCGGGGAGCTCGTCGCCGCCAGGCAGTTGCTCGATGCGGCCGGGATCGCGAGCCACATCACCTCGGCCGGCATCGACGGCCTGCCCAGGGACGTCGACGCGGCCCTGGCCTGGGCGGTCCGCGAGGGCACGACGAACGTCGTCCGCCACTCGAAGGCGACGCAGGTGTCCATCCGGGTCGGCGCCGACCCGGCCGCGGTCACCGCGGAGATCAGCGACAACGGGCCCGCCGTCCCGGCCGACCTGGCGGCAAGCAGCCGGCCCGCGGTGGTGACGGCGGGTCCCGACGGGCGCGCAGCAGTACAGGCCCGGCCGGTCTTCGCCGGATCCGGCCTGGCCGGGCTGGCCGAGCGCGTTCGCAGTCTGGGCGGCGAGCTGGCGGCGGGCTCGGTGGAGCCGCAGGGCTTCCTTTTGCGGGTAGTCGTCCCGCTGTCCCCGCAGGCGTGAGAATAGGCGGGTGACAGTGCGGATCATGATTGCCGAGGATCAGACCATGGTCCGCCAGGCGCTGGTGGCACTGCTGGGCCTCGAACCCGACATCGAGGTCGTCGCCCAGGCTGCCGACGGGCACGAGGCGATTGCCATGGCCCGCAAGTACCAGCCGGACGTGGCGGTCCTCGACATCGAGATGCCGGGCCCGAGCGGCATCGAGGTCGCCGGCCAGCTCGGCCAGTCCGGCTTCACCGGCAAGATCGTCATCGTCACGACGTTCGACCGGCCCGGGTACCTGCGCGCGGCCATGGCCGCCGGCGCCAGCGGCTTCCTGCTCAAGGACGCCCCCGCAGCCGACCTGGCTTCGGCCATCCGGAAGGTCGCCGAAGGCCAGCGCGTCGTCGACCCGTCGCTGGCCGCCGCGGCCCTGGCCCAGGGCGAGAGCCCGCTGACCGACAGGGAGACCGAGGTCCTGGCGGCAGCCGCCGGGCACGACGCGATCGCGGACATCGCCGGGCGCCTGCACCTGTCTAACGGCACCGTGCGCAATCACCTGTCGGCCGCGATCCAGAAGCTCGGCGCCAGGAACAGGGCCGAGGCCGTCGAGATGGCCCAGCAGAAGGGCTGGCTGTAGCTCATGCTCCTGGACCGCGTGGTGCGCACCTCGGCCGGGGTGTCGGCGGTGCCGGGACGACTCGCCAAGGTCGACCAGATCGCGGCGCTGCTGCGGGAGGTCCCCGCCGACGAGATCGCCGTGGCGGTGTCGTTCCTGTCCGGGGACCTGACGCAGCGGCAGATCGGCGTCGGCTACGCGGCCCTCGCGGATCTTATTGGCTACGGGCAGGCACCGAGGCAGGCGGACGACCCCCCGGAGCCCCAGCCAGTGCTGACACTGACCGAGACCGACCAGACCCTGGGCCGGATCGGGGCGCTGGCCGGCCAGGGCTCGCAAGCCGAGCGGCGGGGTCTGCTGGCCGAGTTGCTCGGCCGCGCCACCGAGTCCGAGCGGGAGTTCCTGGGTCGGCTAATCGGCGGCGAGCTGCGGCAGGGCGCGCAGGACGGCGTCATGACCGATGCGATCGCAAAGGCCGCCGGGGTGTCGGCGGCCGACGTGCGCCGCGCCCATCAGCTCAGCGGGTCGCTGCCGGCCGCCGCCGCCGCGGCCCTCAGCGCCGATGGCGACACCGCGACCGCGACGCAGGCGCTGCGCGCGGTCGGCCTGCAGGTGGGCCGGCCGATCCGGCCGATGCTGGCTGCGTCCGCGCCGACGGTCGCGGCCGCCTTCGACCGGATTTCGCCGGCCGCGGTCGACTGGAAGATCGACGGCATCCGGGTCCAGCTGCACCGCCTCGGCGACGAGGTCCGCGTCTTCACCCGCACGCTGGATGACATCACCGACCGGGTGCCCGAGCTCGTCACGGCCGGACGGTCGCTGCGGGCGTCGTCGGCGGTGGTTGACGGCGAGGCAGTCGCGCTTCGCCCCGACGGCCGCCCCCGGCCGTTCCAGGTCACCTCGGCGCGAGCCGCGAGCCAGTCTGAGCAGCGCCAGGCGGGCCAGGTCCCGCTGACCCTGTTCCTGTTCGACATGCTGCACGCGGACGGGGAGGACCTGATGGACCTGCCCGCCGGCGAGCGATTCGACCGTCTCGCCGCGGTGGCCCCGCCCGAGCTGGTGATCCCGCGGCTGGTCACCGGCGACGTCGCCGAGGCCGAGGCGTTCTTCGCGGCGGCCATCGCCGCCGGGCACGAGGGCGTGGTGGTCAAGTCGGTCGACGCTCCGTACGGGGCGGGCCGGCGGGGCAGCGACTGGATCAAGGTCAAGCCGCGGCACACCCTGGACCTGATCGTATTGGCGGCGGAGTGGGGTCACGGCCGCCGTCAGGGCTGGCTGTCCAACCTGCACCTCGGCGCACGGGACCCGGCTGGCGGCGGTGCCGTCATGCTCGGCAAGACGTTCAAGGGCCTCACGGACGCCCTGCTGACCTGGCAGACGAAGCGGCTGCTCGAGCTGGCGGAGCCGGCCGCGGCGGACGGCAATCGCCGCGGCGTCGTCCGGGTGCGTCCGGAGCTCGTCGTGGAGATCGCTTTCGACGGCGTCCAGGCCAGCAGCCGGTACCCGGGCGGCGTGACGCTCAGATTCGCGCGCGTGCTGCGGTACCGGCCGGATAAGACGGCCGCGGACGCGGACACGATCGACGCGGTGCGCGCGCTCTGGACCGGGGACGACGAGGGCGAGGACGATTAAGCGGCGGCCCGGACCCGGTGGAAGAACCTGATCCGGGCGATGATCCACACCGCAGCGACCCCGTCCCGCCACGTCAGCTTCTTACCCGCCTCCCGGCTCCGCGCCCGGTAACTAATCGGCACCTCATACGGCCGGATCCC
>Ga0209380_10000341_pt1 | contig 32683 bp, 28 predicted proteins | sample HubBroMetageWFT6_FD_188347 | JGI IMG/M metagenome (GOLD analysis project Ga0209380, IMG submission 188347) | Warmed and freeze-thawed soil microbial communities from the Hubbard Brook experimental Forest, New Hampshire - Hubbard Brook CCASE Soil... | ecosystem: Environmental > Terrestrial >... | reverse complement strand
CTCGAACAAACATCCAACGGCGGAAGCCATCCGCCAAGCTTTACTGTCCACAACGCGAAATAAGCCAGCGGCACTTCCCACTTACTCGTGCGTTTCACCGCTTGCGCAGTCAACAGCAAAAGTCGAAAATTCGCGTCTGAGGCCTCGCGGTCCGGTAAAACCGCTTCAGTAACCTCGCTAATAATGGCCAAGCCGACGCCCGATTCGTAATCCTTGAATGCGTCAAGGAACGACTCGATCAATTCGCACTGGCTGATACGCACAAGCTCGCGCGTTTCCTTTTCGAAAAACCATATGCGCACGTACGAAAGACGCTCCAGCGTAGAGCCAAAACGGCTCTTCGTTCTGCGAGCGCCCGAGGCAACTCCGCGCACCCTTCCGATGCTGCGCGACAAAAAGCTCACCAGGCGATCAGCTTCACCGAGCGGATAGCTTTGCAAAACAATTGCTTCGGATTCGCGTAATGGCATCAGCGTTCATGTGGCGGCAATTCAGGGTGCGCCGTTGAGTCGACATAACGCGCTCACGGCTGTTACCGCACGCAGGTGAAACAAAAATGTTTATCATAGCGACGCACGCCGCGCAATTGCTAAACATTCGCGCCAGCCGCTTCTAAACTTGAAATCTATAGCGCCTCAGCTACAGTGCTATTCTCGATCGGGTCTCCGATAACTTTAAGAATTAATGTAAAGCATAAGATCGATTTCGTATGACGCGAATTGTTTGAGTCGCCGGCACAGGAAGAGCAAATGATACCGCTTCGAGACATGACCCGGCGCCGTTCGGTGCCGGTGATGACATTGGTCCTTATCGTTATCAACGTGATTGTGTTTCTCCACCAAGTATCGTTGCCGCCCGCGCAGGCCGAAGCGTTCGTCCGGATTTACGGCTTAGTCCCTGCGAAGATACAGCTCGCGCTTGCCGGTCAGCATTACAGTCTAGCCGGCGCGCTAATGCCCCTCTTCACCTGCATGTTTCTTCATGGCGGCTGGCTTCATATTATCGGTAACATGTGGTTCTTGTGGATCTTTGGCGGAAATGTGGAGGATCGGCTTGGTTCGCTTGGCTATTTAGCTTTCTACCTAGTCTGCGGAATATCATCCGGGCTTATACAGACCATATTTTCCTGGGGCTCGCACTTGCCGTCCATCGGCGCTAGCGGAGCGATTTCCGGCATACTCGGTGCGTATATCGTGTTCTTCCCTTCTTCTCGCATACTAACGCTCGTCCCGCTGTTCATCATCTGGTTCACCTGGCAAATTCCGGCGCTGATCTTTATCGGGCTTTGGTTTCTGGTGCAATTCATGAGCGGAATCGGTTCGCTTAACGATCCGCGCGCCGCCTCATTGGGAGGGGTGGCTTGGTGGGCTCACGTGGGCGGGTTCCTCACGGGGATGCTCCTAGCTCGGGCAATCAAGCCAGCGGAGCGAAGCGCGATTTACGATTAAGATCGTCGTCAGGCCGACAGTTGCGGTAACGGTTGAACAAAACGAGCGACTCACAAAATGATTTTTAAGCTTGAAGAACACTCGCAAGTGATCAAGTAATATTTGAACATTCACTTGAACTCAGAACATCATGCTTGGCGATTCTACTCCGCGACGACTTGTCGACAATCGAAGAGAAGGATTAACCGCCGCCAGCGCTCGAAGGCAGCACTTGAACTTTAATTCCCGAGGGTTGATCTTTACTTCGATACACTCGCTCGGTAGCTTTCTGGAAATCTGCAGGCTTGGCGTCAGGGATATTTTCGAAAACTTGAGGGTTCCGATCGATCAAGGGAAACCATGAACTTTGCACCTGCACCATGATCCGATGTCCTCGGCGGAAAGTATGATTTATGTCTGGCATGGTGAAATCCACTTTTTCAACCTCGCCCGGAGTAAACGCTTCGGGATGCTCGAAGCTCTTCCGAAATTTCCCGCGCATGGGTTCCCCGCGAATTAGCTGCTCAAAGCCGGCAACCTTAATTGTTGGCGGACCTACGTCGTTGGGCGGCGTCGCGTTGGGTACGGCCTCATCGGGATAGTCCTCGGGATACACGTCGATCAGTTTCACAACCCAGTCCGAATCGGTGCTGGAAGTCGATACAAAAAGCCTAGGTGATACCGGACCAACAATCGTAACGTCCTGCTCAAGCGGCTCGGTCTGAAATACCAGGACATCGGGCCGGGTCGTGGCGAACCGTTGGTCCGCGACCATATATTCCTGGGGCACGGAAGTGGCCGGATAGCCGACGAACGGCACCGGGCGATTTGGGTCGCTGACATATTCGTCTGCCGCTCCCGCCACCTCGCCTGGTGCATCGAATGAAAGTTTTCCATGCGCACGAAAATATAATGTTTTGGGTTCAGTATTCTTCGGTGGCCAAGTTGAATACTCTCTCCAAGTGTTAGTTCCCGTTTCAAACACGTAGGCCGCGGGCAATTTCGCGTCAGCGCCACCCTTCAAGTACTGCTCGAAGAATGGAAAAAGGATTTGGCTTCGGAAAAATTGCCCTGTATTGGACGCGAAGTTTACACTGCCGAGGTGATTCCCCTCGTAGCGCGACCAACCACCATGTACCCAGGGGCCCACTACAATTCCGTTGTAGATGTCCGGATTATTGCGGCCGATCGCGGCATGTGTTGAAAAAGGTCCCTGCAAATCTTCCGCGTCAAACCAGCCGCCCACCGTGAGCACCGCACAATGGATGTTCTTCATGCGCGGCGCGAGATTGCGAGCTTTCCAGTAATCGTCGTAAGTATCATGAGCGACCTGGTCATCCCAGAGCCAGTTGGGATCTTTGAAGTAAAGAGCCTTCGCGTCCGATAGCGAGCCCATTCTCAGGAAAAAATCGTATCCATCGGCTGTGCCGAAGTCGAATCTCTGCGAGTTTTTTTGCGGCAAGATCGGCACGGGCTGCGGCCGGAAAAAAGTGTAAAAGCCAAAATTCGCAGCGAGCATGAACGCACCACCGTGATACGCATCATCACCCATGAACAGGTCGGTCATGGGCGCTTCGGGTGAAGCGGCTTTAATCGCCGGATGCGAGTCAATGATGCTGGCGGAGGTGTAAAACCCCGGGTAAGAGATTCCCCATATCCCCACTTTGCCATTATTGTTCGGAATGTTTTTCAGCAGCCAATCAACCGTGTCATACATGTCGCTACTGTCGTCCACATCGTCCTTGGATTTCTTGACGTCGACGTGCGGCCGCATCTCCACAAATGTTCCTTCCGACATATAGCGTCCGCGCACATCTTGATAAACGAAAATATAGCCAGCGCGCTGAAACTCGTCGGAAGGTCCGAGCGTCTTTCGGTATTGATCGACGCCGTAAGGAGCGACACTGTAGGGCGTGCGGTCGACCATGAATGGATAGCTGCGTGATGAATCCTTGGGAACGTAAACCGAGGTGAAGAGGAGTTTCCCGTCGCGCATGGGAATCCGGAATTCAAATTTTGTGTAGTGTTCCTTTACATTAAATTCTGGCGCGGAGTCCGCGTGAGCACGCGTCCAAACGCGTGGAACAAACACAAGCATCAAGATGAAGATTAAATATGGCGCCGAACGCCGCATCAAGACCGCCTCCAAGAGATTGCCGATTTGTGCATGCAGACCCTACAATTTAGCGAATTCAAGGTCAAGTGGTTTCGAGCTTTGGAGTCGTATGGCCGACAGTTCTACCGGCGGTTGAGGTTTGATGCAAGCAGGAAAACTAAGAAAATACTTCGAGCTTGTAGTTTCAATGTCCCGCTCAGCAGAAAATATGGTTAGATATTCCAGTTCAATTTTGATTACAGGAGTTGCCATGAAAATCATCAAGCGCGGATTTGTAGCTGTCCCAATGGTCTTCCTTTCGCTCATCCTCATTCCGCTCGTTGCTTCGGCCCAGAATCAAAAAGCGCAAGCACCGAACCAAGTCTTGGGCGAAGTACAGTTCATCGGGCCTGACAAAGCTGAGAAAACTGCGGGCGTGTGGATCGACGGCCAATACGTGGGCTACGTCGCAGAGCTGAAAGACGACAAGAAGGTGATGCTGCTGCCCGGCACGCACGAAATCTCCTTTCGCCAAACAGGCTATCTAGATTCCACGCAGTCATTCGTTGTCGAGCCTGGCAAAAAACTAATCGTCACCGTGAGGCTGGACAAAGATCCTAAGGCTGAATACTCGACCGTTACTTCGGAAATAAAGCTCAAGGTCACGCCCGAACGCGCGGCCGTATTCGTCGACGGCTCTTTCGTAGGCTACGTGAAGCAGTTCGGCGGGATGGGACGTGGAATGCTCGTGAGCCCGGGCGATCATCACATCAAAATTGCTTTAGCGGGATATCAGGAATTCAATACGGATGTGAAGCTTTTGCCGAAACAAAAAATCACCTTGAAGACCGATCTGGTTGCGGGCAGCATTACGCAGGCTCCTCCTGCCATCAAGCAGAATTAAAGTTACGCCCTAAGTTACACTGGCGATGTTAAATCGAAGAGTGCGCCGTGAACTTACTTTAGAAATCCGAGTCGACCTGCCGACAAGTGAAGTGGAAGTTAAAGTTCGCGTCAATATACAAGCGGAAGCTGGTCGGAAAAATAGCTCAACTAATGGCTGAGGGTCTACCGGACGCCAGCTTTGGCAACGAAACTACTTAACCAATCTCCGAGCTCGCGCGTACCCATCGAGCCACCTAACTCGGCGGGTGTCTTCCCTTCCCGCAGAGCAGCGTGGACTGCGGCTACGATTGCTTGCGCCTCGGGCTTCCAGCCCAAATACTCGAACATCATTCCCGCGGTGAGAACCGCTCCCATTGGATTCGCAATATTCTTCCCAGCAATCGCTGGAGCCGAACCGTGCACGGGCTCGAACAGTGAAACTTGTCCGGGATGAATATTGCCCGAGGGGGCCAGGCCTAAGCCTCCAGCGAGTTGCGCGCCCAAGTCGCTTGCGATGTCGCCAAATAAATTACCAGTCACGATCACGTCGAACTGCGAAGGGTCGCGAACCATTTGCATCAGGAGGTTGTCGATGTATTGGTGGCTGGATTCGATCTCCGGGTACTCCGCTTTAACTTGCTTGAACACGCGCTGCCAAAGGTCATGGGCAAACGTCATCGCGTTGGATTTATCGCTCATGCACACGCGCTTGAGGTCGCGGGCCTTCGCATATTCAAAGGCGTAGCGGATGATGCGCTCCACGCCCTTGCGCGTATTCAAATCTTCTTGTACTGCAACTTCGTCGGCTGTTCCCTTCTTGAAATTCCCGCCCATTCCAACGTAAAGGCCCTCGGTGTTTTCCCGAAAGACCATAAAGTGGATGTCTTTCTCGGTGCGATCTTTCAGCGGCGTGAACCGCTTGTCGAAAAGAACGCAGGGGCGGGCGTTAACGTAGAGGTCTAACTTAAAACGCAAGCCCAGCAGAATATCGGCAGCATGGACGTTTGTCGGAACGCGCGGATCCCCCATGGCGCCGAGCAGGATGGCGTCGAAATCGCGATGGAACATTTCCACCGCGTCGGAGGGCAAAGTAGTGCCATCGCGAAGATAACGGTCGGCGCCCCAGTCAAACTCAGTCACCGCAACTTCGCGTCCTCCCGAGGCGGCAGCAGATTTTAGTACTTGAACACTCGCAGGAATTACTTCTTTGCCTATGCCATCACCGGGGATAATTGCGATACGTTTTTTATTCGGAGCGGATGAACTCGCTTGTGTCATGGCTCGCGAAACTAACACGCGACCCAACCAGTGTCAACGCGGGCGAATACAGCGACAAAATAAGGCACGCAAATAATAAAAAACGCGGACTCCGAGCCTGCTGAAAAAGCCAGAGTCCGCGCCTGAATTCCAAAAATCAATCTCTTAAAGTGAAACTTTAAATGCCATTAGTGGTGTTCGGGCCAGCGATCATCATGGTCCCAATCCGGATCGGTGCGCCACCTACGGTCTCGACCGTCCCACCACTGGTGGTATGCGGTCCAGCAATGTTCTCGTTCAGCGCGCAGCTCGTGCCAACGGTCGCGGGCTTCCGGGCTATTGGCGCCGTGTTTGGCGACCGCAGCGTTTAGCTTGGCTTCCGCTTTCTCAATCCGCTGACGGCATTTATCTCTCTCGTCGGCATGTGCACGAGGCGCGGCGACCAGGAATAAGAATGCGCTCATCGTTGCGAACGCAACTAAAGTCTGAAGCAAACTGCGATGCCTCCAAGCATTCGTTGTTTTCAAGAAGTCCTCCTGTGGATTCATCAAGCAGATCAGAACGGGTCAGTGACGCGCGAAAGTCTACGGCGTGCCTAGCTGTGAGGCTATACCGCAATCGCTGTATTAAGGATTGCCGAAAGGAGAGAAACGACCAAAAAGAGAGATGGCGAAATGACAGAGCTAATTTTGACTTACGCCTTACTTTTTGCTGGCCGTTGTTTTGGAGAACGCGCACGCGTGTCTTTCTTGCCGTAATGAAGCACCAGGAAAATTACCGCAACAACTGCCGCGATTCCGATGGCTGAAAGCACCACCGGATGACCGTGCTGGTGAATGAATCTGATGATTCCGTGGCCATACCGAGCTGCCAACATAGCAAATATGCTGTACCTGGCAAGTCGTCCCAAAGTCATGGCCGCGAGAAATTTTCTAAGCGAATATTTAGCCGCGCCGGCGGCTAGAACAAAAGGAATCATGGGCATCGGAGGCGGCAACAACGCCGGAATAGCAATCGCCCCAAATCCCCAACGCTCAAAAGTCTCCGTCACCCGCTCCATGTTCTTGTGCGAAAGTCTCTTCTCCAGCGTTTCCTTACCTCCCTTGCGCGCGAGCCGATAGGTTAAGAAATTACCCAGTACGGATCCTACAGTGGCGATTAGCGCGTAAATAAACCACCAATCCGGCTGTTTGGTGGCCAACACAATGGTGAGCACATCCATACTTCCCGGCAGCGGAATAACGGAGGCATCCAGTATACCGAGCGGAATCAGCCCAAACGCGCCGAGATGAAAAATCCAATGCGAGACTTTCTTCGTCGCTTGAAAAGTCAAAAGCACGATGATGGCGTTACTTTCCATTTCGCTGGATCCGGCCTCTGAATCCTATGTTGGCGGTAAACAATAAGACTGCCAATGTCGCAGTCCGGTTACTTCTATTCCAGGAAAAGTACTATTGCCGTAAGCGATCCGCCCCATTATTTTCAGTAGAGCATCAATCCTTCATTGGGCAAAGGAGGATGAATGGCGCCGTCTCTTGCGAGGCAGCGACGCAGCAAGCGTTTACCTTTATCCATCCCGGTTCGAGTGTACGGACGCACCGCCGATGACCGGCCTTTCCGGCACGATGCCGAGACCAGAGCCGTAAGCGTTCATGGCGGGCTGTTGTCATTGGGCGTAAAAGTGAAAACCGGTCAAACGCTTCTGCTCGTGAACAGTGTCACGGAAGAAGAGCGCGAGTGTCGCGTAGTCTTCGTAGGCCGCAGTCTTTGGACTCACAATAAGGTCGGAGTTGAATTCACGCACACCGAAGGCGATTTTTGGCACGTGTACGGCACTCTAGTTGGACTGAAACACGTCCGTGTCGCCGACGAGTCTGTCGACCGATATACCTTCTAATTCGAATTAATTGCATGCAAAAAAGGGCCTCCCATCGCATGGATGTGAGGCCCTGTTATTTTCGTTAGAGCGTTCAGTCTACGAATGCGAGAGTGCCGTTTGAGACGTAGTCTCCATTCGTGGTTCAGGCTGAGCAGGCGGAGCGGGATTCGTCGCCGGCGCAGTCTGCTTGTTGTTATTCTGGTTTGAAGTGGTGCTGTTCGGGTTGATATTCGGATTAGCGTTCGGAGTTCGAGGCTTGTTCTCGTAGCGAGGCCTGAAATCGTTTGAAGACGGCGCCGGGTTCGCACTGTCTGGATTCGGCTTCAACGAGAATCGCACACCGCGCTTCGCGTTTTCGTTCACCGTACGCTGCAAATCCACCTGACTCATGTCGACGCTATTTTCGCCGCCATAGTTCACGTAGTAATGCAGCTGGCCGTCTGCTAGCCAGTAGTCGCTCGCAGCCAGGGTAGTTCCGTCGCTAAGATAGATCAAAACGGTTGGCGTGGTTGCCGCCACATTTCCAGTTACCGGGTTCGGATTGTTATCGTAGCGCCGATAATCCTGGTCAACTGGCGGCGCTTGATTTACGTCAGAATTGTTGTTTGCATCGTAGTTGTAATCGTTGCCGGCGTTGTACGACGGAGAAGGATTATCGTATCCCACGTCAGAGTTGTAGGAATCGTAGCCGTAGTATCCTGGCCAATCGTAGCCGACGCCCCAGTAGGGGTAAGCCCCCCACCATGGATTCCACCAGGGAGACCAGCCCCACCACGGTCCCCAGCCCCAGCCGAAGCCCCATCCCCAACCCCAACCCCAGCCAAAACCGCAACCCCAACATCCGTATCCCCGGCCATATCCGTAGCCCCGGCCATATCCGTATCCGTGGCCATATCCGTATCCCCGGCCGAAACCGTGGCCATTAGACCACCCGGCGCTTGCTCCCCGAAAGGACGAAGCCCCGAACGTGCTGCGGCCGCCGAACGAAGTGGAACCGATATGGGCGTTCAGAGGTCCGCCGAGCCGCGTTCCCGAAACAACTGACGCGCTCGTTCCGAATCGAGCGTTTGTCACGCCGGCGTTGCCCGCGGCGCGATTGCTAAATTGAGATCTAGCAAAACTTGAATTATTTGTACCGCTGTGGCTTCCAGCGAAACTTGAACTTCTCGAACTGAAAGTGCTGGAATGTGAACTTTCTATACTTGAAAGAGCATGAGAAGTAGTTACTGCAGAACCTGATCTATTGGAAGAGACCATCCCGCTGGACGACCGGGAAGTCGAAGAGCTTCCGCGGTTGGTTGCCGTCGCAGCGTTCCCTGCGGTCGTGCCGCGATTGGTGCTAGCGCCAGCAGCGCCGTAATTTCGCGCGGTTGTCGCTGAGTTTGTGCGGTTATTAGAAGTTGAACCGTAACGTGAACTAGGTGATGGCGCCGCAGACCTGCCGCCATATGCCCCAGAGTATCGCGAGCTGTAGGCCGGGCCACCGTATGACCGGCCGCCGTACGCGCCGGAGCGCGCCGGTCCGTAAGCTCCATAGGAGCGCGGAGCGCCGCCTCCGCCCCGATAGGCTCCGGGAGCCCCAGAACGCGCGCCACCTCCACCGTAGCTGGGCCGCGAAGCTCCACCTCCGAAGTGCCCCCCGCCGCCGAACCCACCACCGCCACCGTGGAAGCCTCCACCTCCGCCGCCATGCCCGCCTCCGCCACGTTGGGCGAAAGCCGGACCAGGGAGGCAGACCAAGGCGACCGCCGCCATCGCAATTAGAATCAATCTCAAAAGAGAGGAACTTTTCATTGGGGCCCCCTTGCTGACCGCTTTGCCACTACACCAAGGAGACGGCTGGAAGTACCGCTACACCGTCATAACATATTTGATTCCCAAAGTGAATGTCTGGTTGCAGCTAGCTAAACCTTGCATTTACTCCCGTGTTCCGTGGCCGGCTTATGCCCAGCACACCACAAACCTCACAACACGTCTGCTTGAATAAAGTTTCGGCGTCGCGGTGACTTTCCTGCGGGCGGCCAAGGGAATACGGATGATGGCGGCGCGGTCCACTGCTCATTTAGTCCGAATTCCGTGTAGCAGGCGGGTAAATTCCTGCGCGTTGTTGGCTGCCGGAGCGGAGGTCGCATATCCAACATGGAAAAGTGGAGTGCTGCGTCCATCTGCGACGAACGGAAAGGGGCTTTGAGCGCCTATAGCCCAAAAGAAGTCGGAACGGCTTCCTTGCAGGTTCTCCGGCAGGTTGTAATGCCCCACGGCCGCTTTGCTGATCTGGCCTTGCCTTTGCGCCTCAAAACTATAGAACGTCAGTCCAGAGATATCGGCCTGTTCCATGGGACTCAGATAGAAGTCGCGGATTACCCCGTAGGCCCTCGGTCCGCTATTGGTTTGCTCAAAGGTAACCCCCGAACTCACTTGCGCCGAATAGAAACCAGAGAGTGTGGGCGAATGGGGACAGGCATAGGTAACTTGCAAGCGCGGCGGGGCGTCTTCCGATGTCGGAGTCATGGTCGCGTCGGTATAGTTCTGTAACGCGTTGTCCATACAAGCCGGTGAAGGAGGAAAGAAGAAATAAAAAAGAAGGTCCAGGACGCTCATCCCCGAGCCGCTCGGGGCGTGCATCTGGGCATCCAGCCAATAGGAGTCGTGTCCCAGCAGCGGATTGTCGGAAAGCCCTAAAAGCAGGATCGAATTTTTTTGTTCATTCGTGAATGTAGCAACTTGCGAGAAATGAAAAGGAGGAGCGTAAGGAGCGAGCGCTCCTGGTGACGGAATCTCATCGGATTTAACCGCGTGCCAGCTCGTGGGCAACTCAATCGAGATGTTCGACGAAAGCGCATAAACCTGAGTTGCTTCCGCCACCGGCTGCTGCGCGTGCATCGGTCCCAGCGCTACCAGCAAAATCAGCGCAGCAATAGCAACAGCGATCGATCCTGAGTGCACCATTCTTTTCACGTTGAAGAGTCTAACATCAGAATTTCGCGAGATGAATGAAGGGTAAAACGCTGACATAATTATAGTAACTATTGAACTATCCCGTGGGCTAGGGAGCTGGTCCTTCTTGTGCAACTCTAGGCCGTTCCCCGCTCCGCTAAATAGACGCCTAGGAGCACCAGCGCAGTCCCCAAAAGCAAATTGCGAGTGGGATTTTCGCTGAGAAGAGCTACCGAAAGCAAAATCACCACGATCGGCTGGAAATAGCTGACCGCCGCGACGCGTGATGCGCTCATGTGGCGCAGCACCCAGTAAAAAATTGTGTAAGCGGCCACGGAACTTGCCGCCGCCATATAAATCATGCCGAGCCAGCCCTGCCATCCCACTGCGCGCCAGTCGAGATGGACACCCTGCCTGATGCTCAACGGCAACAACATGATTGCGGCCGCCACGCAGTTGAATGTGTTCATGGCAATCGCGTCGTACTGCCCCGCTACTTTTTTCCCAAGCACGGCGTATATGGAAAAACCGATGGTTCCGCCCAGCGTGATCAAATCACCCACTAAAAAAGGAGAGTTCCTCGGCGAGCCTTGCTCCGCCTCTAGCAGAAAGACACCCGCAAAAGCTACGGCCATCCCCAGTATTTTTCCGGCAGTCAACGCCTCCAGCTTCAGAGCGCGCGCTAGGAGAAGAACGATAATCGGGCCGATCGCGATGATCACGGCGGAATGATTGGAGGTGGTGTAGTTCAGCCCTACCGTAAAGAGGCCCTGGTTTACCACTACCCCAAAAAATCCCAGGTAGGCGAACGGCCAAATATCGCTGCCGTAAAGCGTCGCGCGCTGCCCTCGTGAGAAATAAACCACCAGCATGATCACGGCGGCCAGTTCGATTCGAAAACACGCCAATGAAATGGGGTCCAAATGGCGCAACGCGATTTTCCCCGCCACATAATTGAACGACCACAGCATCAACATCAGCGTGAGCATGAACGCGAGAAACCAAAAGCTCGGCCGTTTCGCAGACGATTCCAAATCCGCCATGGCTTGGGGAGGAGACGCGGCCATCTCAGGAGAGGTTGAATTCAAAGGTTTACTCGAGAACTTCCATGCGGTGGGTAAGCGATTCCATGCGGTCGAGCCGCGGTGAGTAACCAATACCCGGAGCCGATGGAACCCGGATAGTTCCCTGCCGCGTCACTTCAACTTCCGGCTCGATGATGTCTTCATTCCAATATCGGCGGCTCGCCGAGACGTCTCCCGGAAGCGTGAAATTCGGCAGCGTTGACATGGCGATATTGTGCGCGCGCCCTATGCCAGATTCCAACATGCCGCCGCACCACACCGGAATCGACTTCGCCTGGCAAATATCGTGAATGCGCTTTGCAGGTGTATGCCCGCCCACGCGCCCAAGCTTGATATTGATAATGCGGCATGCTCCGATCTCGATTGCCGCGCGTGCGTGCTCAACATCGTGTATGCACTCGTCCAAACAAATTGGCGTATCAAGTTGACGCTGCAGTTGCGCGTGCGAATAAATATCGTCCCAGCCCAGGGGCTGTTCAATCATGATCAGGTAAAGAGAATCCAGCTTCTTGAGCAGCGCGACATCCTCCAAGCGGTACGCGGAATTTGCGTCAACCATCAGCCGAACGCGCGGAAACCGTTCGCGAAGCGCCCGTGCCGGCTCGATGTCCGTACCCGGCTTGATTTTAATTTTTATGCGCTGATAACCCGCCGCCAGCTCTTTTTCAACTTTCGCAAGGAGATGCTGAATCGTCGGTTGGATTCCTATCGAGACGCCGCAAGAGATTTCTTCGCGCACGCCGCCAAGAAGTTTGGCCAGCGGAATATTTTTCTGTTTCGCCTCGGCATCCCAGATCGCCGCTTCGAGGCTGCCTTTAGCCATGTTGTGTCCGCGTACGCGTGCGAGCATGTCCCAAACTTCTGATGCGCTGGCAATTTCTTGATCTTTCAATATTGGCCACAGAAAATCGCGGAGGATGTGCCACGCGGTTTCAACCGTCTCGTAGGAATAAAAAGGGTCTTCGCCCGCGGTCGATTCACCCCAGCCCGAAATCCCGTCCACGTCCGTTTCAACCAGCAGAATGCGGCGAAGCGAGGTCTCACCGAAGCTGGTCTCAAATGGCATGATCAGCGGAAGATGAATCTCCCTTAAAGTAATTTTCTTGAGCCGCATTATTTTGTTGTTTAGTCCTCGAATTCTTCCGGACGGTATTCTGGCAAACGCAATCCCCCGATGGAAGCGGCTGGCTCAAGAATGTAGTCGGTGGCATCTTCGCGCGCTTCGATGCCGGTCGCCACATATCCCTGATCAAAACTTTTTTGGAAAGACTCGCGCGCCTGCCTCTGAATCCTCGCGCCTGCTTCATGATCTTTCGCTTTCAGGACGCCAATGTTACTGGGAATCGAGACTCGCTCTGTTGTTTCACCCAGCGGACAGGGATTGTCCGCGAGGATTCCACGCACGCGATCCGAATCCAGCCACCATTCAGCCACCAGCCGATCGGTCGGAAGCCCGGCGTGAAGCGGGCTTTCGGTCATACCGTAACAATTCGGGATGTAACGCCGGACGACCGCGCCAAGTCGGTTCAAATTGAAATGCGCATTCTTCAGTTCCAACGGGTCAAACGTCCACTCCACAAGCGGCACTCCATTTTTCAGTGCGTCCACGCGTTGAAAAAGTTTTAGACGCCTCCCAACCCCGCGGTTTTGATACACCGGCAGCACAGCCGTCATGTGCGAATGCAGAAATGGCTTACCGCCGCGCGTACCCGCGAGAGCGAGCGTGAATCCAACCATCTTCCCGTGGTCAAACGCCGCGAGTATTTGGCCGCCCGTGTGGTGCGCCACCACAAAAATTGCCGAAGGCACAGTAATGTGCTCGCCCCAGGTGAGCAGCTCCATCTTTACGCATTCCTCGTACTCGCCCAGAGTTTCGCAATGGCGGACTTCGATGTCTTGTGACGGGGTGGCCGGATGGTTCGCGGAGGTGTTCATCGCGCGTTCCCGGCCTTGGCCGTTTTCTTAACTCGTGAACTTTTGTCTTGTTCGGCCAACTTCGAACGATTCCACATCTCTTCCTTGCGCTCGCGAGACAAGTTCGCGAACTGTTTACCTTCAGCGGATGCGGCATCCTCCATATAGTCAAACCGCTCCCGGAACTTGCGATTCGCTTTCTTCAACGCAATCTCAGGATCGATTCCCAGAAATCGGGCGATATTCACGCCCGCGAAAAGAAGGTCGCCAACTTCTTCCTCGATTCGGGCAGGGGTATGTCGCGCCCCCTGCGTGGAATTCGTCGTATTTGCCACCACTAGAGACTGCAGCTCGCGCTTCTCCTCGTCCAGCTTGTCTAAAATTCCGGAGATGTCGGGCCAGTCAAAGCCGATGCGCGCAGCCCGCCGAGTAAGTTGGTAAGCCTCTAAAACTGCGGGAAACGAACGCGGTACGTCCGCCAGGATACGACGGGCAGCCCCACCCGCATCTTGTCGTGACCCCTTCTCTAGGTCATCCACCGCAGCGCGTTCGGACGCCTTGATCTGCTCCCAATTCTTCAACACCTCGGAGGAAGTGGCCGCTTTTGTGTCACCGAAAACGTGCGGATGCCTTCGGACCATTTTCGTGTGAACGGATTCGATCACGTCGCTGATGGTGAATTTGCCCGTTTCTTCCGCAAGAATTGCATGGAAAATAATCTGAAGCAGCAGATCGCCAAGTTCCCCGGAAAGTTCCCGCGCGTTGCCTGTTTCCATGGCGTCGAGCACTTCGTAAGTCTCTTCGATCAGAAACTTGCGAAGGGACTCGTGCGTCTGCTCGCGATCCCACGGACAGCCATTGGCCGCGCGCAACCGCGCCTGCAGCGCGACCAGCTTTTCGAACCATTTCCCTGCGAGTTTATCTCGGGCATTTAGAGGAATGCGAACATCGGCGTCGACCCGAGCTATCCCGCGGCCATTCGCTGCGGGCGTCGAACGGGAGCGGTCGCCCAGTTTGCGACGCATCTTGGAAGAAGGCTTTTTGCGCAGAGGCAAGAGAATCTCTCTTTTGGTTTTAATGAACGAGTAATCTACAAGGAAGAACACTGAGTGACAAGCGCGGGGATTTGAATTTGTAACGGCCGCCTGGAGGACGGGGTTATTCTGTTTGCGATTTGCAACTTAGCAGGCAGCCGAACTAACCGTGGTGTCCCAAATATTACTCCGGTTTGGCTAACCCATGGGCAAGCGCGTCGTCAATCAGGCTTTTCATCTGTCGCGAAGCTTCTCGGAATATCTGCTCCTCCTGACGGCCCAATTCGCCTTGTTGCTCGCCGAGTTTTCCTTGCTTCTCGCCGAGCGCGCCCTGCTTCTCTCCGAGCTTTCCCTGAGCTTCGCCTGCCTTGGATTGAAGGTCGCCAAGTTTGCTCTGCAGGTCGCCGATTTTTTCCTGAATGCGCCCAAGATCTTCTTGCGAGCCAGTTTTTCCGAGGGCTTTCAGTTCGGCTTCCAGTTTGCGCAAGTCTTCCGTCATGTCGGGAATTTCGACGCGAATGCCCTCTTGCTCTTTCCCGAACGCTTCCTGCTCCGCGCCCAGAGCTTCCTGCTGCTTGCCGAGTTCTTCCTGTTTCTTTTCAAGCGCATGAACTTGGCTGAAAAAATCCGCCGCACGTTTCACTGTCGCTTGATCGCGAATCACGTAGGACTTGCCGTCATGCCGGAACCATATGAAATCTCCCGGAATTTTCTCCTGCAAGAATTCAACGAACTCGGATGGATGGTCGATGCCAAAGCTTTCGCTATCGCCGGAAACGCTGACATAAGTTTTACCGGACGAAATCACAAATTGTTGACCGTCACCATCTGCTGCCCGCACGATCATCGTGGAACCTGTCGGCGACGATTGCAACAGACGTCCAAGAGGCGCAAACGCCAGTACGCGGACCGGAGTCACAGTCTGCATGGGAGCTAAAGTCACGAGAGGCGCCACGGATACGACAGGCGCGACAGACACGACCGCGGAGACCTTTGGAACTGCCGATACGTTTGGCGCCGGTGCCACGGCGATCACAGTGGGCGCGGTCGGCGGCCTCGGAGATGCGGGCGCGCGCGGCGGGGCCGGCGTTTGCTCCTGGACCTCGCCATATTCGATCGAATGGAAACTATAGGCGCCCGGACGCAACGCTGCTGCCACATACACCACCGGAACGGCCGTCATCACAAGAAGTACAACGACGGATTTCTTTAATTGCATGGCGGCACTCCCTTTCCACTCGAGAATTCGATCCAATCTCTTTTCCGCCTGCCCTGTCTTAGCCATTGCCACGCCCTGCCACCAAACTCGACCGGGAGCAGCTTCCAAGTCCGAGAAAAAGCCAAGCAGAGTTTCGGCGTAACGCGTGCGGTCCGCTCCGGCCGCCAGCGCCGCTTCGTCACTAGCTTCCTCGGCCAAGTCCGCAAGACAGCGAATCAGATGCCAGCTCAACGGGCTGAACCAGAATATCGACCGATGGAGAAGTGCCAAGCAATCTACGAGCGCATCCCGGCGCGCCACATGCGAGGTCTCATGTGCAATTACCGCATCCAACTCGCCTTCCTCCCAACCGCGCCATCTAGCAGGAAGCAAAATCGCCGGACGCACCACGCCTACAGTTACCGGAACAGAAAGGAATTCAGACTCCGCCAGACGCGGCGAGCGTTTAATCCCCATCGTTTGGGCACTTTTCGAGACGAGCGCCAACGCCTTTGAATCGCGAATAGCAGTAGCTCTGTGGTCCAGCCTCAGACTGAGAACCAGTCCGAGCCCAAAACGAAGCAAGAAACTCAACGTAACTACGAAATAAGTTGCAGTGACTACGGCGGACCATTCCGTAGCGCGTAGCTGCGATTTCAGCCAGACAAATGCGAGCCTTAGTTCTGAGCTCTTATTCGCGATATCGCTCGAAGCCAAGACCAGACTCGAGCTAGATCTCGCGGGGTTATCGCGATCGACCTTGTTGTTAGAGGAGCGCACCGGAAGATCTTGAGGATTTATTGCAAAATCTGCAGATTGAAGTGAATGCTTTCCCCCGGCTACTAGATCGTTTCCGCCGCGAGACATGCTGCAAAATTTGTCAAAACGCTCAGCCACTCGCGTCGGCGCTCGGAGTGCAATCCCAGGCAAGAACATACCCAAAAACGGCATCAGCAGCGCCACGCAAAGGACAGTCCTCCAAATATGAAGCCTCAACCAAACACTCTTCACATGCCAAATACTCAGAACAATCCCAGCGATGCAACCCAAAACTAGAGAACGAGCCGCCCCATCAGCCAGCAGACTTAAAAAGCTCGTCATAGCGTGAGGCATCGACGGAAAACTCATGGCTTCGCTCCCTTTCGCTGGCTTATTTTCTGAGCCAATCGCTCAAGCTGCTTGCGGTCCAGAACTCGGTTGTCCACCATGCCGATAACCAGTTCCTCCGCCGAACCTCCGCAAAATCGGTCAATAATATTTTTCACCGCGCGCACGGCAACATTTTGTCGCAGCTCGGCTGCGCGATAGATAAAAGTGCGGCCATCGACTTCGTGCGTCACATAGCCTTTTTGCTCCAGGCGCCGCAGAACCGTGCGGATGGTGGACTCCTTCATCGGCCGCCTCGATGCTAACGCTCCGCGGCAAGCCTCCGCAGTCACCGGCCCCTGCGACCAAACGTAATCCATCACCATTTGCTCCACTTCGCCGATGTTCTTGGGCCGCGGACTGTATGTGCGCCTCATTGTACCGTTACAACTTGTAACGTACATAAGACGGCGTGTCAATGAAAAAATTAGCAGGAATGAATTCTGATCTTATAGGCAGGCGGCCATAGTAGCTCGGGCCGGCGCAACGCCCCATGCCGCTAAGCTGAAGCCACAGCACGGCGCGGAATAACGCGATCCGCAAACCGTTCCATCTCTTCCATCTGCGGACTGAATTGAAGCAGCAAAAGATCCACGCCCGCCTTCTCAAATTCTCCAATACGATCGGCCACTTGCTGCGGCGTGCCAACCAAGCCTGACCGCAGTCCGCGATTCGAGACCGAATAGTCTTCCAGCGAAACGCGCTGCTCAAGCTGCGTATTCGCCAGCCAATCCTGATAATTCTGGTAGCCTGCCGCGTTTTGCTTCACGTCTGTAATGCGGGCGAGCTCCCGTTGCGTTTCCTGCTCGTTCTCTCGGACGATCGCGTAGCCGGCTACTCCAAATTTCATTCGCGGAAGCCCTTTGCGCTCGCGGCGCTCCGACAAATCCCGTATCTTCCCCGCTACTTTCTCCGGCGAATCGCCGTGCATCACATAGGCATCGCATTTTTGCGAGATCAGTTCCTTCGCGGTTTGCGATTCCCCGCCGGCGTAAATCGTCGGACGTGGCTGCGAGACTGGCTTCGGCTCCAACACCAAATCCTGCACCGAATAATATTTCCCCGAATAAGAGAAATGATTCTGCTTCCAGGCAGCGTCCAGCACATCCAGCCATTCCGACGTGCGCGCGTATCGATCGTCGTGTTGATCGAATTGCACTCCATACTTTTTTGCTTCCTCTGACCACCACGACGAAACCACATTCAGCGACACTCGCCCGCTGCTGATGTGATCGATGTTCGCCGCCTGCTTAGCCAACAGCGCGGGAAGATGGAAAGTTGGTCGAACAGCAATCATCAGCTCAAGCGTCTCGGTGACCGCAGCCAAGGCCGCAGCCGTGGACCAAGCATCCAGCGCCGGAGCGTCCACGCCTTTAATGTCGTTCAGATTCAGCTCTGCGATCAGCGTGAGGTCGAATCCGATTTTTTCGCTGCGCCGAGCCAGGCGCGAAACGTAGTCCCAAGTCGGCTGCATCTGTTCGTCTTCCACATTGCGCAGCCATCCGCCGAAAATCGGCATCCAATACCCGTAACGCATCAGCGCCTCTCCTGAACCAAGTAATCCACCAGCCGTTCAAATGGATTGAATCCCACGATGTTAGGACCGTCCGATACAAAATTCGAGAGCGCGTTAATATCGTAGTAATAAAGCTGTCCATCACGATCATCGATCACATACTCCAGGCCGCCTACTTCGATCTTTGTTTCGCGGAAAATCCGCTCCACATCGGCGACCACCTGCGCCGGGGGCGTGTATCCCTCCAAGCGCAAGCCCGTCTTCGGCCCTTCCACCACGCACACAGTTTTTATCTCCGCGCCATCGTTCGTCTTGCAAATGTCCATGGGGCAAAGGTCAAACGTCTCGCCGGACGTGAATACCTTGATTCCGTACAAATATTTATAGCCAATAGTCTCCACGCGAGTGATGTGTCCGCCGCGCGCTGGAATAAACTCTTGCACGATCCCGGTTGAATCGAGCCCCAGCGCGATTCCGTTCTTCGCCGCAGCTTCCAATTGCGCTGGAGTATCGAACCGAACGATGCCCACTCCGCTTCCGCCAATATTTGGTTTAACAATCACAGGAAACCGCATCCCGCGCGCCGCCAGGGAAGCCTCGCTCGGATGGTTCATCACCGCCGAGCGCGGATATGGCAATCCCAGCGATTGCAGTAACGAAAGTTGCAGGGCTTTGGAAGTCTCGTTGCGAAACGCCTGGCTGCCATTCACCACGCGCGTTCCCAGCCGTTCCAGGTGAGCCAGGTAATGGAGGGTGTAAAAAATCGCGTGCGCGTTCCCGCGCGTCCAAGCAGACGGGCTCATGCGGTTAAAAATCAGGCCGTAGCGTTGATTCCCATTGGGCAGAAGGTCGAAGTGATGTCGCGCGGCGTCCAGTCGCACATACGGCACGCCCCGCCGGTCCAGTTCCGCAAACACAGGTCCGAACCAGCGCGGATGCTCGTAATAAATTCCGATCGGATTCACTTCCCCTGACATTTTGCCCCCACCGAAAGCGCCAGACGCGTACCGTGGCACGCCTATCTTTTCTCAACTAATAGACGGTGCACTATCGAATTACGCTTTGGATGCCCAGGACCCGCCTTCGTTGCTTGTTTCTTAGACCTGGAATCCCAAAGCAAGCCAAGCAAGCCGGGCTCGCTTGTCGCTAGTGCTTCGCGAGTGCTAAACTTCCCTAGTATCATTCCAGCAAGCCTAAGGATACCCGTGGCAGACCGCAAAAACGAAGAAACCTTTAAAGTCATCGACCGCCGCCATTTTACCGAAGAAGGCAATCTGCGCCCGGAAGTCGTCGAATTGGAGCGCCGCGAAGAGGAAGCCGCAGCGAAAGAAGCTGCTGCTAAGAAAGCTGCGGCCGCAGCGAATCCTCCCGCGAAGCCAGCGGCGAGCGCTCAGCCGAATCCTACGACCAAGAGTGGTGCTAACCCCGGCGCCGGAAATGCTTCATCAAGCGGCAAGTCGGCCATCGCAGATGCAGAAGCCGCCTATGGCAAGTCAGGATCCAGCTTAGTCACACCCGGCGATACGACGTCCTCAGAATCGGTGGAAGGCGCGGCTGGCGAGCAGACCCATTCCTCCCGCAGTTTCCAGATGCTCGTGGATTTTCTCACGCGCAACGCAGCCGCCATGCTGGGCGGAATGGCCGACCCGCGAACTGGCCAGCCTTTCGTCGATCTTGAAGGTGCGCGAGAAGTGATCGATATGCTGGACGCTCTGCGCGAAAAAACCCGTGGCAATTTGTCCAAGGAAGACGATCAGCTCCTCCTCGAAGTTCTGGGAAGTTTGAAGCTGACGTTCATGGAGATCTCTAAAGCCGCTGCCGACGCCATGGCCAAGAAAGCCAAGGGAAAGTAATAAACTTAGGGGATCGCGTCTTGCGTTTGTAACCAAGAAGCGCAGTAGATTTAAAACCTCCAGCGATGAATCGAAATCCACTCCTGCGCGCCATTTCGAAATGCCAGCTCTCCAGTTAACTGTCTTAGGCTCTGGCACCTCCATGGGCGTGCCAACGCTAGCCTGCCATTGCGCGGTTTGCGAATCACCCGACCCGCGCGATAAGCGCACGCGACCCTCCATCTTGCTCGCCTATAACGGTCATAACGTCGTGATCGACACCACGCCCGATTTCCGCTTCCAAGCCATGCGGGAAAAACTGAATAGGCTCGACGCAGTCCTTTACACCCACGGCCACGCCGATCACGTTTTGGGCCTCGACGATATTCGCCCTTACAATTTGAAACAAGGCGGCGTGATCCCTATCTACGCTTCTGAAGAAACCCAGGCTACCATACGCAGGCAGTTTGCATATATATTCGACGCCGCTCCAACGGAAAGTTCCGTTCCACGCGTGAACCTGCACACGATCGATGGTCCCTTCGAGCTTTTCGGCCTAAAAATTATTCCGGTCCCCGCGCATCACGGCCCCATCTCCGTTCTCGGATTTCGCTTCGGCAACGCTGCGTATCTCACCGACTTCAGCTCCGTGTCCGAAAAATCCAAGGAGCTTTTGCACGGACTCGATGATTTTATTTTGGACGCTTTGCGCTACACTCCGCACCCAATGCATTCCAACGTCCAGCAATCCCGTGCTCTGGTGAATGAGTTGAAACCGAAGCGCGCGTGGTTCACGCACATCTGCCATGACCTTGGTCATGAGCAAGCGAATGCGAAACTGCCGGAAGGAGTTCAGTTGTCCTACGACGGCCTGAAATTCGAGGTGCAGGTTTGACCCTCGCAGATACGGAGAAGCAGCGCATGCGCCTTGCGCCGACCCTGAGACTAGATATCGCCTACTCCGCCGAAGGGTGGATCGAAAGATTTGGCAACTCGCGCAAGCGGACGATTGTAACCATCGGCAATTTTGACGGAGTCCACCTCGGTCATCAGAAAATTCTTAGCGGAGTCACGCAGCGTGCGCGCGCAAATGATTTGGAAAGCGCGGTGCTGACGTTCTACCCGCATCCCACGCGAGTGTTGCGGCCGGAAGCCGCTCCTACCCTGCTCATGACGCTTGAGCAGCGTCTCGCTGCGTTCGACGCCATGGGGATCAACGCCGCCATGGTCCTGCAATTCGACGCCGAACTGGCAAAAGTCAGCGCCGAAGACTTTGCCAGAATATTTCTGGTGGATGCTTTGCGGGCGAAAGCCATATTAGTTGGCGACAATTTTCGTTTCGGAAATCGCCAGGGAGGCGACGTAAAGTTGCTCCAGGAAGTCGGGGCGCGCTCGGATTTTGAAGTCCAAATCGTGCCTCCTGTAATTGAAAACGGCGTGATCGTGTCCAGCACTGCCGTTCGACAAGCTTTGCGCGACGGCCGCGTGGAGGATGTCGAACCCCTCCTCGGCCGGCCTTTCTCGCTCAAGGGCGAAATTTGCCCGGGCACAGGCCTCGGACGAAAACTTATCGTGCCGACTCTGAATCTCCTTACCGAGCAAGAAACGCTGCCGAAAAATGGCGTCTATGCGACCGCTACGGTGCTCGGCCCCAGAATCTATTGGTCCGTCACAAACCTTGGCATGCGACCTACCTTTGACGGGCAACAGTTGGCGATTGAATCGCACCTCTTCGACTTCTCGGAGCAATTGACCTCCGGCAAAATGGAAGTAATATTCCTCCAGCGCCTGCGCGACGAGCAGAAGTTCTCCGGCCCGGAAGCCTTGCGCGAACAAGTGCTGAAAGATATGGAACGGGCGAAGAGCGTGGTGAAGAACAGTTAACATTAGCGCTCCAAAGCTAGCTGATTCGACCGATAGGAAAAGAAATGGAAAACAAAGAAGTCGCCAGAATTCTGCGCGAGACAGCGCAACTGCTCGAGATTGACGGCGCTATCATCGGGCGCTATCGCAGCTACGAAAAAGTGGCGGAGCTCCTTTATAGCCTACACGAACGCATCGAAGATATTTGCAAGGATCCCAAAAAACTTCGCGAACTGCCCGGCGTCGGAGAGAACATGGCCGAGCACATCTGCGAAATCCTGAAAACCGGCGATTATGCGCTGCGCCAAAAACTTCTGAAGAAATATCCTGCCTCCCTGCTGGATTTGCTGCGCCTGCAATCGCTAGGCCCCAAGAAAGTTCTATTCCTTTGGGAGACCTTCCAGGTCTGCACTATCGAGGGCGTCGAAAAACTGGCGCGCGAAGGCAAACTCCAAGACTTGCCCGGCTTCGGCGAAAAGAGCGAGCAAAATATTTTAAAAGCCACCGAATCGGCCAAGCGCTCGTCAGGCCGCTTCAAAATCAGCACGGCGGAGGACGAAGCCCAAAAATTCTCGGCTTACATCACAAATGCCGAATTGTCGAAAGCTGCGGCGGCCGTGGAGTCCGTCACTGCGGCTGGCTCCCTCCGGCGCGGTCGCGACACCATCGGGGACGTCGACTTGCTCGTCACCATGCGCCCGGGCCGCGAAAAGCAAAAAGACGTCGACGCCGTCGCCGATCACATTCTGAAATATCCCGGAATCGATCAAACCCTCGCCCACGGAGAAAATAAAGTAAGCGTTCTCCTAGGCAACGGTCTCCAGGTGGACGTCCGCATGCTGGCCAAAGAGAATTTCGGCGCCGCGTTGCTATATTTCACGGGCTCGAAAGCGCACAACGTCGGCCTTCGCGGCCGCGCCCTCGATATGGGCTGGACGCTGAACGAGTACGCGCTCACCACGGTAAAAGGCGGCAAGGTTGTTGCGGGCAAAACCGAAGAAGAAATTTACGCCAAGCTGGGCCTGCACTACATCGAGCCCGAGCTTCGCGAAATGACCGGCGAAATCGAAGCTGCCGAAGCCCACAGACTGCCCGAGCTAATAAAGCTCGCGGACATTCGCGGCGACCTCCAGATGCACACCACCGCCTCCGACGGCCGCAATTCCATCGAAGAAATGGGCGAAGCCGCTAAGAAATTGGGCTACGAATACATCGCGCTCACCGACCATTCCAAAGCCGTCACCGTCGCCAATGGCATGGACGACAAGCGCACGCTGGCTCAAATCAAGAAAATTCGTGCCGCCCAGGAACGCGTTCCGGGAATTCGTCTGCTTGCCGGCATCGAAGTCGACATTTTGAAAGATGGTTCGCTGGACCTATCGAATGACGTCCTCGCCCAACTTGACGTCGTGGTCGCGTCCATCCATTCCTTCATGAATCTCGACCGCGAAGCCATGACCGACCGCATTCTAGCGGCAATCGAGAATCCCTACACTCAAATACTTGCGCATCCCACTGGTCGCTTGCTCCTGCGCCGCGAATCCTTCTCATACGATATGGAAAAAGTTCTCGACGCGGCAAAGAAAAATGGCGTGGCTGTCGAGTGCAATGCCTACCCCGACCGGCTCGATCTCAACGATGTGCACCTGCGCATGGCCCGCGAACGGGGCGTGAAAGTTGTGATCTCAACCGACGCGCACAGCACTACCCACTTCCGTATGATGAAATACGGCGTGATCACCGCCCGCCGCGGCTGGCTCGAAAAGAAACACGTGCTCAACACTCTGCCGCTGAGTGAATTTCTGGCCTCACTCAGGCCCAAGCCTGCCGGAGCGATCCCCAAGAGTGCAAAGAGCAAGTCGGCCTGATTTCGAGCCAGCTTGGACAAACTGACGGAACATTTGGAACGGGCGCTGCGTATCTCATAACGACGCACAAATTCAGTAGCCATTGATCGAATGGAGACGCACATGAACCGAACATTTCTCGCTGGAATCTTTGTCCCGATGGCGTTTGTGGCTGCTGCCTGCACACCCGCGCGCGCTGACGACTGGTCCAAAACCTACCAGGTTAATGGTCGCGCCGACCTGCGTGTCTCCACCGACGACGGCGATGTGACCATCATCGGCTCCAACCAAAAACAAATTGACGTCCACGTCACCACCGAGGGCTACAAAATCGGCTCGAGCGATGTGCGGATCGAGGAAAGCCAGAATGGCGATCACGTCGTCATCAGCGTCAAAATGCCGCACTTCGGCTTCTCTTTGTTTGGCGGCCGGCACAAATCGGTAAAGGTTGAACTGCATGTCCCGCGCGACTTGGATGTCGACGTCGAAACCAGTGACGGGAACGTGGTGGCGCAAACCCTCTCCGGCCACGCCCACTTCAGCACCGGCGACGGCAACATCAGCGCTAGCGAGACTCATGGCGACGTTCGCCTCCACACCGGCGACGGCCGCATCGAAGGCGCCGGATTCGATGGCGCCCTTGACGCAAACACCGGCGACGGCAACATGCGCATCGCAGGACGTTTCGATTCCCTTTCGCTGAAGACTGGCGACGGCAACATCGAAGCCCAAGTCGCCAGCGGTTCAAAAGTGGCAAGCACCTGGACCATTCGCTCAGGCGATGGCCACATCAATATGCGCATCGCGACAGATTTAAATGCCAACGTCGAGGCCCGCACCGGCGACGGATCGATCACTCTCGACGTGCCGAATTTCGCCGTGTCTGGCTCGCTGAGCCATTCCTCGGTTCACGGAAAATTGAACGCCGGCGGTGGCACGCTCTCCGTCAGCTCAGGAGACGGATCGATCCATCTCGAAAAGCTGTAGGATTGACTCAGCGGCTCGATCGCTCAGCAGAGGCAAGAACTTTCCACTGTGTTCCGCAAGGAGAAAAGGTTGGGTCGAACCTGACACAACGCGTCCAAGACTGTTTCTGCTTAATAGTTTTAAATCAGTAAGATACTGGCTTACACCGATTGGAGCTTTCCGTGCCTTACCCTACTCTGAGCGCGGTTGTTCAAGCCCAAAGGTAGGTTGAAATGCTCCCGTTCATGATGATGGCGGTTCTGGCTCTCCTGGCATTCCTATGTATTTCGCATGTTATCCCGTCGTTGACGCGTCGCCCGCCTCGGTCGCGTGCGACTCCGCCTTCGAGCAATCCATCCGCTGGCGCTACCACAAAATAATTCGAGCTTTTGAAGATCCGCACACACCTGGGATCCTTTTAGTGCTCAATTCTTTGAACCTTGATTCGGTTTGCAAAAACGCAAACATTGCCGCATCATAAGATGTTTTATTTCCCGCGTTTACCGCGCCGATATCGTATCCACCTTGAAAGCGATTCGGTTTCGCATCGCGTGAGTTTGCGACGCGGGAAAATTCGCATGGACTGGGGGGGATTTGAATGCGTAGGCCCGTAAATATTGCTTCGCCCAAGGGACGTCTGGGCGTTCTTACGCCGGGAATGGGAGCCGTGAGCACCACTTTCATGGCTGGTGTCGAACTGGTGCGGCGCGGCGAGTCCGCGCCGGTCGGCTCGCTGACGCAGTTGGGCACTATTCGCCTCGGTAAACGCACCGAAGGCCGCACACCGAAAATCAACGAATTCGTTCCGCTCGCCAAACTCGACGACATCGTCTTCGGCGGCTGGGATGTTTTCCCGGACGACGCGTATCAAGCCGCATCTAAGGCCGGGGTGCTCGACGCCAAGGACTTGTCCAAAGTCCAAAAGTTTCTGAAGACCATCAAGCCCATGAAGGCCGCCTTCGATCAGCACTATGTCAAAAATCTTTCTGGCCCGAACGTCAAAAAAGCCAAAAACAAATTCGAACTAGCCGAGCAGCTTCGCGAAGACATCCGCAATTTCAAAAAGAAAAGCAAAGCGGACCGCCTGGTAATGGTCTGGTGCGGTTCCACCGAAATATTTCTGAAACCGGAGGGCGTTCACAAAGACTTGAAATCCTTAGAAAAAGGCATGCGCGCGAACGATCCGGCAATCGCGCCCTCCATGCTCTATGCCTATGCCGCAATCAGCGAAGGAGTTCCGTTCGCCAACGGCGCGCCAAATCTTACCGTGGATATTCCCGCCCTGGAAGAATACGCAAAAGCGAAAGAAGTCCCCATCGGCGGAAAAGATTTCAAAACCGGCCAAACGTTGATGAAAACTATCCTCGCCCCCGGGTTTAAAGCCCGCATGCTCGGTTTGAATGGCTGGTTTTCCACCAACATTCTCGGCAATCGCGACGGCGAAGTCCTGGATGACCCCGGCTCGTTCAAGACCAAGGAAGAATCCAAGCTCGGCGCTCTGGAGTATATTTTGCAGCCAAACCTTTATCCGAATCTCTACGGCAAGATTCACCACAAAGTCCGCATCAATTACTATCCGCCGCGCGGCGACAACAAAGAAGGGTGGGACAACATTGATATTTTTGGCTGGCTCGGCTATCCCATGCAGATCAAAGTGGATTTCCTGTGTCGCGATTCGATCCTTGCAGCGCCCATCGTGCTGGACCTCGCGCTTTTCTTCGATCTCGCCAAGCGCGCTGGCATGCGTGGCATCCAGGAATGGCTCAGCTTTTATTTCAAATCGCCGATGTGCGCCAAAGAGTTGTACCCGGAGCACGACCTCTTCATTCAGTCCATGAAGCTGAAGAACACCCTGCGCTGGATCATGGGCGAAGACCTGATCACGCATCTTGGCGCCGAATACTACGACTAAACAATTGCTTGGGGAGATAAAATGCGCATTACGCTTCGCAAAGTTTTTAACCCTGCATTTTTTCTGGCAATCCTGGTGACGATCACTCGGCCCTCCATCTCTTCCGCAGCTAGTGGAAGCGGATCGAAATTCGAAATCGCATTCCCTCGTGAACGCAGCGCGCAACCTCTCGACGGACGCTTGCTGCTCTTGCTTTCCACTGATCCTTCCGAAGAGCCGCGCATGCAAATCAATATTTCGCCGAACACGCAGATGGTGTTTGGCATCGACGTCGACGGCCTGGCTCCGGACAGCATCGCTGTAGTGGACGCGGAAGCCTACGGCTATCCCGTGCGCAGCCTGCGCGACGTAAAGCCGGGCGAATATTACATGCAAGCTGTGCTTCATCGCTACGAAACGTTCCATCGCAGTGATGGTCACACGATAAAACTCCCCATGGATCGCGGGGAAGGACAACACTGGAACCTTGCTCCGGGAAATCTCTATAGTAAGCCCCAGAAGATCGCGCTCGGCGCCGATACTTCGTTCAAGATTATCCTCGATCAGGAAATTCCGCCTATTCCTGCCCCTGCCGACACCCAATACATCAAGCACCTAAAGATTCAGAGCGACCTGCTCACTAAATTCTGGGGACGCCCGATGTTTTTGGGCGCGAACATTTTGGCGCCGGAAGGATTTGATGAGCATCCCGAAGCGCACTATCCCATGGCTGTAAACGAAGGCCACTTCCCTGCTGATTTTGAAGGCTTTCGTACCGAGCCGCCCGACCCAAATTTGAAACCCGATTACAGCGAGCGTTTTCACATCGCCGGTTACAACCGTATACAGCAGGAAGAAGCCTACAAATTCTACAAACAGTGGATTAGCCCTGGCTTCCCCAGAATCCTGGTTGTGGAAATCCAGCACGCAAATCCGTATTACGACGATTCCTACGCGGTTAATTCTGCGAACCTCGGTCCCTACGGCGATGCCATCGAAACCGAGCTCATCCCCTACATCGAAAAGAGATTCCGCGGAATCGGACAAGGCTGGGCGCGTTTCCTGTATGGCGGATCAACCGGCGGTTGGGAATCTCTTGCCGTGCAAATGTTTTATCCCGACCACTACAACGGCGCTTTTATCGCCTGCCCGGATCCCATTGATTTCCGCGCCTTCACTACCATCGATCTGTACAAAGACAAAAACGCCTTTTATATCGAAGGTCCCCACAAAAAAATCCTTCAACCGGGCACGCGCGATTATCTAGGGCACGTGATGGCGACCACCCAGGACATAAATCATTACGAATTGGGGCTCGGTAGGAAGACACGTTCCGGAGAACAATTTGATATTTGGCAAGCGGTCTATGGGCCTGTTGGCAAGGACGGCTACCCCCAGCCCATCTTCGATAAAGAAACGGGCGAAATTTATCCGGACGTAGCCGCTTACTGGCGAGAGCACTACGATCTTCGCTACATCCTAGAACGAGATTGGGCCACCCTCGGCCCCAAGCTGCAGGGTAAGTTACACATTTATTGCGGCAGCGCTGATACCTACTTCCTCAATGACGCAGTTTATTTGATGGAAGACTTTCTCAAGAGCACAACGAATCCACCGTACGACGGCGAAGTGAAATATGGCGATCGCGCGGAGCACTGCTGGAACGGAGACCCCACCCTTCCAAATTATCTTTCTCGCCTGCATTACAACACGATGTATCTGCCAAAAATCTTGGATCGCATCGCAAAGACAGCTCCGCCCGGCGCGGATTTGACGAGCTGGCGTTATTGAACCGGCGTCAATTCAATCCCCTCCGTCAAGTCGGAAAATGCCACCGACGAAGTGCACCAAGCGCAGTTCGTCAAGCCACGTCACTTTTTGTTGCGGGTCGACGTGCGAAAATGTAGGCGTAATCAACACTCCGCGTAACTCTATCAAGGGTATCTCTTCCGCGAGCCAGACACTTTCAGCTGCCGGAATGACGTTGTCGGCCGAGCCGTGCAAAATCAAAACCGGCACTCGCAGATCCGTTATCTGTCCGCGTGGTGAAAGCGCCGCGAGCTCAGGCTCTTCCGTCCGTATCACGTCCAACATTTTCGTGCGCAAAGTGTCGATGCGATCGGCAAATAGATCCTCCATGGTGGACCGCGCAGCAGGGCTTAGTTGCGCCAACCACGGTTTCGCATTCTCAGGTTCCTCCCAAAGCCAATAACGCAGCGCTTCGCGCGCAGCCGGCAAATCATCCGGCGGAAAAAATCGCGAAAGGTGAGCGTAAACAAAAACCTGCGGCCCATATGGATGAGCCGGCAGCGCAACAACATGTCCGTCCGGATACTCCGCCCGCCCCGTCACCAAATATCGCGAGACACGACCAAGATCATCATAAGCGCCAAATAAAACAAGAGTGCGTATATGTCTCGCGCAGTCCGGATGGCGGGCCGCAAGCAGAGCGAGACCGCCGCTGAAACTAAGCGTCGTCACGATCACCGGTCCACCGCCGATACGCTGCTGCAACCATCCCGGCGCGTCACCTATAGTCGTTACGGATTTTTCATCCACACGGTAATCAGCGAGCGCGCTAATCTCCGGCGTGAACACCGCCAGTCCCGCCTCAGCAGTCCCGCGGGCAAAGCTTGTCAGACGCGGTTCGTCAATCCCCAGCCGATGCATCCCGTGAAGCACCACCATTCCCTGCGGACGCTTGACCTCCGCCGGCATATACAATTTTCCGCGAACGGGTCCGCTCACAGTCTGCATGGTCACATCTTCGACTGTGATTGCGTTCGATAAAAAGCCAAGCAGCGGACCGGAAGCTTGCGGGCTTACAAAATGCGTCAGGATGGTGTACGCGCGGAGATCACCTCGTAGGCACCACACGCCAAAACCCAGAACAAGGGAGAAGAGAACAAAAAGAAACCACACTCTTCGGAAACTGCGGGGGAATGTGGAAACGCTTGCACTCTCGGCTTCGGGTTCGCGCAGCGTGGTCTGAAAGGACATCAATCGAACGCTGCAGGGAGCTTGTTACACTCGAACCGTCGCGTCAAGCTCGACGCACATGAAAAAGTCCCCGCGAAATCGCGAGGACTTTTTCCAGAATAGCTAAATCCTAGAGCGCGAGACCTGAGGGTCCAGGCTAAAACAAGTTCCAAAGGAACTGGTTGTACACTTCGTGGTGGTATTGAACTTCTGGCGCCTTTACGAAAGTCCCCAGCAGGCGCGCACAACGATCTGCGGAAGCCTGTTTGAGCTCCACATAACGATGCTTCACGTCCTCGCCGAGCAGTTCTGTTATCCACTTGGACTTTCTGAAATCTTCCAGAGCGGTGTAGATATTGTCCGGCAGGTAGCGCTGCGCTTGCCTCAGATTCTTGATCTTGGCCGCTTCGCCTTCCAGACCAGTGCGAAACAACGCGTACATCACCATGTAGGGATTTGCGTCGGGCGCTACCGAACGAAATTCCACGCGCATGCTTCTTTCGTTCCCGATAGGAATGCGAATCATCGACCCGCGGTCCACTGCCGACGCCTTAATCTGATTCGGCGCTTCGAAGTGTGGATCCAGCCGCCTGTAAGCGTTCACGCTTGAGTTCATGATCAGACATATGTCGTTGCCATACGTCAGCACACGGTCCACAAACGTCCAGCCAAGCTTGCTCAGTTTTTCTTCGCCCTTGGGATCCCAGAAAAGATTTTTCCCACCCTTGCTAATTGAGATGTTTGTATGCATCCCGCTTCCGTTCACTCCCACCACCGGCTTCGGCAAGAAACTCGCGGTGAAACCCATCTTGTTCGCCACCTGTCGGCAAATCAGCTTGTACAGCTGAATCTGATCTGCTGCAGCCACCACTTCTCCATAGCTGTAATTTATTTCGAATTGCGAGGGCGCAACCTCCGGGTGATCCTTCTCGTTTTGAAATCCCATCGCACGCTGAACTTCTGCCGTCGTGTCAATGAACGTGCGCAAGGGATCGCCCGGCAGCGAATGATAGTAACCGCCTGTATTCACGTAGTCGAATTTTCCGGTTTCGTAATAACGGCGCTCGGCGTCCGCACCGTTGAAAAGAAACCCTTCAATTTCATTTGCGGCGTTCAGCGTGTACCCTTCCACTTTGTGCTGCCCGTCCGCGAATCCTTTCAGCACGCCGCGCATGTCTGCGCTGTAAGGTGTCCCGTCCTTGTCGATCACGTGGCCAAACACCAACACCTTGCCCGACCCAAAAATGTCGGCCGGCGCCCAATAAAACGCGCTCCAATCCATCGTGAGACGCAGGTCGCTTTCCCGCTGTGCGGTGAAGCCGCGGATCGACGATCCATCGAACGTCAGGTTGTCCCAGCTCTTGATTAGAAATTTTTTGTCGTAGTCCAGCATATGCAGACGGCCTTCCAAATCGCTGAACAGAACGGTCACCGCCTTAATACGCTTTTCGTCCGTAAGATACTTGAGCCGCCCTTCTTGAATCTTGCCCACCGGAGCGCGATTCTTGCGCGTCTCCTTTGCCTGCAAATTCAGTTCTTCCAACTCATCGTATGGAATTGCCAAAAAATTTCGCAGCTCGCTAGTCATGTCTCTCCTCAAGATAAAAATAGACCCTGCTCTGCAGCCGTATTGTTGGGGGGCTCCGCATTAGCGCAGTAGGGTATCGCGCCGGGATTCCAAGCGTCAAATCGAAAAACGACGTTGCATCGAAAAGTTTTTGTTATCGCTACAATAAAAAAATCTTTGTTCCCGTCGTACGCTGCCCGGAATTGCGCCTTGCACGGCTGCGCCGGGCCTGCAACGCCGCAGGCCGACCCTCTACGTCACGCCAATCACGTGCAGCAGTGCAAATGATCCTTGTGGCTCGCGGCTTTAGCCGCGACATAAATTGCCGCGCGCAGCGCGAACCCTTTGCGCACCTTAACTCGCAGTAAGTATTTGAAGTCCCGCGAATGCTATCAAAACCGATCCACTACCTAGTGCTTAAATCGCCCAATCAACTCCGCCTCCGCAAGGATGTGCCCCTTCATCGCCGCGTCGAGCTCTTCCCTCTTCGCATTCGGCTTCAAATTCGTCTTTGCCTCCAAGGCATACACCTTGAAAAAATAATGGTGCGCTGGCCCGCCGCGCTCAGGACATGGCCCTGTATAACCCGACTTCCCTCGCACATTCTTCCCCTGCATCGACCCGTCCGGCAACTTCTTGTTGGTCGGAACGCCTTCCGGCAACGAATGCGTGCCCGCTGGCACATCATAAATCAGCCAATGTGTCACCGTGGCCTTCGGAGTGTCCGGATCATCCATAATCAACGCGAATGCCTTGGTCGCCGCCGGAGCATCCGTCCAAGCCAGCGCCGGAGAAACGTTCGCTCCGTCGCAACTGTACTTCGCCGGAATATCCGCGTCCGCCTCGATCGACGAACTCGTCAACTTCAAAACTATCCCCGTCTCTTTCTGCTGCGCTTCTTGAGCGCTAGCCGCAAAACAAAACAGGAAGCAGCACATTGCCGCGATAACTCTGCCCTTCCGTCTCGAAACGATATTCAAAGATGGCGTCTTCAAACGTTCACCCCTAAGGCCAATATGGCTGATTGATTTCAATCGCGTCCCTCTTATGATGCTCTGCCAAGCCTTACAATTACAGCATTCTAATTTATTTCCGAGGTCTCTATATATGTTTGAAACATTTGACCGCGGCGAATATTCAATCTCAACCGATCCATCTCGTCTCGATCTCGACGCAATCCATTCCTACCTCGTCCGAGCCTATTGGTGTGAAGGCATTCCGCGGCCAACACTCGAACGCGCCATCGCGCATTCTTTATGTTTTGGATTATTCCACGGCAAACGCCAAGTCGGTCTCGCGCGAGTAATCACCGACTCCGCGACGTATGCCTATCTCTGCGATGTTTACGTCCTGGAAGATCATCGC
>Ga0209380_10000335_pt1 | contig 32826 bp, 27 predicted proteins | sample HubBroMetageWFT6_FD_188347 | JGI IMG/M metagenome (GOLD analysis project Ga0209380, IMG submission 188347) | Warmed and freeze-thawed soil microbial communities from the Hubbard Brook experimental Forest, New Hampshire - Hubbard Brook CCASE Soil... | ecosystem: Environmental > Terrestrial >... | reverse complement strand
CACGAGGGTCTCTGGTGGAGGAGTAGATGCAGAAGTTCTCGAAACACAGGTCCGCGTCGCGCAATTGGTCGTGATCGCAGAAAACACGGCCTTCGGTCATAGGACTGTTCTATGTGATGAAGCTCACCTACAGGCCGGCGTTCCGCGGCACGCGCCCGTAGTCGTCGTCCAGGCGGACGATGTCGTCCTCGCCGAAGTAGTCACCGGGCTGGACCTCAACGAACACGAGCACGTCGCTGCCGGTGTTCTGAATCCGGTGAGCTGCGCCGACTGGGACATCGACAGCATCTCCGCGCCGCACATCGATGCTGCTGCCATCAAGGGTGACCTCGATCGTCTTAACCTTGAAGCCCTCGGTCTCAGCCAGGACGGTGTAAGCGCCCCAGCGGCGCTCCGCATGCTCGATCACCCAGCCATCCTGCCCGAGTTGCAGCAGGACAGCCGCTAGGAGAGCCCCAGCCAATCTGGCGGCTTGGTGCTGGTCTCTGCCTGCCATACGGCGGCAAAGTCGTCGGGATCGGCGTAGTAGGTCGTCTTGAGAGCCGGAGTTGCTGAGCTGAGCGCGCTCTGCTGCTCCTGGCTTGCCGCCAGGTGCCAGCCCCTGGCGAGCATTGCGGCTGCATCATGGTGCCGCTCTTGTTTCGACAGGAGCTGTCCTTCTAGCAGTGCTGCCCGCGCCGCATACGGCGGGAGCTCGGGCCACGGAAGCCGGTGCCAGTAGATGCGTGTCGCCTCGTGGGCCGCTGCCAATGCGTCGGTGTCTCGGCCAATGTCCGTGAGCCAGGTCGCCATACAAGTCAGAGCTTCGGCCAGGGCTGGGAGGTACGTGCCGGGCTCGGCGGCAGCGAGGTTGCGGTAGAGCCGGACTGCGGTGTCGATGGCGGCTATAGCGTCGGCCTGGCGTCCTGCCCCGGCGAGCAGCCGCGACTGGCGATCAAGTGCGCCCGCGAGATCGGACCCGTACTTGCCCGGCTTCTCAGCGGCCAGGGCGTGGTAGATCGCAACTGCTTCGTCACAGCTGCGAAGTGCATGCACGTCCTGGCTCAGCGCGTGCAGTGCGTCGGACTGAGTGATCAGGTTGTTGGCGAGAGCATCACGCCACTGGCTGGGCCATACCTTGGCCAGCCGGCGGGACGAGCGTATGTCGTACTGAAGCTGTTTAAGCGCCTGGTACGGCTCGTGCTGATTAACCAGCGTTGTTGCATCAGGCAAGGCAAACGTGACGACGACCGCAAACATGACCAGCGCAAGGAACGGGCCTGCCACTACGCCGACGATCGCCCAGAGCGGGCTGAGAAGAAGCCACCCGGCGGCGCCGAAACCGACCGCGCCAGCGGCCGCTATCACGTTGAGGCTACGGCGCGTAAATAGCTTGTTCCACATGCAGGCAGTACCGATTCTTGACGGGCCAGATGCTGCAGAGAGCTGTGCCTACCGCCACGATATCGGCGCATAACTGCTCCTAGCCCTGCCGACTGCAGAGATATCGGGCAGGCCCCCGCAGAGCAGCTTGCTAGCCTCTGGCAGGTGTCTACCTACCTTGTGACTGGCGCGTGCGGCTTCATCGGCTCGAACTTCGTGCATTTCCTGCTCAGTGAGATGCCCGGCGCCGAGGTCGTGGCGTTGGACAATCTCGGGTTCGCAGCGAATCTGCCCAACCTGAATCCGGTGCTAGATCGCATCGCGTTCGTCCAGGCTGATATTGCCGACATGGATGCGATGCGGGCGGTCTACCAGGAGTTCTCTCCGGACTACGTCGTGAACTTCGCCGCTGAGAGCCACAATGACCGGGCGATCGTCGATCCTTCCGCGTTCATGCGATCCAACGCGTTGGGCGCTCAGGTGCTGCTCGAGTGCAGTCGCCAGATCCCCGTCCGCGCGCACTTGCACGTGTCGACGATCGAGGTGTACGGCGAACTGCCGCCTGCGCAGCGCTATTTCGATGAATCGAGCCCGCTCAATGCCAAGACGCCCTATAGCGCGGCTAAGGCAGCCGGTGACCAGATCGTCCGCGGGTACATGCAGACGTACCCGCGGATGAACATCCGGATGACGCATTGCGCCAACAACTACGGCCCGTATCAGCTGCCAGAGAAGCTGATCCCGCTGGCGGTGACTAATGTCCTTCGCGATCGCAAGGTTCCCGTCTACGGTGACGGGCTGCAGATGCGTGACTGGCTGCACGTGACCGATCACTGCCGTGCTATCTGGGCCGTGTTGACTGCGGACATCGGCTCGATCAGCTCCGACGCTGCGGTCCGGCCGGAGTTGCTGCCGATCTATGACGTCAGCGCCCGGCACGAGGTCACCAACCTGGCCATCGCCGAGATCATCCTCCATCACCTGGGCAGGGATCCGGCCGACTGGATCGAGCACGTTGCTGATCGGCCGAATCACGATCGGCGCTATCTCATTGAGCCGTCGAAGCTCGAGACGGAGCTTGGCTGGCGTCCTCGGGAGGACTTTGCGACCGGCCTCGCTCAGACGATCGACTGGTATGTGGCCAACCAGTCCTGGTGGCAGGACATCCTGCACCGGAAGGGTGAGCTGCAAATCGCGTGGGCCCAGTTTCAATGATCTTCGGAGCGGTTGAGGATCTGCTCCCTCAGGATGTCTGCATGCCCGCAGTGCTGCGCGAGTTCGCGCAGTACGTGGAGGTACACCCAGCGCAGGGGGAGCGGGCCACGCCAGTAACCGTAAACCGTGTCGTCCAGCTCCAGGGCTGACGTCGCGCGCCGCGATGACTCGCAGGCCTCGCGGTGTGCTTGCTGGACGCTGGCGATGGTGTCGTCGTCGTGGAGAAGGAACGACTCGTGCGAGGTCGCGGGGATGCCGATCTCGGCACGTGACCGGCCGGTGACTGCCTCGTCAAACCAGACCTTCTCAACGAAGGTCGCGTGCTTCACCAGGCCTAGCAATGTGGTCTCTGAAGGCACCAGCGACTGGCGCGCCTGCTCCTCGGTCAACCCTTCCAGGCAGCGATCGAGTTCACTGCGGTGCTCGTCGAGGAACTCCTCGAACTGGGCACGAGCGGGCAGACCGATGACATCCGCATCGAACGTCGCTGGGAGCGAGGGCATAGGGGCTGACCACCTTGTTTGCTGGGTGGGCCTGGGAGGACCTGAACCTCCGGCCTCTTCCTTATCAGGTCTCTTAGGCCAGGGCGGTGATCGGCTTGGATGCAACTAGCGCAGCCGAACTGTGGTCCGCGACTAGCCGTCATGACCCCAGGTTCGCCGCACGTTCTGGCACGGATCTGGCACGGCTCGTGGTTGGACCCGACCTATTCATTACGAGGGTAAACCGGGCCGGCCGTTACATGGCTGATTCCGTCGCTGGCCTCGGCGGATGAGTCCGTGGGCGTCCGTCGTCGTCCCGTGACGGACGCTCCGATTGTCACCCACTTTGCCTCCCACGTGCTCAGAGGCTGTCAGCTTGGGAATCTGAATGGTGCTTTACGTTGTCGGTCATGTGCTCCTCAACGACGTAGGACCTGGTCCGGGTCCGATCGAGGAAGGTCTTCTCGTCGTCGGCGACGCCAGATCCCGGCGCGTACATGGTGGACACCCAGCTCTGGTAGGCCTCGCGGTCGGGGAAGACCAGTTCGGTGACGATGTCGAAATCGTCGGGACCACTGGCGTTCGCGTCCCGCATGAGGTAGTTGCGTTTGTAGGTGGCGGGGGCTGCAGCCAGGCTGAGGATCAGTGGCACGTGGTGCGTCTCGTAGTAGTTGATCAGGTCTCCGGTGTCGAGGCCCTGCCTCTTCACCAGAAAGGCCATCACTTTCAGCATTGATGCTCCTCGTTGGTCAGGATGACGCCGGCCGGCCAGCGCAAACCGGCTCCAACGTTAGACGGACGGGCGCTCGACATCTCCCCCGTAAGGCTTACCGGCTGATCAAGGCGATTATGAGTACCGCTGTCGATGACGGGATCATCCGCCGCAACCCGTGCCGGATCAAGGGAGCAGCCGCGGATGGGTCCGCGGAGCGGCCGGTACTCTCGGCCCGGCAGGTCATCGACCTGGCCGAGGTCATCGATTCGCGCTACAGGCCGCTCGTGCTTCTCGCCGTTTTCGGCAGCCTGCGCTCGGGCGAGCTGGCAGCTCTGCGCCGCGCGGACATCGACCTAGCCGCGAGGACGGTCCGGATCTACCGGACGCTGACCGACGTGCGCGGCCAGGGCGTGACGTTCGGACCGCCAAAGTCTGCGGCCGGCAACCGCATCGTGGTCCTCCCGTCGTTCATCGTCCCGGACCTTACGCTGCACCTGGATAAGTTCACGGCACCTGGGCAGGGCGCCCTGGTGTTCACCGGCCCGACCGGACTGCCGCTGCGGAACGGCAACTTCCGGCTGCGGGTCTGGGCCGCTGCGCTGACTGCGGCCGGACTGCCCGACATCCATTTCCACGATCTCCGGCATACCGGCAACGACCTCACGGGCGAGGCAGGAGCGAGCCTGCGCGACCTGATGGAGCGGATGGGCCACAGCAGTACCCGTGCCGCGCTGATCTATCAGCACTCATCGGTGGAGCGCCAGCGAGCCCTGGCCGATGCTGTCGGCGCGCTCATGACCGCAAAACTCTCGGGCGGAGATCCGCAGGCGAGCCAATCTGGGACGGAAGTGGCACGAAGCGGCAAGGACTGATGATCAACAGCTTGTGGGCCTGGGAGGACTTGAACCTCCGGCCTCTTCCTTATCAGGGAAGCGCTCTAACCGTCTGAGCTACAGGCCCGTCGCTGCGCCAGCCGCCATGCTATCTGGCACGCCGGGCTAGGTTACCGCAAGGTGGGACTAGCTGCTCAGTCGGATTCCTTGAGCGTGACCTCGATGCCGCCCGCGAGCATGGTCACCAGGTTGTAGAGCACCGACCCGACGGTCGCGAACGCTGTGATCAGGACCACGTTCACGGCACCGACCAGCATCGTGTAGCCGAGCACGCGCGAGGCCTTGAACCAGCTGGCCGCGTTGGAGCCCAAGGGCTTGGCCTTGTTCGAAGTGACGAGGCCGACAGTGTGCTCGACGCTCGTGAACACGCCAAGCTTCGACAGCGCGAAGTACAGCACCGACACGGCCACGAACAGGATGACCCAGCCGACCAGGGAGATCAGGAAGCTGAACTTCATGACCGACCACGGCTCGATCCGGTCCAGGCGGAGCTGGGCCCGGCGAGTCTGGTACCCGGGGCCAGCAGGCGCGGTGAGACGGGCCTGCGGCCGGGCTCCGCCGCCGGGCCGCGGGCGCGGCCCTGGGCCGCCCGGCTGAGGCTTTCGCGCCGGGGCCTTCTGGACCTTCGGGGCCTTAGGTGCCTTCGGCCGGGTCAGCGCGGAGAACGGCGAGGCCACCTTGGCGGCCAGCCCGCGGGCGGCACCAGCCGCCGCGTCCATGGCGGCCGGGAGCGGCGCGGTCGGCGGAGCGGCGGCCTTGGGCGCGACCGGGGCGTACATGGGACCCTGCTGAGGCCCGGTGGCGATCGGCCCAGGGGCGGCCTGGCCGTTGGCAGGCGGCTCGTCCTCGGTAACGATCGCGTCCTTGCTGGCGTGGGGCGTCGCGACGGCTTCCCGTGCTGGCGTCGCTACCGGGGCCGACCCGGCACCATCGGCGGCCTCGTCGGCCGGCATGGCAATCTCCTCGTAGTCCTGTTCCGGGGCTGCGTTCTCCGAGCCTCCGTCGGGCGCCCATGTCGGCGCCTCCACCCGGTTGTCCACCCCGTCCTCCTCCACACCGTTCACTGACACGAGGTTATCCCCAGTCAGCCGAGTCTGATTCGTGCGAATCAGATTCCACTTTTCACGGCATCTGTTATGACGCCCGACAGCAACCGACCGTTGCCCTCGCCCGGCTATGCCCCCGGAATCCATCCATTTTGGGCTACTACTGTCCCGCACGATACACGGTCAGGCGAGCCCGCTACCACGCAAGATCTCATTCCGAGACCTGACCGCTACGCCTGGCCGGCCTGCTGGCAGGGCTATTCGGCCTCGTCTGGTGCCGTTTCGGACTCGGTGTCCTGGACCTCGACGGCGCCTTCCGCGGAGTCTTCAACGGCGTCCTCGACGGCGTCCTCCGCCTCATCCTCGGGAAGGACCGGGCTGGCGGTAGCTTCCTCGTTCCTGGCAATCGCGACCAGGCTCTGGCCCTCACCAAGATTGACCAGGCGAACGCCCATTGTTTGCCTGCCGGATATCTTGACCTCCGCCGCCGCGGTCCTGATGACCCCCCCGGCGGAGGTAATCGCGAAGACCTCGTCCTCGGGATGGACCATCAGCGCGCCGATGAGCTCGCCCCTGGCCTCGACGATCCTCGCGGTGACGACGCCCAGGCCGCCGCGGCCCTGGATCGGGTACTGGTCGGCTGGAGTCCGCTTGGCGTAGCCGCCGCCGGTGGCGACGAGGACATCGGCGCCCTCGGTGATCACGTGCATGCCCAGCATCTGGTCGCCGTCGGTGAACCGCATGCCGATAACACCCGAGGTGGCCCGGCCCATCGGCCGCAGGGCCTCGTCGGAGGCCTTGAACCGGATGGCCTGGGCGTGCTTGCTGATCAGCAGCAGGTCCTGGTCGGCCGATACCAGGCGGGCCGCGATGACCTCGTCGTCCTCGCGAAGGTTGATGGCGATGATGCCACCGGATCGCGGTGAGTCGAAGTCGGTCAGGCGCGACTTCTTAACCAGTCCGCTCAACGTCGCCAGCACGAGGTACGGCGCGACGTTGTAGTCGCGCAGCGCCAGCACCTCGGCAATCTGCTCGTCTGGCTGGAACGCCAGCAGGTTGGCCACGTGCTGCCCGCGGGCGTCGCGCGCGGTCTCGGGCAGCTCGTAGGCCTTGGCCCGGTAGACCCGTCCCTTGTTGGTGAAGAACAGGATCCAGTGGTGGGTCGTGGTCACGAAGAAGTGGTCGACGATGTCGTCCGTCCGCAGCTGCGCACCGCGCACGCCCTTGCCGCCGCGGCGCTGGGCCCGGTACAGGTCGCTCTTGGTCCGCTTCGCGTACCCTCCGCGAGTGATGGTGACGACAACATCCTCTTCGGCGATCAGGTCCTCGACGGACATGTCGCCGTCGTAGGCGACGATCTCCGTCCGCCGGGCATCGCCGTACTTCTCGGTGATCTCTCCGAGCTCGGTGCCGACGATCTCCCGCTGCCGCTCCGGCGAGGCGAGGATCGCCTCGTACTCGGTGATCTCGGCCATCAGGCCCTCGTACTCGTCGGTGAGCTGCTGCCGCTCGAGCGCGGCCAGCCGGCGCAGCTGCATGTCGAGGATCGCGCGGGCCTGGATTTCGTCGATTTCCAGCAGTTCCATCAGACCCTGGTGGGCAGCGGAAGCCGACTCGCTCGCCCGGATGAGGGCGATCACCGCGTCGATCTGATCGATCGCCTTGAGCAGCGCCCGCAGGATGTGGGCGCGCTCCTGGGCCTTCCGGAGCAGGTAGCGGGTGCGGCGGACAATGACCTCGATCTGGTGCGTGACCCAGTGCCGGACCATCTGGTCCAGGCGGAGCGTGCGCGGCACGCCGTCCACCAGGGCGACCATGTTGGCCCCGAAGGTGTCCTGCAGCTGGGTGTGCTTGTACAGGTTGTTGAGCACGACCTTGGCGACGGCGTCACGCTTGAGCACGATGACCAGGCGACGGCCAACTCTGGCGCTGCTCTCGTCCCTGACGGCCGCGATGCCGGGGATCCGCCCGTCGTTCGCCACCTCACCAATCTTCTTGGCCAGCGAGTCGGGGTTCACCTGGAACGGAAGCTGGGTCGCGACCAGGGTGGTCCGGCCCTTGTTGTCCTCCTCTACCGAGACAACCGCGCGCATGGTGATCGAGCCGCGGCCGGTGCGGTAGGCCTCCTGGATGCCCCGCCGCCCGACGATCTGGGCCGCAGTCGGGAAGTCGGGACCCTTGACCCGCGCGATCAGCTCTTCGAGCAGCTCGTCATCGGTGGCCTCAAAGTTCTCCAGGTACCACTGGATGGCGTCGTTGAGCTCACGCAGATTGTGCGGCGGGATCTTGGTGGCCATGGCCACCGCGATGCCTTCCGACCCGTTGACGAGCAGGTTGGGGAACCGGGACGGCAGAACGACGGGCTCCGCGGAACGGCCATCGTAGTTGGGCCGGAAATCGACAGTGTCCTTGTCGATGTCCCGCAGCATCTCCATCGCCAGCGGGGTCAGCCGGCACTCGGTGTACCGCATGGCCGCGGCCGGGTCATCTCCGGGAGAACCGAAGTTGCCGTTGCCGTCCACCAGCGGCATCCGCATGGCCCAGTCCTGCGCGAGGCGGACCAGCGTGTCGTAGATGGCAGAGTCGCCGTGCGGGTGGTAGTTGCCCATCACGTCGCCGACGACCCGGGCGCACTTGTTGTAACCGCGGTCGGGCCGGTAGCCGCCGTCGTACATCGCGTACAGGATGCGGATGTGCACCGGCTTCAGGCCGTCCCGGACGTCGGGCAGCGCGCGGCCGACGATCACGGACATCGCGTAGTCGAGGTAGCTGCGCTGCATCTCGACCTGGATGTCGACCGGCTCGGTGCGTCCCTGCCCGGCAGCGGGCGCTTCCACGTCAGGCACTTGGCCCAGTCCTTCCCTCATGCCCGAAGGCACACGCGTTCACGGGAACGCTGCCGGCCACGCGGCAGCCCGTTCCCGTCCCTAGATGTCGAGGAACTTGACGTCCTTCGCGTTGCGCTGGATGAATGAGCGGCGGGCCTCGACGTCCTCGCCCATCAGCACGCTGAACAGCTCGTCCGCCTGCGCCGCGTCGTCGACCGTGACCTGCTTCAGCACGCGCTTGCTCGGGTCCATCGTGGTATCCCAGAGCTCGGTCGCGTTCATCTCGCCGAGACCCTTGAATCGCTGAACCCCATCGCGCGCGACCTTGCGGCCCTCGGCGACGGCGGCCTCGATCATCACGTCGCGCTCCTTGTCCGAGTAGGCATAGCCGGGCAGCACGCTCCGGCCTTCCCACTTGATCTTGTAGAGCGGCGGCTGGGCCAGGTAGACGTGACCGGCCTCGATCAGCGGCTTCATGAACCGGAACAGCAGCGTGAGCAGCAGCGTCGTGATGTGCTGCCCGTCCACGTCGGCGTCGGCCATGAGGATGATGTGGTGATAGCGCAGCCTGCTGACGTCGAACTCGTCGTGGATCCCGGTGCCGAGCGCCGTGATCATCGACTGGACCTCGTTGTTCTTGAGTACCCGGTCGATCCTGGCCTTTTCCACGTTGAGGATCTTGCCGCGGATCGGCAGGATCGCCTGGAACTTGGAGTCCCGGCCGCCCTTGGCTGAGCCGCCCGCGGAGTCGCCCTCGACGATGTAGATCTCGCACTCGCCCGGGTCACCGGACTGACAGTCAGCCAGCTTGCCGGGCATGCCCGCGTTGGACATCGCGCTCTTGCGGGTGAGGTCCCTGGCCTGGCGGGCCGCGACTCGGGCCCGGGCGGCCTGCTGGGCCTTGATGACGATCCCCTTGGCGTCGCCGGGGTTGCGGTCGAACCAGTCCCGCAGGTGGTCGTTGCTGGCCTTCTGCACGAACGACCTCGCCGCGGTGTTGCCGAGCTTGGTCTTGGTCTGGCCCTCGAACTGCGGCTCGGCCAGCTTGATGTGGATGATCGCGGTCAGGCCCTCGCGAATGTCCTCGCCGAGGAGATTGTCGTCCTTCTCCTTCAGGAAGTTCTGGTCCCTGGCGTAGCGGTTGACGATGTTCGTGAGCGCGGACCGGAAGCCCTCCTCGTGCGTGCCGCCCTCGGCCGTGTTGATCGTGTTGGCGAAGGTGTGCACGGACTCGGAGTACGACTGCGTCCACTGCATCGCGACCTCGAGGGCCATGCCCTCGGTCTCGTCGGCGAACTCGATGACGGTCTCGTGGACCGGGTCCTTGGACGCGTTGAGGTAGCGCACGAAGTCGGCGATGCCGCCGTCGTAGCGGTAGGTGACGACGTGCGGCTCGCCGTTGATGTGCTCGGGTCGCTCGTCAGTGAGGGTGATCGAGAGGCCGCGGTTGAGGAACGCCATCTCCTGCAGCCGCCGCGACAGGGTCTCGAACGACCACTCCGTCGTCTCGAAGATCGAGCCGTCCGGCCAGAACGTGATGATCGTCCCGGTCTTGTCGGTCTGCTCACCCCGGGCCAGCGGGCCGGTCGGCTCGCTGACGGCATATGACTGCCGCCAGACATAGCCGTCCTTCTCGATCTCGACTTCCAGCCGGCTCGACAGGGCGTTGACCACCGAGACGCCGACGCCGTGCAGGCCGCCGGAGACCGCGTAGGACTGGCTGTCGAACTTCCCGCCTGCGTGCAGCGTGGTGAGGACGACCTCCACGGCCGGGCGGTTCTCGACCGGATGGTTATCCACCGGGATGCCGCGGCCATTGTCGACGGTTCGGACCCCGCCGTCGGCCAGCAGGGTAACCTCGATGCGGTCAGCGAACCCGGCCAGGGCCTCGTCGACAGCGTTGTCGACAACCTCCTGGACGAGATGGTGGAGTCCGCGCTCGCCGGTTGAGCCGATGTACATGCCGGGTCGCTTGCGGACGGCCTCGAGACCCTCCAAGACCGTGATCGAACGTGCATCATAGGACAAAGTAAAAGCTCCTCCTGGAACAGGGCACACGCGCAGGACTGCGGACCAGTCCCCCCGCTGTGCGCGCGCCCTGGTGCGCACCTTTATTTTACCTGCGTACCTGCTCAGACTCAGCCGTACGTGTCACGCGGGCCGCGACTGCCGCGTACCCTCCACTCCCCGGGACGGCGCGTGGCGCTGACCGGCCCGAGTACCTTGACCCTCCGGACGGTTCCTGTCCCCAGTTCGGCGTTCAGCCTGTGGACAAGCTGGGCGGCCAGCAGGCGCAGCTGCGTGGCCCAGGCCGTCGAGTCGGCAACTACCGTAAGCTCGCCGTCCCTGAGCGACTCGGGCTTGGTGTGGGCGGCCAGGTCGGCGCCGACGATCTGAGCCCACCGGCCGAAGACCGAGCCGGTGGCAGCGGCCAGTTTCCAGCCCTCCTCGTCCAGCAGCCCGTTGATGGCGGCGCCGAGCAGCTGCGGGTCGTCGCGGCGCAGGCGCCGCCCGGCCAGCCGCCGGATCGCGGGCCTGGCCGGCCTGGCGGAGCCCGTTCCGTCCGCCTGCTCCTGGTCCCGGCCGGGCTCAGGCTCCGGGACCGGAACGGGCTGTGCGGGGCGGATGCCCTTCGCCCGGGCATCGGCCCTGGCCGCAGCCAGGGCCTCGCGCGCGCGCTGGATCTTGTCCGCGCCTGCGCCGCCTGCCTCAGCCACCGGAGATCACGCCGTCGGCCACCGTGTAGCGGGCACCCGCGAGCCGGGCCGGGACGTCGTCGGCGACCGCCGCCGTCACCAGCACCTGCTCGGCATCGCCGACCAGATCAGCGAGCCGGTCCCGGCGGCCGGCGTCGAGCTCGGCGAACACGTCATCCAGAACCAGCACCGGGTCCTCGCCTCCGGCTCGCAGGAGCCCGTAGGACGCCAGCCGCAGCGAGAGCGCGAGCGACCACGACTCGCCGTGACTGGCGTATCCCCGCGCGGGCATGCCGCCGATCTGCAGCTCGAGCTCGTCCCGATGCGGCCCGACGAGGCTGATCCCGCGCTCGATCTCGGCCCGGCGGCGGGCGGCCAGCGCGTCGCGCAGCAGCCCGGCCAGCTTCGACGGCTCGGCTTCGGGCTCCTGACCAGCGGCCTCGCCGTCGTCGAACCCGGCCTGCCGGGTCGCCGACATCCGGTAGGTCATGGCGGTATCGCGCTCGGTGCCGGAGACGGCGCTGTAGCAGGTGGCGACGAGCGGCCTGAGCTCAGCGACCAGGCGGAGCCGGGCGGCGGTGAGCTCAGCCCCGGTCGCGACCAGATGGTCGTCCCAGACCTCGAGGGCGCCCGGCGGCACCCGGCCGTGCGTCTTGGCCGACTTCAGCAGCGCGTTCCGCTGCCGGATCACCCGCTCGTAGTCGGCCCTGACTCCGGCGTACCGCGGCGCGCTGGCGACCAGCAGGTCGTCAAGGAAGCGCCGGCGCTGATCGGGATCGCCCTTCACCATCGTCAGGTCCTCGGGGGCGAACAGCACGCACCGCAGCACGCCGAGGACCTCCCGCGGCCGCGGCGCCGGGGCCCGGTTCAGCCTGACGCGGTTGGCCCGGCCGGCGTTGATCTCGATCTCCACCAGGCTGTCGCGCCCGGCCGACCGGATCCCGGCTCGCAGGATCGCGCGCTCGGCCCCCTGGCGGATCAGGGGCGCATCGGTCGCGACCCGGTGGCTAGCGAACGCGGCGACGTAGCAGGCGGCCTCGACCAGGTTGGTCTTCCCCTGGCCGTTCGCACCGGTGAAAGTCGTCACCCCGGGTCCCAGCGTCACCTCGGCGGCCGCGTAACTGCGGAAATCGGTGAGCGCAAGCCGGGTCAGGTACACCCCGCCGACATTAGCCGGGACCGCCGCGCGCACCTACCAGCCGGCTATCCGCCGAGCCGGATCGGCATGAGCAGGTACCTGAACTCCGGGGCGCCGTCGGGGCCTGGCTTGCCGGTGAACAGCGCGGGCTTGCCCGGCTCGGTGAACGAGATCCTGACGGTGTCGGAGTCAATGGCCGCCAGGCCGTCGAGCAGGTACTGCGGGTTGAACGCGATCGCCAGATCGTCGCCCTCGAAGTCGGCCTCCAGGACCTCTTCCGCCTGGGCCTCATCGCCGGTGCCAGCCTCGAGCATGAGCTGGCCGGTGCTGAAGGAGAGCCGGACGGCAGTGTTGCGCTCGGCGACGAGCGCCACGCGCTTGACCGCCTCCGTCAGCGTTGCGGTCGACATCATCGCCGCGGCGTTCGAGGTCGTCGGCAGCAGTGCGTTCACACGCGGGAACTCCCCGCCGAGAAGCCGCGTGGTCGTGCGCCGGCCGGCGCCCTCGAATCCGATCATGCCGTCGCCGCCCTGGTCCTCGCCCGGCAGCGCGAGGGCGATCGCGACCTCGGCGCCGTTGGTGAGGGAACGCGCCGTCTCGGTCAGCGCTCTGGCCGGCACCAGTACCGCGGCCGCCAGGTCGGGCCGCGCCGGGTTCCAGCGCAGTTCCCGCACGGCGAGCCGGTAACGGTCGGTCGAGACCAGCGTCAGCATGTCGCCGGCGATCTCGATGCGCACGCCGGTCAGCGCGGGCAGCGTGTCGTCCCGGCCGGCGGCGGTCGCGGACTGGCTGACGGCGGTCGCGAACGCGTCACTGCCGATCGACCCGGCTGCCGGCGGCATCTCCGGCAGCGCCGGGTAGTCCTCTTCCGGCATCGTGAGCAGCGTGAAGGTCGCGCTGCCGCAGGTCAGGACCGCGCGGCCATCCTCGCTCGTGATGTGCACGGGCTTGGCCGGCAGGCTCCGGCTGATCTCGGCGAGCAGTCGGCCGGATACGAGGGCACTGCCCGGCTCCTCGGCGGTGACCGGCACCGTGGCCTGAGCGGAGACGTCGTAGTCAAAGCTGGACAGCACGAGGTTCTCGTCGGCCTGCAGGCGGATGCCAGCCAGGACAGGCACGGCGGGACGTGCGGGCAGGGCGCGGGCGGTCCAGGCGACCGCGTCCGCGAGGACGTCGCGCTCGAGGACGATCTTCACCGGTCCCCTCCTGTTCTGATCGGGGCGACACGCTTCTTGCAGTGTGGTCTGCGGGAAATAACAAAGTGGTAGTCGTCATAGGGTCGGTGGATCCCGGGGATATCAGGCGTCCGCGCAGGTGGGCGGGCCTGTGGCCGTGCACACCCCCTGTGCGGGGCTGGCCGGTCCCGTGCGGGTCGCTGTGGACGGCGGGCAGTCACCGCACTGGTTACCCCCGCGTTACCCCCTGGATGTCCGGAGTTTTCCCGAGCGCATCCCAAGGACGTCCACAGACTTATCCACAGCCTGTGTGCGTGCAATGCATCTGGAGCGGCCATTGTGTAACGACCTGCGCACGGAGCGTAATAAAAGTCCTTGTGACCTGCGAGTCGATCCATGGCTGCACTCACCCGGAAAGTGCTTGCTGCTTGATCCGGTTGGTGAGCTCAGTCACCTGGTTGTAGATCGCGCGGCGCTCGGCCATCAGCGAGCGGATCTTGCGCTCGGCGTGCATGACCGTGGTGTGATCGCGGCCGCCGAACTGCTGGCCGATCTTCGGCAGGGACATCTCGGTGAGCTCGCGGCAGAGGTACATGCCGATCTGCCGGGCCGTGACGAGCACGCGCGACCTGGAGGTCCCGCAGAGATCGTCGATCGAGAGCCCGAAGTACGCGGCCGTCTGTCCCATGATCGTGGCGGCCGTAATGTCCGGGCCGTGCGTCTCCGGGATGAGGTCCTTGAGCACGAACTCGGCGAGCTGCAGGTCGACCGACTGCCGGTTGAGACTGGCGAACGCCGTGACGCGGATCAGCGCTCCCTCCAGCTCGCGGATGTTGGTGGAGATGCGGCTGGCGATGTACTCCAGCGCCTCGGGCGGGGCGTTGAGCCGGTCCTGGACCGCTTTCTTGCGGAGGATCGCGATGCGGGTCTCCAGCTCGGGCGGCTGGACGTCGGTCTGCAGACCCCACTCGAACCGGCTGCGGAGCCGATCCTCGAGGGTCACCAGGCGCTTGGGGGCCCGGTCGGAGGAGATCACGATCTGCTTGCTGGCGTTGTGGAGGGTGTTGAAGGTGTGGAAGAACTCCTCCTGCGTCCCCTCCTTGTTTTCCAGGAACTGGATGTCGTCCACCAGCAGCACATCGACATCGCGGTACCGGCGACGGAAGCCGTCCTGCTTGCCGTCGCGGATCATGTTGATGAAGTCGTTGGTGAACTCCTCCGAACTCACGTACCTGACTTTGAGCGCCGGGTCGAGAACCTGCGCGTAGTGACCGATGGCGTGCAGCAGGTGGGTTTTGCCGAGCCCGGAGTCGCCGTATACGAACAGCGGGTTATAGGCCTTGGCGGGCGCCTCGGCGACCGCGACGGCGGCCGCGTGCGCGAACCGGTTGCTTGACCCGATGACGAAGGTCTCGAACGTGTACTTCGGATTGAGGCGGGCCTGGCCGGGCCTGGCCTCCTGCTGCCTGGGCACGTGATGGCCGGCGGGCGGGCTCAGTGACGGCAGGCTGGCCGGACCCCGGCCGGCGTGGCGCGTCCGGTGGTCGTCGTCGAGCCCGGCCGGGCCGCCATTGGCGTGCGGCGCCGGGTCGCGCAGCATCCCGGGTACACCCATGTGCATGGCCGGGAACGTGGATGGCTCGGCGGGACCGTTGTCCGCCAGCCGGCCCGCTGATGGCCCGGAATGACCGGGATAGCCGTTGCCTGGTCCCGCCGGCTGCGGGGCCCGAAGGCCATCGGAACCAAGCGACAGCGGCCCGGTGACCTGATCGTCGGGATTAACCGGGCGGCTCGCGGGGTGCCAGGTATCGGCAGTAGCTGCCGGATCGACCGTGACCGCCAGCTGAATGTTGCGGGCGAGCTCACGGGACAGCGCATTGGTGATCAGCGCCCGCAGGCGGGTCTCGAGCTGCTCCTTGACGAAGTCATTCGGGGCCGCGATGAGCGCTGTGTTCTCGACCAGGCCCAGCGGCCGGGTGAGCTGGAGCCAGGCGCGCTGATGCGGCTCGATCTGCATTTCTGCCAGATCGGCAAGTGAGCGGGCCCATACGTCCGCGAGGTCGTCTTCACTCATTGGCCGGTCACCCCGGGCCCCCCACATGTGATCAACAGGTTTTTCCACAGCATGTGCACGTTGCAGGTCAGCGCGCCCGCGAGCTCCCCGACCGCTCAACCGGAAGGGTGCGGCTGCTGGTGCCGGGCCAGCAGTCTGGGCTCCGCTTGTCCACAGCCTAGGGCTGGAGTTCATGATCCGTTCGGGAAACCCGACAGTCCTGTGGATAGTCACCCTCGCGCCAAGGTGCAGCGGCCGAACATGCTATCGGTACCGCCGGCAAAGCCGCAGGCCCGGGCTCTAGTGCCCGTTAGTGCTGCGGTCGGCTGCGGTCGGTTTGACCGGCCAGCGGGGCTGCGCGTACCGTGTATTGGTCCGGTTACCCCGGTGGGGGTTTAGCGCGGCCTGATGCCGATCGGGGGCCCCTGAATCTTCTGACTGCCCGCTATCTGGAGTCCCAGTGACCAAGCGTACATTCCAGCCGAACAACCGCCGTCGGGCGAAAACACATGGCTTCCGGCTGCGCATGCGCACGCGCGCGGGCCGGGCAATCCTCTCGGCCAGGCGCCGGAAGGGCCGCTCGCGCGTCAGTGTCTGACGGGCGGCGGCAGCACTAGGGCAATGCTCCCGGCGGCAGCGCGAATGCGGCGGCGAGCCGATTTCGCGTCCGCGACGAAGCGCGGCAGCCGGGCCGGGCGCCCACTGCTCTCCGGTCATCTGCTGGTAGTTCCCGATTCGGCGGAGCCGGCGCGCGTGGGCTTTGTGGTGAGCCGGGCAGTTGGCACCGCGGTGGTGCGGAATCGGGTCCGGCGGCGGTTGCGGCATCTGGCCCGCGGGTATCTGGGGGCGCTGCCTGGAGGTAGCCTGCTAGTAGTGCGCGCCAGCCCCCGCGCGGCGCTGGCCTGCCAGGCCGATCTGGCCGCCGACCTCGGCCTGGTAATCGGAGCTCTGCTTCGGCGGCAGGGTTGGGTGGCGAGCAGATGACCGTCCGGGATGGCCGCAGCGGCACGAAGGTGTCGGCCGTCGGCAGGCTGCTGATTCTGCTGGTAACCGGATACCGGCGGTTCATCAGTCCGCTGCTCGGACCGAGGTGCCGATTTTACCCCTCTTGCAGCGCTTATGCGATAGATGCACTGAGGCTGCATGGCGCGCTGAAGGGCTCGTGGATGACCCTGCGAAGGCTGAGCCGCTGTCACCCGTTCCACGCGGGCGGACTCGACCCGGTGCCGGGTTCGGATACGGAGGCTGCAATAGCTGCCCGCTCCGCCGGTGTTGAGGAGAGTGGACGAGACGTGACGGAAGAGATGCAAGGAGCTAACAGGTGAACCCACTGAACGCGCTGTATGAGGCCGTCGGCTGGGTGCTAACGCGCATCTACGATGTGCTGGCGCCAGCCTTCGGCCCGTCCAGTGGATGGACCTGGGCCCTCAGCATTGTGATCCTCGTCATGCTGATGCGGCTTCTGATGGTGCCGCTGTTCATCAAGCAGATGCACACGACGCGGGCGATGTCGGCACTTCAGCCGCAGATGTCGGCGCTGCGCAAGAAGTACAAGAACGATAAGCAGACGCTCAACCAAGAGACGATGAAGCTGTACCAGGAGGCGGGTGTCAACCCGCTGATGGGCTGTCTTCCGTTCGCCTTGCAGCTGCCGCTGTTCTTCTCGCTCTTCAGCGTCCTGCGAGCGATCGCCGACTGGAGTCCGCACACGACGCCGAAGTACGGCCTTCCGCTGTCGATGGTGGAGGCCGGGCACAGCGCGAAGATCCTGGGCGCGACCCTCTACGACAAGGTGCTGTTCACCGGCACCCTGAAGGTACCGACCGAAGCGAAGATCATCATCTTCTGCGCCGTGCTGATCAGCATGTCCACGACGTACCTGACGATCAAGCAGAGCATGAAGCGCGGGATGATGCCCGCCGCGACGCCGGATAACCCGATGGCGTCGTCGCAGAAGTACATGGCCTACATCATGCCGTTCTTCGCGCTGACCGGCCTGTACTGGCCGTTCGGTCTGGTCCTCTACTGGTGCACGACGAACATCTGGACCCTGGGCCAGCAGGGATTGCTGGCGCGGCGCTACCCGTACACGCCGCCGGCGGCGGCGGACGCCGACCAGGCCCCGGCCAGGGGCACCGGCCGCGCGGCCACGGCGAGCGCGCTGGTGGCCGGCTCGGGCCGCGCGCAGCGCGCTGGCGGGAGCAGTGCGCGGGTGCCGGTGGGCGGTAAGGCGTCGCCGAACGGATCCGGCAAGGCGGGCCCCGCGACGAGTTCCGGCACGAACGGAAACGGCATGCTGCGGCGGCTGGGAAAGGGACGTGCGGAGCCTGAGCCCCCGCCCGCGGAGCCCGACGTTAAGCTCGTGAGGCACCAGACGCAGCGCCAGACGCGCAGCAAACGGAGCGGCAAGCGCTGACGCGGCCCGGAGGGGCGGTGAGCGCGAGGGATCAGTGACGATCGAGGAGGGCCTGGCATGAGCCAGCAGGAGGACGTGGTGGCGCATGAGGCCGGGCTTCCCGATGACGGCGACGAGGTCGCCTGGGACGGCGTGAGCGCCGAGCTCGACGAGGCTGACGATGAGGGTGCGCTCGCTGACGAAGGGGAGCCCGAGGCCGAGGACAGCGGGCCGTCGGTAGCGGACCTCGAGTTCGAGGGCGAGATCGCGGCGGACTATATCGAGGGCCTGCTGGACGTTGCCGACCTCGATGGTGACATCGACATGGATGTCGAGGGCGATCGGGCGGTGGTTTCCGTCGTCGGGGCGACCCTGGACGAGCTGGTCGGCCGTCGCGGGGAAGTGCTGGAGGCGCTGCAGGAGCTGACCCGGCTCGCGGTGCATCAGCAGACCGGCAGCCGGACGCGGATGATGCTTGACGTGGGCGGGTACCGTCAGCGTCGGCGAGCCGAGCTGGCCGAGGCGGGCAAAGATGCGGCGGACGAGGTCCGGCGCACGGGCGAGGCCAAGCGGATGTGGCCGATGAACCCGTTCGAACGCAAGATCGTTCATGACGCGGTCGCCGCGGCGGGCCTGCGGAGCGAGTCCGAAGGCGAGGAGCCGGATCGGCGCGTCGTGGTCATGCCGGCCTGACGGCCGAGTAGACATTGGCGGGGGCGGCGGCTGAGACCGCTACGGGCTGAACGGAGAGGCCGACGATGACCGAGGAGATCGGTCCGGCGGATCCGCCTGCGGCAGCGGCGGATGTTTTCGGTGATGCGCTGCCGCTGGCGGAACAGTACGCGGCGCTGCTGGCCGGTCCTGGCGTCGAACGCGGGGTGGTCGGTCCCGATGAGGCCGCCAGGATCTGGGATCGGCATCTGCTGAACTGCGCCGCGATCGTGCGGCTGATCCCGGCGAAGAGCTTCGTGGCCGATGTGGGATCTGGCGCTGGATTGCCGGGAATTGTCGTGGCAATGCTGCTTCCGTCGGCTCGGGTCACGCTGATCGAGTCGCTGGCGCGCCGGGTGGCGTTCCTGGAGGAGTGCGTCGCGGAGCTCGGCCTGGCGAACGTCGAAGTAGTGCGGGCGCGGGCGGAGGATCTCGCGGGCGAGATTGTGGCGGATGTCGTGACGGCGCGGGCGGTGGCACCGCTGGAGAAGCTGGCCGGGCTCTGCGTTGGCCTGCTTCGCCCCGGCGGCAAGGTGCTGGCGATCAAGGGCGCGTCCGCCGAGTCGGAGCTGGTGCGGGCACGGCCGGTGCTGGGCCGTCTGGGCGTGACGGACGCCCGCGTGGTCGAGGTAGGTAGCGCGGACGGCGGCGCGGCTGCGACAGTGGTGGTGTTCAGCGCGGCGCACCCGCGGGGCGGCGCGGAGCGGCATGCGGGTGCCGGGACTCGAGCCGGGGGTCCGGCGGCGGTCCGGCCCGGCGGGCAGCGGCCGGCCGTTCCTGGCGGCCGGCGTGCTCGCCCGAATAGCAGACGCGGCGGAGGGTAACCCGCACGCTAGCTCGTGAAAGGCGGCGGCATGGACTTGGACTCTCGGCCGGGGCTTGGCTGGCCGGAGCCACCGGACGTCGCGGAGGCCGCGGTCCCTGTAGGCGGCCTGGGCTGGCCGGTTTCGGCTAGGGCCGCGAGTCAGGTGCCGACCAGGCTGCGGAGTGCGCTGGCGTCCGTTTCACGTGAAACTGCGGGCGGAACGGGCTCGGCCGCGGCTTCGGGCACCGGGGTGCAGGCAGCGGCGGCCGCGGATAACGTAGGCGCTGGCTACGGGTCGGGCGAGAGTGAGGTTGAGGTGGCAATTCCAGCCGTGCCGGACGTGGCGGCGGACACTCCTATCGCTAGGGCTGCGCAGGCCGCTGTGGTCGCGCGCGCCGGCGGCCTGTCCTGGCCCCGCCCGTCGTCGTGCCGGGTCATCACGATCGCGAACCAGAAGGGCGGCGTCGGGAAGACGACGACAGCGGTCAACATGGCCGCGAGCCTCGCGATGCATGGCGCGCGGGTGCTGGTCGTGGACCTGGATCCGCAGGGAAATGCTTCGACGGCGCTGGACGTAGATCACCACTCTGGGGTGGCGTCGGTCTACAACGTGCTCGTCGACGGTATGCCGCTGAGCTCGGTGGTGACGCAGGTGGCGGGCTACCCGCAGCTCTATTGTGTTCCGGCGGCCATCGACCTGGCGGGCGCGGAGATCGAACTGGTGCCACTGGTCGCCAGGGAGTCGCGGCTGTCCCGCGCGCTGGCGGGTTATGACGCGTCCAACCTGGACTACATCTTCATCGACTGCCCGCCGTCGCTCGGTCTGCTGACCGTGAACGCTCTGGTCGCCGCGCCGGAGGTGCTGATCCCGATTCAGTGCGAGTACTACGCGCTGGAAGGCCTCGAGCAGTTGCTGCGAACGGTGGACCTAGTCCGCAGTCACCTGAACCCGGCGCTCGGTGTGACGACGATCCTTCTCACGATGTATGACGGCCGGACCCGGCTCGCTTCTCAGGTCGCCGACGAGGTGCGGGAGCACTTCGGCCCGATTGTGCTCGGCTCGGTGATCCCGCGCAGCGTTCGTGTCTCAGAGGCGCCCAGCTACGGCCAGTCGGTGATGACGTATGACCCTGGGTCCACGGGCGCGCTGGCGTATCTTGAGGCTGCACGGGAGCTGGCGCAGCGCAGCGCGGCGCCAGCCGCGAGTTAGAAGCACGGGCGAGGAGTAAGGCGATGCCGCAACCGAAGCGGGGCCTAGGCAAAGGGCTCGGTGCCCTGATCCCGACGGGTCCGCCGACGGCGTCGATGCCCGGCCCCTACGGCCACCGGGGAATGGGGGCGGCGTCGGCAGCTAGCGCGGCGGAGCTTGAGGTTGCAATCGAAGGTGCGTACCTCGAAGAGGTGCCGGTCGAGTCGATCAGTCCGAATCCCAGGCAGCCGCGGCAGGTATTCGACGATGAGGCGCTAGGCGAGCTGGCCGATTCCATCCGGGCGGTCGGGCTGCTCCAGCCGGTCGTAGTCCGGATGGTCGCACCGGGCCGCTATGAGCTGATCATGGGCGAGCGGCGCTGGCGCGCCTGTCGCCTGGCTGGCGTGGACGTCATCCCGGCGATCGTTCGCGAGACCTCAGATGACGAGCTCCTGCGAGACGCGCTGATCGAGAACCTGCACCGGGAGCAGCTCAACCCGCTGGAGGAGGCTGCCGCCTATCAGCAGCTGCTCGACGACTTCTCGGCCACCCACGAGGAACTGGCTAAGCGAGTCGGCCGGTCCCGCCCGCACATCTCCAACACGATCAGGCTGCTGAACCTGCCGCCCGCCGTTCAGAAGCGAGTGGCGGCCGGAGTACTGAGCGCGGGCCATGCCCGGGCGCTGCTAGGCGTTGATGATCCGGTCGCCCAGGAGGAGCTAGCGCACCGGATCGTCGCCGAGGGTCTGTCCGTGCGCGCGGTTGAGGAAATCGTGGCTCTGGGCGCGCGCCCGGCCAAGGTCACGCGCGCTCCGGCCGGCAAGGCTCCAGTGGCGCCCGGCCTGAAGGACCTGGCCGACCGTCTTTCTGACGTGTTCGAGACTCGGGTCAAGGTGGAGCTCGGACAGCGCAAGGGGAAGATTGTTGTCGAGTTCGCGTCGCTCGATGACCTGGAACGCATCGTTCGCAGCATGTCGCCCGAGCTGGGAACTGCGCGCCGCGGCTGAAGCGCCCGATCGGGCCGGGCGCGCCGAACGAGGGGCCATCCGGTCCAGCGACCGTCCGGCCAACCATCTAGGCTCGGCCCGTGCTTCAACCAACCGGCAAGAGCTTCGGCAGCGACAATCACGCTGGCGTCCACCCCGCCGTCCTCGCGGCCCTGGCGGCAGCCAATACGGGTGATGCGCCTGCCTACGGCGGCGACGACGTGACCCGGCGGGCGGCCGACATGATCTGCGGCGCATCCGGGGCCGCCCAGGCCCTCTTCGTCTTCAACGGCACCGCCGCGAACGTGGTCGGGATCAGCCTGCTGCTGCGGCCGTTCGAGGCTGTCATCTGCGCTGAGTCGTCACACCTGAACACCGACGAGTGCGGCGCGGCCGAGCGAATACTCGGCTGCAAGCTCCTCACGGTCGATGCGCCGGACGGCAAGCTGACGCCCGACCTGATCGCGGGCCGCCTGGGCGGTCGCGGCGACGAGCACCGGGCCCAGCCGCGCGTCGTCGAGATCGCGCAGCTGACCGAGGTGGGTACCTGCTACTCGCTGGCCGAACTGCAGGCGATCCGTGACTTCTGCCGCGGGCAGGACCTGCGGCTCTATCTGGACGGCGCCCGCCTGGCCAACGCCGCCGCGCAGCTTAACTGCTCGCTCTCAGACCTGGCCGCGTGCGCCGACGTCCTCAGTTTCGGCGGCACGAAGAACGGCGCAATGGGGGTCGAGGCCGTACTGGTCATGACCGAAGGGCTGACTGACGGCGCGGTGTTCCAGCGCAAGCAGCTGATGCAGCTCGGCTCCAAGATGCGTTTCCTGTCGGCCCAGATTGCCGGGCTGCTCGAGGACGGCGTCTGGCTGGCGAACGCGCGGCAGGCCAACGCCATGGCTCGCCGGCTCGCCGCGGCAATCGACAGCCTGCCGTCGGTGAGCCTTGCCTATCCGATGGAGGGCAACGGCGTGTTCGCTCGGATGCCGCAGCAGCTTGCGGCCGAGATCCAGCGGGACTGGAACTTCCACGTCTGGTCCGCCGGGGATGACGGCAGCTGCGTGGCGCGCTGGATGACTGCCTTCGACACAAGCGAAGCGGACGTGGACGCCCTCGTTGCGGCGGTGCGGGAGCTGAGCGCTCGATTCACGTGAAACATCGGGGGAAGTCGGGGGGTGTCCCACCGACGGTGTGGGTACCATAGCCGAGGGCAGGACGCGTGCGGGAAGCGTCCGAGCCGCGGGCCATCTAGCGGGTGACCCGTTCCGCATGGCTGCCGAATCGCAGGGGTACTACCGTGTCGCGCCGTCTAGCGAGTGTCACCCTGGATAATCTCGACGACCTGCCGATGCGATGCCGAAAGTGTGTCTTCTGGGAGCTCGATCCCGTCAGCCAGGCGAGAGCACTTGAAGTCGGCGACCCGGCACTGGAGAAGGAAGCCTGGATCTCCTCGGTGCTACTCGAGTGGGGCAGCTGCGGCAAGATTCTCTACGTCGACGGCGTGCCGGCCGGCTACATGACCTACGCCCCGCCCAGCTACTCGCCCCGCTCGGTTGCCTTCCCCACTAGCCCTGTCAGCGCCGATGCCGTGCTCCTGATGACCGCGCACGTCATGTCCGAATTCGCGGGCGGCGGCCTGGGGCGCATGCTCGTGCAGGGGCTGGCCAAGGATCTGACCCGGCGCGGCATCCGCGCGATCGAAGCCTTCGGCGACGTGAAGTGGACGCAGCCGTCGTGCGTAGTGCCGGCCGACTATCTGCTCGCCGTGGGCTTCAAGACAGTGCGGCCGCACGCCCGCTACCCGAGACTGCGGCTCGAGCTCAAGACGGCGCTGTCGTGGCGCGAGGACGTCGAGGTCGCGCTGGAGCGGCTGCTCGGATCCATGTCGCCCGAACGCGCCCTGCGCCTCGCCTGAAGCTCTCCCCAGATCCGGGCCGGCCGCAGGCACCGGTCCGCGGCATCCGTGCCCTCGTGCCCGGCCGCCGATGCGCCCAGTGATCCCGGGCTGATCTGCACCCTTAATCCGGCTACTGAGCAGTTTCCGCACTGTGAAAGGCCCACGCACGATAGGCGAAAGCCGCAAAGCGGGTGGCACGCAAGGCGTGCCTGCCTAGCTGGTCGAGCTGCCGCCCGCTCTGGCCGACAGAGCCCGTGCCCAGCGCCGAGCCTTCTCCAGCCACCTCCAGCGTAACCTAGGTTACGCTGGACGACATGTCCTACATCGAGATCCTCATCCTGCGGAATCTGTCCAGGCGCTCCGCACACGGCTACGAGCTCCGTAAGCGCGTCGAGGCGGTGACCGGGGTGGTCCTGAACAACAACTCCCTGTACCCCGCCCTGCGCCGGTTTGAGGAGGCCGGGGCGGTCACGAGGACTGCCCACCCGCAGGAGGGCAGGCCGCCAAGGCAGGTCTACGAGCTGACCGGCGCCGGTCAGGGCCTGCTGCACGACCTGCTCGCGGACCTGCCGCCGGATGCGGCTCAGGATGACACGGAGTTCCTGACCAGGCTCGGCCAGTTCGCCCTTCTCAGCCCCGAGGAGCGCCAGGGTGTCCTGGCGGCGCGCGACGCCGCGCTCGCGGAACGGCTGACCCGGCTCGCAGCCCTGCAAGAGCGGGCGGAGAACGAGCAGTGGAGCACCCTCGTGACCGCAGAGCTGATCGCCCGCGCCCAGCAGGAGCGAAGCTGGCTGGCTGGCCTGCACGACCTGGCCGCGGACACGGGCGCCGGGCCACAATGACCGCAGCGGCCGCCGTCGGCTCCGGACGGCGCCTGAGCCCGGCCGTTCAGTACGCGCTGATTGCCGGCCCGCTGCTGTCAATGGTCGACTCGAGCATCGTCAACGTGGCGGTCGCGCCGATCGCGAGGCAGCTCCATGCCAGCCTGCCCGTGGTCCAGTGGACCGTCAGCGGTTATCTGCTGGCCATCGGAACTAGCCTGGCCGCCACCGCCTACCTGGCACGCCGGTTCGGCACCCTGCCGCTCTATTCGGCAAGCGTCATCGGCTTCACGGTCGCCTCCGCGGCGTGCGCCGGCGCGCCCGACGTCCAGATCCTGATCGTCGCCCGGATTCTCCAGGGCCTGGTAGCCGCGCCGCTCGTGCCCATGGCCATGAGCATGCTGTTCGGGAAAAGCGAGGCGACGCGATCGATGCCGGCTACGGCGGGCATGCTGCTGTTCCTCGGTCCGGCGCTCGGCCCGAGCATCGGCGGCGCGCTCATCGGCACGGTCGGCTGGCGGAGCATTTTCCTGATCAACGTGCCGGTCGGGCTGGTCGCGGCGCTGGCCATAAGGCGTATCCCCGCCGGAATGGCTGTCGGCCCGCGCAGCGGGGCCCGGCTCGACCGGGGCGGCCTGCTGCTGCTCGCTGCGGGCCTGGCGCTTCTGCTGCTCGGCATCAGCCGGGGCGGCACCGGGGGATGGGCGGCACCGGCCACGTGGTTGCCGATGGTCGCCGGCGGCGGCCTGCTCGCCAGCTACGCCGCCTGGGCCAGCAGGGCCGACCAGCCTGCTCTCAACCTGTCCCTGGCCAGGAACGGGCGCGCGGCGCTGGCGGTCGCGCTCTGCGCGACCGCGTCGGTCGTGACATTCGCGGCGGTGTTCCTCCTGCCGGTGTTCATGGAAGAGGCGCAGGGGCACAGCGCGCTGGCGGCGGGCCTGGCCATGCTGCCGCAGGGCATCATCACGGGCCTGTCCACGACCTTCGGGCAGCGGGTGCTGAGGTTCATCACCGTGCGAGCCACCGTGCTCACCGGGTTCGCCGTGCTGACGGCCGCCAGCCTCGGACTGCTGGCGATCGACGCGCAGACGCCCCTGATCCTCACTGCTCTCCTGCTGGCGGCGAGGTCGGCGTCAATCGGGCTGATCATCACGCCGCTGCTGGCCGTTCTCACCGAGCCGCTGGAGCAAGGCCAATTGAACGATGCCACGACGCTATTCAGCATCTGCCAGCGGATCGCCGGCTCTGTCGGGATCGGACTGATTGCCGCGCTCTTCGCCCAGCAGGCCGCCGCGCATGGCCCGGTGCCCGCGCTGCACGTCACGGGCACCGTCATTACGGCCATCGCAGCCATCGGCCTGCTGGCCGCTCCGCTGCTGCCAGCGGAGCGGAACGTCGTTGCCTACGGCCGTCGGCCGCAGGAAGTCAGCTCAGATGAAGTCGGCTAGCTCACGCAGTATGGCGGACTTCGGCCGGGCGCCGACGATCTCCTTGACGACCTGGCCGTCCTTGAAGACGCTCATGGTCGGAATGTTCATGATCCCGTAGCGCTGGGCGACCACAGGGTTCTCATCCACATTGAGCTTCACGATCTCGATCTTGTCGCCATGCTCGGTGGCGATCTCCTCCAGCACCGGCGCTACCTGCCGGCACGGCCCGCACCACTCGGCCCAGTAGTCCACGACCACTGGCTTGCTGGCCTTGAGCACGTCCGCCTCGAAGGTCGCGTCAGTTACCGCCTTGGTTGCGCCCACGTCCAGGACTTCCCTTCCCTCTCGATCGCCTTGACCCGCCGCAGCGCGGCGGTCAGCTAGTTACGCACTCTCTCGCTCAGTCAGCCCTCGTTATCGGCCAGCCACCGCTCGGCGTCCAGCGCGGCCGCGCAGCCAGTGCCTGCCGCCGTCACCGCCTGCCGGTAGGTGCGGTCCACGACGTCGCCGGAGGCGAACACGCCATCGATGGCCGTCCGCGTCGACGGGCTGTCAACGAGCAGGTAGCCGTCCGGGTCGGTCTCGAGCTGATCCGCGAACAGCTCGCTGCGCGGGTCATGCCCGATCGCCACGAACATTCCCGTCACGGCCAGCGTGCTCTCCTCGCCGGTGCGGACGTTCCGCAGCCGCAGGCCGGTTACCCGGTCCGATCCGAGAACCTCGGCCACCTCGCTGTCCCACGCGAACTTGATCTTCTGGTTCGCCAGCGCGCGATCCTGCATGATCTTGGACGCGCGCAGCTCGCCTCGCCGGTGGACAATCGTCACGCTCCGGGCGAAGCGGGTCAGGAAGGTCGCTTCCTCCATTGCCGAGTCGCCGCCGCCGATCACGGCGATGTCCTGCTCGCGGAAGAAGAATCCGTCGCACGTAGCGCACCAGGACACGCCATGACCCGACAGCTGCTTCTCGCCAGGCACGTCAAGCTCGCGATAGCTGGACCCCGACGCGATGATGACGGCCTTGGCCAGGTAGGTATCCTCGCCAACCCGAACGACCTTGGGGGTGACCTTCAGGTCGACCTCGGTGACGTCGTCGGCTATCAGCTCAGCGCCGAACCGCTCCGCCTGCTTGCGGAGCTGATCCATGAGGTCTGGGCCGAGTATCCCGTCCGGAAAGCCGGGAAAGTTCTCTACGTCCGTGGTGTTCATCAGCGCGCCGCCAGCCGTCACCGAGCCCTCGAAGACCAGCGGGTTGAGGCGGGCACGGGCCGCGTACAGGGCGGCGGTGTAGCCAGCCGGCCCTGATCCGATGATGATGATGTCCCGAACGTCGGTCACGTGGGTCCTGCCCCTTTCGAGTGCACCGGCATAACCACCGGCCGGGCGCGGAGATTCCCCGCCCGACCCCGGATGCTAGCCGGGCAGACCGGGTGTTGACCCCGTTCAGGTCACGAATTCAGCTGCTGACGCTTAATGATGTCGCTGTTCGCCGCCGAGCACTGGGCGCCGACCACGTAGATGAATGCGGGGCCGCCCGCCTTGCTGCTTACCACGATGACCGTTGCCCTCAGGCCCTGGTACTTGGCGACATCGACGAGCAGCACCGTGCGGCCGGCCGCGACCTTGTCCACGCAGCCCTGGAGCATGCCGGTCGACAACGTGCCGGGCACGGAGGCCGTTCCTCCGGTGCCGGCGGGGGCGCTGGTGCCATTGTCGGCGCCGAACGTGTTGGTCGGCCCCTGATCGAGCCGGTGGGCGCTCGGGCCGAGCGGCACCGCCGCCGCAGCGATGGCGGCCGCGGTCTGCCTCCCGAGCGTGCCGGGACCGAAGTTGGTGTCGGTCTGGATCGAGGTGATCGTATGCGTGTGGCCGCCATGCTGGAACCTCAATCGCGGGCCTTGCTTGAGACCCATCGGAGCTGCCGCCTGAGCGGGTACGGCGGCACCCGCGGTGCTGGACGGCGCGCCGGAGCCGCTCCCGACGTGCGTGGCGATCTCGTAGCCGCCGCCAGCCACGATGACCGCGGCGCCGGCGGCCGCGACCGTGCGCAGGCCAGCGCCCGACGGCACCGGCATCCGCCAGCGCGAGCGAGGCGGCCTGGCCCTGGCCGGCAGGTCCCGGCGACCCAGTTCGGCGGACGGCTCGCCGGCCACGCGGGCCGCGGCCTCACCCGCGATCGCCATCGAGATCCGGGTAGACAGTTGGGCTGGTATGGGAGGGAACTGGACGGAGGCCAGGAGGGACGGCACGCGGTTCAGCTCTTCGAGCTGCTCGGTGCAGGCAGGGCAGCCGCGCAGGTGGGAAGCCACTTTCGCGGCCTTCCGGGGCCTGAGGTCGCCCTCGCTATAGCGGGCGAGCTGCTCTGTGCTGAAGTGCCTGCTCATCGCGCATCGTCACCCCCCTCCTGCGCAGGTAGGACGTGTGAGCCGCCGGATCGGTTCCGATGATCTGGGTCGAGTTGCCCCGAGGATCCATCCGGGCTGTCGGTCTGAGGCGGGTCTGCGGGGCTTTGCGGGGTGCCCTGGGGGCGCAGGTGAGACAGTGCCGGAAGCAGCCGCGCCCGGCCGCGAGCGGCCCGGCTCTTGACCGTCCCTTCAGACACTCCCAGCACCTGCGCGGCATCTGCCACCGAATATCCGAGCATATCCACCAGTACAAGCGCTGCTTGCTGATCTGGCACGAGGCGGCGCAGGGCCGCCATGACGTCAAGCTGCGTATCGGTGGTCCCGGACGGGTCGGAAAGCGGTGCGCGGGCCGAGGCCAGGCTGTCCAGCACCTCCTCGTCGCCGCTGCCGGCGGTGGGCCGGGCCGAGCGGCGCCGCATCCGGTCAAGGCAGGCATTAACCACGATCCGGTGCAGCCAGGTCGTCACCGCGGAGTCGCCACGGAAGCTGCCGGCCCGGCGGAAAGCCGAGATCATCGCGTCCTGAAGCGCGTCGGCCGCCTCCTCAGGGTCGCCAAGCGTCCTGATCGCGACGGCCCACAGCCGGTCCCGGTGCCGCGCAAATAGCTCCCCGAATGCCTCAGGATCTCCGTCTATGTGCCTGCGGAGCAGATCAGCATCAGACTCGCGGGCGGCGTTCTCGCGCGCGTCAGCGGGTGGCCTGGGCTCAGGCAGGAAATGTCCAGCAGGACCGGAGTCCTCAGGTTCCGTTCTGATCCCTCCCCCCGGCAGGTGGCGCCGCCGATCAGCGAGGGGCGGGCCTTCAGTCGGTCCCGCGGACGATGATAGTGAAGATCTGTGCCTCGTACTTACCGTGGGCTCCCGCCAGAGGCGGGAGCTTGGTAAACCAGACCACCAGGAACTGGCCCTGGACGGGATGCGCGATCTGGAAGGTCTGCTGCCCGGAGACGTCGAGCCTGGTGGCGACAGTCGTCATCGACTGCTCGTTCGCCGCGCTCCTGGCGTCGGAGTTACCGACCTTCAGCTCCACGTTCGCACCGGGCTCGTTGCCAAACGTGATCGTGACCGTGGAGATCGTGACCGGCTTGCCCATGTTCAGGATCAGGCCGCTGCCGGACTTGAGGTTGCCGAAGTACGGGCTGCCGTAATACTGCTGGGTCTGCCAGCCCGCCGAGTTGTCATCCAGCAGGTTGCCGGCCTGCGAGCTGTTCTCGTCCGTCGGATCCTGATGCGGCGTCCGCAGCGCGTCGAACCCCTGGGCGGCGACCGGGGTGAGTACCTGGGCCTGCGCTGACTGCGCGGGGGACGAGTGCCCGCTGTGTCCGCCGGCGTGACTATGACTGGCCTTGGCGGGCGAGTGCAGGAAATACTTGGCGGCTGCGCCGAGTCCGACTATCGCCGCGACCGCCAGGACCACGGCGACGCCGACGCGCGCGGTGCTGCGGCGCTGACCGCCTGACGGCGCGGGGCCGCCGCGGGGGGGCAGGCCAGCGGGAGGTGCTGCGGATCGGCGCGGGGTCGTCTGCTGACTGTCGTCCCGCCACTGGTCGCGGGCCGGCTGGGCCCGTGGCTGATCCCTGCGCGGCTGGGCCGCCGGCGGTATCGGCATCGGCGGGATGACCGCAACCAGGGCGTCGGCCAGCTCGGCCGGCGAGGTGTAGCAGTCCGCCTCGTCGAGACCGAGTGCCTTGCAGGCGATGTCGTCCAGCGAGGTCGGAATGCCGGCCCGGACCTGTCGCGGCCGCCGCGGTCGTCCCTCCGACAGCGGAGCGGGCGGCAAGTCAGGGTGATCGGGGCCCGGCCAGGTGCCAGTCAGCACCGCGTACAGGAGCCCGCCCAGGCCGCGGGTATCTGCGAGCTCCGGATCCTCGGCGGAGATACCGGCGAGCGCTGCGTCGATGCCGAGGCCGGTGATCTTCAGACCACCGCCGGCTGTCCAGCGCACGGCCTCCGGCTGCAGGCACAGGTGAGCCAGTCCGGCGGCATGAGCGCCCGAGATGGCCTCGGCGGTCTCGGCGATGATCCGGGTCCCGGTGGCAGGATCGAGCCGGTCGCCAGCGAGCAGGTCGGCGAGCGTCTCCCCGACCGGCCACTCAAGCACGATATAGGCGTGATCCCAGCTGTCCTCGACGTCAAAGACCTGCGTGAGGCGGGTGTCGGTCAGTCGGCTCGCGGCCCGCGCCGCGGTCACCACCTGCTGAAGCCGCGGGAAGCCCGAGGCAAAGGTGATCACGCTGACCGGGCGAGCCAGGATCTCGTCGATCGCCTTCCAGGCAGACCAGCCACCGGCAGCGGCAAGCCGGTCCTCAAGGCGGTACCGGCCGCCGAGCTTGGTGCCCGGCTCCGAAGTGAAGGTGCTCATAGCGACGAGTCAAAGAAGCCCTGACCCTCGAACCTCCTCTCACGGGCTACGACCGGTGCTGCAGACATCTAGGTGACCGAAACTCTCAGATACGACAATGACGCTCTGCACCATGCTAGGTGCCCGTGGTGCCCGCTGGCAGGCGTCACCGGCCGAACCTGGCCATGAGGTTTCTGGTCAAGCTCGTGAGCTCCGTAACCTGCAGAGCTCTGGCGAACATCGCGTAGAACAAGAGAGCACCGCCGCCGCCAAGCACGATCGTTATCGCCGCGCCGACGCGCGGGCCGCTCACAATGTTACCTACCAGCACACTCACTGTGACCGCGAGCAACGCGGCCGGTATCGACGCCGCGTGCATCCGGCCCAGTGTGCTGCCAATGACCCGGCCATCCAGCCCGCCCAGGCGCCGGCTGAGAATCCGCCAGGCGATGATCGTGCCCAGGAGATTCGCGAGCCCGAAACCGACGCCAAGACCCGCCACCAGATCGGCCTTGGCGACCAGGTGGAGCGCGATGAGGTTCGCGGCGATGTTGACGGTCATCGTGACGAGCCCGATCAGCGCCGGGGTCCGGCTGTCGTGGAGGGCGTAGAACACCCGCAGCTGGAGCTGGAACAGCGTGAAGGGCAGCAGGCCGAGGCAGAAGATGGCGAAGACCACGCCGATGTAGTCGGCCGCCCCGACCTTCGCGGCGCCGTGGGCGAGGAACACCTTGGCGAACTCGGGCCCGAGCACGGCCAGGATCAGCGAGCAGGGCACGACGATCACCGAGGCCAGCCGGACCCCGTAGGAGAAGTCGCTGGTGACCCTGGCCAGCTCGCCATCGGCCGCATGCGCGCTCATCCGCGGCAGCAGGGCGGTGATCACGGAGATGCCCACCACGGCATACGGCATCTGGAACAGCTGCCAGGCGTAGCTGTAGGCAGTGAAGCCCCCGAAGCTGTTGGCATCGTTGGCAACGTTCGTGGTTACCAGGAACGCGATCTGAGTCGCGCCGATGTAGCAGAACATCCAGCCGGCCATCCGGCCGATCTCATTGACCTCGGCTCGGCGGAAATCGATCCGCGGCTGCCAGCGGAATCCGACCCGGCGGAGGGCCGGTACGAGCGCCGCGGTCTGGGCGATGATGCCGAGCGTGGTGCCGAGGCCGAGCAGCCTGACCTGGCCGCTCGAGATGTGGGTGAGCGACCCCTCGTTGTGCCCGGCGCTGATCATGTACAGCAGCAGGATCGCGATGACCACGACGTTGTTGACCACGGGCGTCCACATCGGCGCCGCGAAGCTCCCGCGGGCGTTGAGGATGGCGCCGATCAGGGAGCTCATGCCGTAGAAGAAGATCTGCGGGATGAAGAAGTAGGCGAGGACCACCATCAGGTGCAGCTCGGTGCCGTGGATGCTGCCCTTGTACAAGTCCACCAGCGGAGCTGCGGCCAGCGTGGCTACCAGCGTGATGGCCAGCAGGGCCCCGGTCATCAGCGTGAACATCCGCTGGTCGTAGGCATCACTGTGGTCGCCGTCGCGCTTGGCCGCGTTCACGATCAGGGGCACGATGACGCTGGTCAGGATGCCGCCCAGGGCGAGGTTGTAAACGACGTTGGGCAGCGTGTTCGCGCTGTTGTAGGCGTTGGCGAGCAGGAACAGGCCGAGCGCCCAGGTCTGGATTAGCGTCCGCAGGAAGCCGGTCACCCGGGAGGCGAGCGTTCCGATCGCCATGACCCCGCTCGACTTCGCGATCGAGGGCTCCGGCTGCCGCTGCCCCTCATCGGTCCTGACCGGGTAGGGCATGATCGCCGGCAGCGCCCTGGTGGGCGGCTCGGGATAGCTCAGCTGGGCGCGCCAGGCATACGGGTCCTGGCCGGCATAGCGGTCCTGGCGGTCCTGCCAGTCGTCCCGGCGAGGCGGCGGTGGCGCCTCCTGCCTCTCGGCCCGGCGCGGCCGGCCGCGTTCCGGGCGGAAGAACTCGGCGAGCGGGCTCTCGGACTCCGGGTACGAGGGGTAGCTGTCGCGCGGCCGCGCCGACGGGTGGCTGAACTGGGCGAGCGGGCTCGCAGCTTCCGGATCGTCGTGGTAGGACGCGCGCCGGTCCCAAGCCTGAGGCGGCGCGTCCGGCCGGAGCGGGTCCTCCTCCCGGGGAGCCCGCTCCGCCGGGCGGGTCATCTCGCGCGGCGGCGGCGGTTCTGATCGTCGGCCGCGGTCCTCCTGCGGGTCGCGGAAGGCTCGCGGCCCGGCCGG
>Ga0209380_10000334_pt1 | contig 32839 bp, 32 predicted proteins | sample HubBroMetageWFT6_FD_188347 | JGI IMG/M metagenome (GOLD analysis project Ga0209380, IMG submission 188347) | Warmed and freeze-thawed soil microbial communities from the Hubbard Brook experimental Forest, New Hampshire - Hubbard Brook CCASE Soil... | ecosystem: Environmental > Terrestrial >... | reverse complement strand
GACCCGCCTGGCATCTGTGCTCGATTCCTTCACTGCTGCGAGGTTTTCGTGCTCCGCCGTCAACTCCCGAATCTGCTCCGGCAAGAAATCTGTTCCGTACGCTACGGGATTGTTGTAGAGCATGCAAGAAAGCGGTGTGGCATCGAATACCGCCGCGACGTGCGTCTTCATCTCGCGCCAGTCCCCCTTGTATACATAGGGAGGCAACACCATCAGACCGTCGCAACCTAAGTCTGTAGCTGCCTTCGCCAATGCCACGGCTTCCAAAGTAGTAAGCGCAGAGATGGACGCGATAACCGGCCCACGCCCATGAATCGCCTTGACACACGTGCGCAGAATGTCTTGCTTTTCGGCGACCGATAAAGTGGCGCCCTCCCCCAGTGACCCGAGGGCAACGATGCCCGAGCACCCGTTATCCAAAAGCCAACGGCAGTGTTCCGCCATGAAGCCATGATCGATGCTGAGATCGCTGCCGAAGCAAGTGGTGATGGCAGGCATTACGCCCTTCCAGTTCATCAAATACCTCCTGCGACTGCGCTGGGCTACGGTTCCGGGACCTGCCCTTCAGAAATAACCAAGTCTTCCATTCGCGCCGGTGAGGATCGGCAGTCGAATCGAATGGGTTCTAATACGGCAAGGTTGTCACGACCGTCTCGGATGGTCCGTCTCGGTGGTGCCGACTACCCGAAGTGACAAGGTTAGGCCAGGCTGGCTTCGTTTGACGATGCCAAGGCGATGGCCCGCCTCCGCGATCCGTCTGGCCTAAAACGCTACCTGCATCCGAAACTGGATTTGGCGGTTGCCGTTTTGCCCCACGGTTCCCGGAGCATACGGTGGCGTACCATTCACCTGTAGATACTGCGCCGGGTTGTTGGTGCCGCCGGAATAGCCATCCGTAAAGTTGAAGTTTGGATGGTTGAACGCGTTCAACATTTCCGCGTAGATGTTCATTTTGACGCGCTCGGTAATCTGAATGTGTTTGATGATCGAGATATCCGTGTTAAATAGCCTGGGGCCTTTCAGGAAAATAACGCTACCCAATTGACCTGGTGTGGAGGACGGCTGAATAGCTCCGCCCGGACCGAACAGGCTCTGCGGCAGGATAGAGACTGGAGAGTTCGGGACCCCGGTTTTGTACACACCAACCTTGCTCTGAAGTTGAGATTGCGTAATTCCGTTGAGCGTAACTCCAGAGTCATTTTCATTCGGGACGTAGTCGAGAATCCCGGCGGGAGTTCCATTGGCGTTGGCGGGCGTCGGCCCATCCCAATAGTTATAAGTGTTGACGCCGCCGGCAAGCTTGAAATTGCGTCCCGTTTGGGCCGCGACGATGCTTCCCAGGGTCCAGCCTCCGATGACGTTATTGACGATCGAGCTGCCTGTCTTCAATGCGTGTCCCGTGCCAAACGGAAGTTCGTAGTTCCAATAAGTCTTGAATACATGGCGGAGATCATACGGCGAAGGCACTCGGTTGAGGCCTGGGTTACGCAGAGTGATGAAATCAACCAGCGCCCCGTCGGCTTGGAAATAGTCGCCCAGATAACGGTTAGTGAACGAATGGCTGTAGGTGTAGTTCGCCATAAATGTCAAGCCGCGGCCGAAGGGATGTTTCACTTGAACCTGCAAGCCGTTATAGGACTCGGAACCGGGGTCCGACAACAGGGTCAGAGCTTGGCCTCCCGAGTAAGGATTCAACTGAAAAAAGTTGATGGGATACGCCGACGGCGCAGGAGCGTTGGTGTTGTAGCCCTGAGTCACGCAAGGTGAGAAGGTCCTCCCCACTAGATTGCAGAAGAACGTCGGATTTTGCGTAATCATGCCCGCCAGAGCCCCGGCCTGACCGGTCTGAACTAGCAAGAGATTGCTGGGGTTTTGGAACGTGCTGCCGGCGGGCTGACCGGCAAAAGCCTGGGTGAGAATTGGCGTCGAACTTGGGCCCGAAAAAGTTGTCCCACCGCTGGCGGCGAAGTTCTTTTGGGCATTCCGGAAGTCCTGCAGAAAAGAGTCAAATCCGTTCACATTCTGGAAGATATTCACTTCGTTCAGGTCGTATGCTTCCCACATGTGGACCGAGTGGTTGCCCACGTAGTTCACATCGAGCGCCCAGTTTCCTGCCAGCTTTCTCTCGAATCCGAACGTCCAGTTCTCTATATAAGGGGTCCGAATCTTGGGGTCGACCGTGCTAAAAACGCCGTCGCGTGTAAACGTCAAAGCGGCTTCCGGGATAGGCAACGAAAAGCTGCCTGGAACCGTATTGAGCGGAGGCAGAGATCCACCACTCGGGTCGAAGGAGACGGTTCCAGCAGGGAATTGTCCCGGATTTAGAGACACCGTCTGATTGGAGAGGGAGCCAGTGGCAACGTTCTCCCACGGAATCCATCCTTCGTCGTAATGATTCACCGCGAAGCCACCGCGGATTACAAGGTTGTTTCCACCTGAAAGTTTCCGTAGCCATCCATCGTTGAATTCTGGGTTCCATGCGAAGCCGAAGTTCGGCGCAGGTTGCTTAAAGTCACCGCTATAACTCGAGGGGCGAAGCTGCAACTGCGGATTGGAGTTTCCATTCAGAACCCCGGGCTGAAATAGTGCGGTGGATGGTCCATATAAATCCGCCAGGGTGGGGCTGGTGAAATAGTTGTCCGTATTTGTCAAAGCTGAGGAGAACTGCCACCGGAAGCCGAAGTTCAAAGAGAAGTGAGGCGTCACCTTCCACCCGTCTTGCAAGTAAAAACCGCCTACGGTCTGCTTCTCCTTAATGCTCGTAACTCCACCCGGCTCGTACTTCCTGCTGGTTGTATCGAGCGGGAGAAAGCCCGAAATGGAGGCCACGCGACCGGTCAAGACCGAATACAAGGCCATGGCGTCTGTCGCGGCCTCGCCGTTGTTGGCAGTCGAGAGGCCGCCTGGGAAACAACCCTGAATATCCTGGGTACATCCTGGGCTCGCAGTGGTGTTGAACATGTTGGCCGCAGGGTCATTACCCGAAATTCCAAGATTCTCAGCAATGGGAGGCTGCGTGTTCACGTCGTGCTGATTGGAAAAGCGATAGTGGCCGCCGAACGTAAACGTGTGGTGCCCGTGGTTCCAGCTCACGTTGTCGGTAAAATCCCAAACCGGATTGTTGCGCGGTTCCGGCAGAATACTGCTGTTATCGGGAATGGGAGGCGTAAATGCCTGAAGCGTTGGTTGACCGTTCACCAAGAAACTGGAGGTGACGGGAAGAAAGCTGATCCCTTGAAACGCATTGAACGAACTGCCTGGCTGCGCCCGTTCTTGCGTATTAAGAATGCCGAAGCTGGTCTGATTGATCAGGTGAGGAGTAATGGTCCAATCCACGCCCGTCGAAAACGCGGAATAAGAGGATTGGAAGCCGCCCTCCTGAATTGAATCCCCTGGGTATACGGGCGTTCTGGGATAGCTTCGCCAATAAAGATCATACGAAGTATGCCAGGTAACTTTCGGTGTGATCAAATAGTCGACGCGGGCAGTTGGCCACCTTTGCTTGGTGTTCTGAGGTGCGGTGTAGTTCAAGGTGTTCGATAAGCTCTGCAAATACAGATCGGTCGTATTCGGCGCGAGAGTCCCTTTCTGAGCCAGTGTGTTCACCGCACTCAGCAAGCTTTGCACGTTCGCGTTCGGCGTGGAGGAAACATTGGCGCCTGGGTTCAACGGGCCAAAGCCGGCGGCGACATTGTAGAGATTCACCGTCTGCGACTGACCGTTGTCGGCGCGAAGATAAGTAAAATTGCCAGCCTGCGCCGCAGGCGTCAACACGCCTTCGGTGAACAGAACGGTGCTAGGCTGGTTCTCCAACTCGAAATTGAAGAAGAAGAATAGCTTGTTCTTGATAATAGGGCCGCCGATGTTTCCGCCGAAATCGTTGGTATGGAAGGGCTGTTTCCTGCCCCCACTCGTGTTGCCAGACGCTAACAAGGCATCGTTCGCGTAGCTGTTCGCGTTGAATGCGCTGTTGTAGGCTTCCCAGAAAGCACTGCCGTGAAACTGGTTCGTACCTCGCTTCGTGGTGAAGCGCAGCGTCACGGCGCCTTCGGCCCCCGCGTCCGCGGTTAAGTCGCTCGTGGACACGGACACTTCATCGATCGCTCCCACTCGCAAAGCCGCCGCCTCGTAGAACCCGGTCGTCGAAGTACGAAAACGTTGAAAATTGTTGTTCGTTCCGTCCACGCTGATGCTGATCGCGGCGTTGGGCATGGAATTGTAAGTGGTGAAACGGAGGTCACCTCCCACCTGCGCCCCGGGGACGAGCTGGGCAAAGGGCAGAGCGTCGCGCCCGTTCAGAGGAAGGTCTTGGATCGAATCAGCCACGACCGTCGTCGCCAGTGTATTGGTAGTCGTCTCGAGAACTTCGCCCGCGGCCGAGACGTTCACGCTTTGGGTCTCCAAGCCTAGGCTGACATTCAGGTTCAGGTCGGTTGTACGGCCTGTATACACGTGGACGTCATCGTAAATGGTCTGGGTGAAACCCTTCGCGTCGACCGTCAGCTTGTAGGTGCCTGGCAAGACTGTGGGAAACGCATATTCGCCCGATTCGTTTGAAGTGCCGTTCAGGCTGACTCCAGTTGAAGCCTGGCTCAGAGTCAGCTTCGCCCCCGCTACAACGGCGCCCGTGGGATCAACAATTTTCCCCGAGAGTTGACCTTCTGTGCGAGCTTGACCCACTGCTAATGCAGGAGCGAATAACAACGAAGCAACGAGCAAGAAGTCGATAAGCTGACACAATCTGTGTAGCATCTCATCCTCCCAATGCATACGCTTCTTCTGATGGATCGTTCTCCAGAAAAACTGGATTGTATACAACATACAATATGTGGTGTGTATAAGACACGGCGCCACGCAATGTCAAGAATTTTCTAGCTTCAATGCCGAAATATATCGATCAGGCACATGCGAAATATGGATCATCTGATCTTTGAAACCTCAAACTCTTTCCGCAATAACACGGCGCAATACCTGATCTCGACGTCGACTTCCATCGTTGAATGCGGGTGGCGACGCTCTGGCCGCAACTTAGCCCGCGGGAAGTTCCAGTGTCCGTTGCGCTGGCGATCGCCCAGGACATCAATGCACTGGCTCCCCATGTTCCCTATGGCCTGACTGACATTCTTGGCCAATATCCCGGGAGCTTATACATTCCTCCCGATGTATTCCGGAGTTATCTTCGAGCAGTGCTGGTGGGACTGGTTAACAACCGGTTCCGGGATCTTGTGATCCTCAACGGTCACGGACCGCAGGTTGGGATTTTGCAGGAATTGGCCACCGAAATTTCTGCAATATCGCGCAAATATGCTGGTCGTGAACTTGGTGGATCCTGGCGAACGGCATCACTCGTGAATTATTTGGGGTAACACGGCGGGGCCGCGACTAACGAGGAGACTGCCATGGTGCAAGCGGCCAACCCAAAGCCGGTTCACTGGGTTCTTTTCACCGGCCAGCGCATGGCGACCGCGTTTCCCTCACGATGGGTGGTCTGCTACCCCGTTTCCTTCCACAGTTCTCCAGTAGACGCAGGGACTGGGGCTCCCAAAAGATAGGGGGCAGGCCAAGGCGGACGAATATTCCCAAAAAGTCATCGCAAAAGCGAGCGCGCTTGTTCAGAATACGCTGCAGAAGTGGGGCGATGGTCGGTTTCAAACAGTAGCTCAGGATTCGTAGACGAAATGCAGACAAAGGCAGGCGAATATCCCGCCAACACAGCTATAACTCCGGATTTATCGATCGCGACCGCCCCAATCGTCTCGCGGTTCTTTGGCTACGAACACTACTGTGCTTTGCCCGTGCAGCCAGGCAGGCGGAATGAGCCGATCTTGCTCGTATAGTTGGTTGCGTTGCCTTTCTTGAGATAGTCGCCTACGTACCAGAAGGTGCAATCGTCGCTCGGGTCAACCGCCGTTGTGACGTAATCCTCCCACCGAAGAGTATTTGTCTGGGACGCCTCGCCGTTCGCCAATACTGTCTCCTGGAGGGACAACGTCCCCTTGGGGTCTTGAGCCGACCGCGCAGCGAAACGCTGCCCCGTGAAGTTCGGAGTGCCTCCGAACGAATAGCCAACCCCAATGTCGCCTTTCTGATCCATGGCGATGCTAGGCATCCAGCGGTAGAACTCGTCGGGGGCATAAGTGCCCTGCTGGTAGAGGTACGGATTCCGCTGCTTATCGAGCCGGAACTCGTACCAGCGAACCCCACCTCCTCCGGCGTGGGTGGCAACCGAGTGCGCCGCGACGATCGACTCATGGTTGCCAATCTTGCGGTACACCAGTCTCTGCATCAGCTTGTCGCCTTGCGCATCAAGCCGCCGGTCGGTCCCCGGTTGCGGCACGCAGCTTGTCAACTGGCCGTTGCAGAGAAAGTGATAGGGTGCCACAGCGATTTTCTCAGGACCGCTGACTTTAGTGTTGGCCGGCGTGTTCCAATCCACGTGGACTTTCCAGGCGTAGATACCATCGTCATCGAAAATGTTTTTCAGCTGCGTGCCGCCGTCCGCCATCATGATGTTCGGCGCGCCAGGTGGGGGCAACTTCTGACCATCGATGTCGGCGTTGTTGAGAAAGCTCACTCCGTCGATCACAATGCACTGCTCGGTGGCGGGCTGCCCTTGCAGCATCTTCGTCCGGTCAGCGATGCAAGTATGTTTCTGGATCACTTCGTCGCCGGTGCTGCTGGGGACGTAATAGCCATCCGGCCAGACCGCCGGTCGCGGGTAGTCCGGGAACAGTGTCCGTTTGAAGGCGTAGCGATAATATCCACCGAGCGGATCGTCGCTGACGCTGACGGCGTAGCACATGGCAAATGTCCCATGTGGCTTTGTCTCGGCTTCGGATCCGGAGAATACATGTTTGCCGGCGAGAGGGTTAGGTGGGGGTGGAGGAGGATTCGACGGTAAAGTCGCGGGCGCACCGGGAACCGAAGGCTGGCCCGAATGTACGGCCTCGCCATGTCCCGCGGGGTACTCGTCCTGGTTAATGCGGGTGAAGATCGGCATTACAAAGAGCCACCGGCGGGCAAGCTGGTCATAGCGCACAACTCCGTCACCGTTGTTGCGGGCCTCACAAACCCCACCGAAGCCTGCCCAGAGAGTATTGGTTGCGACCGGGCCGTATAACACTTTGCCGCTTTTGTCATAGCGAGTGCCCTTCTTGGTATAGACCGCGATTCGTGTGTTCACGATTTGCACGACGTGGTTTGGGCCGACGCCCAGGCTGTTGTCAGACGGATTACCCAATGTCGCGGTCCCATTAGGACCTTCGAACCCGGCACCCATTCCGTCGAAGCTTTCGACGAGCGGCGCAGCCGGTCTTCGGCCCGGTGATCGCTGCTCCACGGCGGCACCGGCCGCGGGGATCACTGGCTTGGGCGCTGGCGGCGGGTCGGGCTGTTGCTTCACATCCGGGTCGTCGGGAGATAACCCGCAGGCTTCGCCCTCACAGTTGGGCGTCTGAGCAGCGGCGTTAGAGTCGCGTAACGACGCCAGTGGAGGAGAAACATCGAATGCCATCGCGCGATGGACCATGACTGGTCCTATTTTTATTGAGTTTTTTGCCTGGTCCGAATCCACAGCCGCATGACTTACGAAACAGAAGGCCGCGAACAAGATTGCGATAGATGCGTTCCTCGCAGTTTCCTGAACTTGGTTCATTAGTGGCTCCCTAATCGTTGGGTTGTTGCCGATGTCAAAAATCTTAAAGATGTTGCGGTACTCGAGGACGGAAGCCGTGTGCCTCCCAGTGACGACGTGCCCACGCTAGTGGGTCTCAGGAAACGTTTTCCGGCTCGAACTTGAGTGCGACGAAACGACTTAGTTCGGCGGCCTCGTAAACGCCACCCATACCACCGCCGCTAAACTTTCCCGACAAACCGCCGGCACGAAACGGTTTGGCCGACATCGGCAGCGAATCTTACGCGGACAAAACGCGCAAGTCAAAAAATGCAGTCCAAACAAAAGCTTGCACAAGTTCCTCAGTGCCGGAGTTTGCTATGACTACGGTGCATGTTCAAGTTCGCTTGGTCGGCTTAGGGCGGTTCATGGCGAATTACTGAATTGGACCAAAATTAGGCGTTTTCACGGGTTTTGGTACCGTGCCAGGACGCGATGTTGTCATCCTTGTCGTTCATCTGATCGTCACCGTCGTCCGTTTAGCACGGCGGGGAGGCCTCCGCTCCGTCGTTGCTGGCCGTCCTAGTCCCATTGGACTTCTTTTCCATATTCGCCTTGCATCGAGCGCCCCGACCCAGAGTTGATCCGGGAACTGTTTTTTCAGTTGATCCGCATGGGCAAGATTGCGGACCGTGCCTGCCACTCTGCCCCCGCGCCGCATCACGTCCTCGGCGATACTACGTCCAAGTCCGCGACTGGTGCCGGTGATGAACCATGTTGAAGATGAGATCGGAATGCGTGAGGATGTTGGCGATTGTGTTTCTCTCATGCCGTTGCTGTACTCGCCAGGAAAGCAATTGCATTAGAGGAACTGTAGGAGAAATTAGCGAAATCCTTCAAATTTCGACGGGCACAGCGTAGAGTTTGCATGCCGCTGAAAAAACCAAACCTACCTGCGACAACCGGACTCTCCAACGTCTTTCTCGACGGCGGCAAAGAGCTGAGGTATTCTTTGCCCGTCTTCGGTGGGTTCCTGACCAAAGAATTAGGAAAAAATCTTTCCCGGCAACTTCGTCTTTCCTGTAAAAATCCGAATCCGGGTGTGTTTCATCAACTTGCCGAACCCGCCCTACCATGGTCTCCAGCGATTGGGCCAGACCTTCCACCGCCTGGCGACGACGACGCGGTACCTGCTTCAGTTCACTTAATACTCGCTGTGCCTGATTCATCACTTTCGCGTCAAGCTGTCGTATCCACTGCGTGGAAATGTGTTGAAGGCTTGGGCTCGATGCGTCTGAATTCTGTTGTGCGAACCTCCGAAGGGGCTGCAACGTGAAAACCAAGCTGCACATGATGACCTAAGTCCGAATGTGTTTGAGCGCGTTCATCACCAGCCTTTAATGTTCTTTCCAGTCCTTCCCCTGCCGACCGCTTAGAGCCATTCTCCAAGAGCACGAGACTGCTGTCTTCAAACCCGTTGACTCACAGCCAAGATATTCCCTTCGCTGTCTTTGAACCAGGCAGTCTTCGCACCACCTGCCGTCGCAATGCTGTTCACCGTCTTGATCCCTGGCATGTCGTACTCCTCGAACACCACCCCCCTGGCCTTGAGCTCGGCAACTTCGGCGGCAACGTCGTCAACGGCCCAAAATGCGGTACTGGCCTTCGACGTGCCCGCGCCCGGTGATGGATACATGAAGACCCACGACCCTTTGCCGCACTCGTAGATCGCGCCTCTCGCGTACTCTTCTTTGAGCTTCAGTCCTACTTTTTCCTCATAGAACTTCCGGGCCCGAGCGACGTCGGATACCGGTATGTAAGGAACGATGGGTGCATTCTTCAACATTTCTATGTCCTCCAAGTTGAAGCTGTCGGTAATCAGAACGTCAGCATCGATTTGAATATTTCTAGGCCACCTGCAATATCCCGATTAGGGCACCTGCTATTACGCCGATACTTTTGAGGTTGTAAAGCTTTTTTCTATACTTTTTCTAGCTTCGAAATCGAGCTTGATGGTCTCCAAGGACTCCTGGCCATCCGGTCCGGGACGACTCGAAGTCGTGCCTCACATTCTGCTGATCCTAACGTAGCGGCCCATATCTGGAACCGCCTTGAGAAATACATATCCCGCGAAAAGCAACGTTGCTATCCCAACTCCACTGGTGATTGCTAACAATGTCTTCATAAGATCTCCTTGCAACGATTTTTACGCTTGGATGTCTTTTTAGCATAAAGAGAAGCCAGAAAAGAGCATGAACTGCAGAAAGGCCGTCGATCAAGACTAGGTCCTCTTGTCATTCCGCGCTGCCTACCAAAGTTCTGTAGAGCGTCAGCGACAGAGAATCCGTTAGAATATGCCGAGTTAGTGCGGTGCACCCTAACGGGGTACGTTATCTGCACAGCCTCCAATCCAGAATTCTTCCTCGGTTCGATTTGTGAGGGAAGAATCGGAGTGGAGTTCCGGCGTGCTTTCAAGGAGAAATCGAAAATGCCGGAGGCCGAAATTCGCCGCGGAACTCAGAGTCCCATCCCTGAACTCGGTGTTCTTTGGATTACTGCCGGTCTGGGATGTGACGGGGACACTATCGCCATGACGGCCGCCACCCAGCCGAGCATCGAGGATATTGTTCTCGGGCAGATTCCCTGGATTCCGAAGGTCGTCTTTCATAACCCCTTCCTCGCCGGTGAAAATGGCGACGAGTTCATGGCCTTCTTCCACCGAGCTGCCGAAGACAAATCAGCGACACCCTTCATCCTTGTCATCGAGGGGTCGATTCCGAATGAAAATAACAAAGACGAAGGATACTGGGCGTCGTTCGGTACCGATCAAAAGACCGGCCAACCCATTACCACATGTGAGTGGATTGACCGCCTCGCGCCCAAAGCGTGGGCGGTGGTGGCAGCAGGGACTTGCGCCACCTACGGGGGCGTTCACGCCATGGAAGGCAATCCCACGGGATGTATGGGTCTTCCCGACTACCTGGGCTGGAAGTGGAAGTCAAAAGCAGAGATTCCCATCGTGTGCGTGCCTGGCTGTCCGGTGCAGCCCGATAGTTTTATGGAAACGCTTCTGTATTTGCTCTACATGGCATCCGGCCGCGCGCCCATGATTCCGCTCGATGAGGCGTTGCGGCCGACCTGGCTTTTTGGCAACACTGTGCATGAAGGTTGCGACCGCGGCGGCTATTACGAACAGGCTCAGTTTGCCGAAGAATACGGATCTCCATTTTGTATTGTGAAGCTGGGATGTTGGGGGCCGGTGGTTCAGTGCAACGTGGGAAAGCGTGGATGGATGGCCGGGATTGGTGGATGTCCCAATGTTGGCGGTATCTGCATCGGATGTACCATGCCAGGCTTTCCCGACAAGTTCATGCCTTTTATGAATCAGCCGCCGGGCTCTCTTTTGTCGTCGTCTGCGGTTCAAACTTATGGACGCGCGATTCACGCCTTGCGCCGCTTCACCCAATCATCGCTGAACAAGGAGCCCAGTTGGCGCAAGCCAACCCGTGGCAGGGCGCCAGAGGGCCCGAAAAAATAAGCCGAAGCTGGGTTGCGCGTGGGGGTGCTTCGCTCGTGCTTGAGGAGTCGGAATGGTTTCGTTTTCATGGCCGAATAATGGGAACGGCGTGCCCGACGATCGTCCTTCTAACGATCATCCTCGGGCGGTTGTTGAGGCGGATCTGAATCCCTTGGAAGCTGAGCAAATTCTCCAGGGCTTGGCCGGAGTCTTCAGCCGCCAACACAATCCTGCAACGGCAAGACGCGTCGTGTATCCTCCAGAACGGCCGGACCAAGCATGGTCCGAGGATACACAACTCCCCAATCTGGAAGCCAGATATCGCGCCCTGGTCGAGCAGATTCCTGCGGTGGTCTTCATGGCTTATCTTGATCGCGGCATCGGCGAGGCCTACGTGAGCCCACAGATTGAAGCGGCGCTGGGTTTCTCCCAGGAAGAATGGCTGGAAGATCCGGTGCGCTGGTACAGCCACATCCATCCGGACGACAAGCAGCGCTGGAGCAGGGAAGCGGCCGAGATGTTGCTGACCGGCAACCCGCTGCGTTCGGCGTATCGTGTGGTTTCACGCGATGGGCGCGTCATCTGGTTTCATTGCGAAGCCAAAATGATCCGCAAGGAGGACGGGGAACCCTGGTTCATTCACGGTGTGGGCTTTGATATTACCGATCTGAAGCGGACCGAAGAGGCTTTGCAGGAAGAGCGCAATGTGGTCTCCGCCATTCTCCACACTGTGGGAGCTTTGGTGGTGGTGCTGGATCCGAAAGGCAGCATCATCCGTTTCAACCGGGCTTGCGAACAAACCAGTGGATATTCGTTCGCTGAGGTTGGCGGCCGGAAAATCTGGGACTTATTTATGGTGCCGGAAGAAGTGGACCGCTTCAAGTCAGTCTTTCAACAACTCTGTTTGGACCAGTTGCCCAGCGACTATGAGGGCTATCTCGTGAAGAGGGACGGCGCTCGCCGCCTGATCGCATGGTCAAGCACGGTGCTTGCTGGCAACGACGGAACGCCTACCTGCATTATCGCCACGGGAATCGACATCACTGAGCACAAACGTCTGGAGAAAACAATTCTGGAGATCAGCGCCCGTGAACAGCGCCGCATCGGACAAGACCTGCACGACGGCTTGGGCCAGCATCTGACCGGCATCGCATTCATGAGCAAGGTACAGGAACAAAAGCTTATGGAAAAAGGCGTGCCCGAGGCCGGCGACGCCGCCAAGATCGTGAACTTGGTGAATGAGGCAATCAACAAGACCCGCGAATTGGCGCGCGGATTGCTTCCGGTTGTGTCTGACGCGCAAGGGTTGATGTCAGCCTTGCAGCAATGGGCAGGCGAAGTGGAAGATTTATTCGCGGTCAGCTGCCGGTTCCAGTGTCTTACTCCCGTACTGATCCATGACGACACGGTGGCCACGCATCTCTACCACGTTGCCCGGGAGGCAGTGAACAATGCGATCAAGCACGGTCACGCTCGACAAATCGTCATTCGCCTGGCCGCCGACGAGTACCAGGGAGCGCTTACAATCCAGGATGACGGCTGCGGGATTGGTAGTATTGTTCCCGGTAATAAAGGAATGGGCCTTCATCTGATGAGCTACCGGGCCAGGATGGTCGGAGGTTCGTTCGAAGTGCAGCGCGCCCCCATCGGTGGAACCGTAGTGACCTGTTTGTTTCCGGTCTTGCCGCCGGTCGCGGACGAAAGCATCAAGTGAAAAGTGAAAGATGAGCGTGACTTACAAATCGCAGAGTCAGGCCGTCACCAAGAAAAGAATCCTGGTGGTCGATGACCATCCCATTGTGCGCCAGGGTCTGGCGTTGCTGATCAACCGGGAGCCCGATCTGGTGGTCTGCGGCGAAGCTGAAGAGGCGATGGGCGCGATGCACGTGCTGGCCTCGGCCCGGCCCGATGTTCTTATCGTGGATATCTCATTGAATGGCCCCGATGGCCTCGATCTGCTGAAAAATGTCCGCATCAGTCATTCCAGCCTGCCGGTTTTGATCCTCTCGATGCACGATGAGTCGATCTACGCCGAACGGGCGTTGCGCGCGGGCGCGAATGGCTACATCATGAAGCAGGAAGCTACGGATAAAGTACTGGTCGCCGTGCGCCGCATTCTGAATGGTGAGATTTATGTGAGTGATCGCATCGCCAGCAAAATGCTCAAGCACTACATCACCGGCTCCGGTGCCCTGCCAAATTCCTCCATCGCCGACCTCAGTGACCGCGAACTGGAAGTGTTCCGTCTGATTGGAGAGGGGCACGGAACCCGGCAGATTGCCGAAGAACTGCACATCAGCGTAAAAACCGTCGAATCCTACCAGGCCCACATCAAGGAAAAGCTCTCATTGCGCAGCGCCCGCGAGCTCATGCAGCACGCCATTCAGTGGAGTATGAACGAAAAAACTGCGTAGAAGTGTGTATGCCTCGCAATCACCCAAGCTCGCCGCAAAGTCCGCTCTGGTTCCCTGGTTAGGTTTGCCAATGCCGTTTTCTACTAAATGTACTGCCTAGTCATCAGGGAATCCCCGATAGAAAAAATAGTGATACCACCGAACCGAAAAAGTGGTGCTCCCGCTTGTAGCTACCCCCGCAATGGTGGATTCTAGCTCCGCGCATTTCTGTTTCGATTCGGGGTCGGGCACGGAGAGAACTGCTCCTAATTTAAGGTTGCTCTCCTGGTGCGATTCCGATTCGTGGGAGTTCGGCCTCCGTTCTTAACAAGTTGAGTGGGAAAGGAGAAGGCAGTTATGGCAGCAGAAACAGTTCCGTATGGTCGAGTCACGCAAAAACCATCACCTGTCGCCGAGGTACACATTCTGTGGATCACTGCCGGTCTCGGTTGTGATGGCGACTCGGTTTCAGTAACCGCGGCTACCCAGCCCAGCATCGAAGATGTTCTCTTGGGAGCGATCCCTGGACTGCCCAAAGTGCACTTGCACAATCCCGTCCTAGCATACGAAGTCGGCGACGACTTCATGAAATTCTGGTACATGGCGGAAAAGGGTCAGCTCGATCCTTTCGTCCTGGTGGTCGAAGGCTCCATCCCGAACGAGAAGATAAAGAAGGAAGGTTACTGGGCTGGTCTCGGAACCGATCCCAAGACCAACCAGCCCATTACTACCAACGAGTGGATTGACCGCCTGGCTCCCAAGGCCTTGGCTGTTGTGGCCTGCGGCACCTGTGCAACCTACGGCGGCATTCACGCCATGGAAGGCAATCCCACGGGCGCGATGGGACTGGCGGATTACCTGGGTTGGGACTGGAAGTCAAAAGCCGGTCTGCCCATCGTGAATGTTCCCGGGTGCCCGGTACAGCCAGACAACTTCATGGAAACCGTGCTGTACCTGCTCTACCAGGTCGCTGGACTGGCGCCGATGATTCCGCTTGACGATCAGTTGCGCCCCACGTGGCTGTTCGGCAAGACGGTCCATGAGGGCTGCGACAGAGCCGGTTACTACGAGCAGGGCGACTTCGCCGAAGTGTACGGCTCCCCAAAGTGCATCGTGAAGTTGGGATGCTGGGGCCCGGTAGTGAACTGCAACGTTCCCAAGAGAGGATGGATGGCTGGAATTGGCGGATGCCCGAACGTAGGAGGCATTTGCATTGGATGCACGATGCCTGGTTTCCCCGACAAGTTCATGCCCTTTATGGATGAGCCGCCGGGGGCGAAGGTCTCCAGCGTAGCCGTCGGCGCCTATGGGCGAGCCATTCGCGCGTTGCGCTCAATCACCCAGACCACCGTCAACAAGGAACCCAAGTGGCGCCATCCTCGCGCTGAACTGACCACCGGGTTCCATCCGAGATCGTACTAAGAGAGCCACTGAGAATCCAAAGGAGCGATCGCAATGAGCACGATTACAGCACCGACAAAGGATGTTCCCAGCAAGAAAGGGAACCTGGTGGAGATGAACTGGGACCCGATCACTCGAATCGTGGGGAGCTTGGGCATCTTTACTAAGATCGACTTCGAGAATCGCCATGTGGTCGAGTGTCACAGTACCTCATCCATTTTTCGCGGCTACAGCATCTTCATGAAAGGCAAAGACCCGCGCGACGCGCACTTCATCACCAGCCGGATTTGCGGCATTTGCGGCGACAACCATGCGACCTGCGCCACCTATGCGCAGAATATGGCCTTCGGCGTAAAGCCGCCTCCGATTGCCGAGTGGATCGTCAATCTCGGCGAAGCTGCCGAGTACATGTTCGATCACAATATCTTTCAGGACAATCTGGTCGGCGTAGACTTCTGCGAGCAGATGGTCAAGGAGACCAACCCTAAAGTGTGGGCGAAAGCTCAATCGACGCCGGCGCCGCACTCCAATCTCCATGGATATCGCACCATCGCCGACCTCATGACCGCGCTCAACCCGTTTACTGGAGCGTTCTATCGCGAAGCTCTGGTTATGAGCCGCATGACGCGTGAGATGTTCTGCCTGATGGAAGGCCGACACGTTCATCCCTCCACTCTGTATCCGGGCGGGGTAGGCACAGTGCCCACTATCCAACTGTTTACCGACTATCTGGTCCGCCTGATGAAGTACGTGGAGTTCATGAAGAAGGTTGTTCCCCTGCATGACGACCTGTTCGACTTCTTCTACCAGACGCTTCCCGGCTACGAAGAAGTGGGCCGTCGTCGTGTGCTGCTGGCCTGTTGGGGATCGTTCAACGATCCCGCTGTCTGCGACTACACCTACAAGAACATGACAAATTGGGGTCGCAGCATGTTCGTCACCCCGGGTATCGTCGTCGACGGCAAGCTGGTCACCACCGACCTGGTGGACATCAACCTCAACATCCGCATTCTGCTTGGCAGTTCCTATTACGACGAGTGGAAGAATTCGCAAACGTTTGTCAAGACTGACCCCTTGGGGAATCCAGTGGACAAGAACCATCCCTGGAATCAGACCACGATCCCACGTCCTCAGAAACGCGACTTCGGTGGCAAGTACACCTGGGTGATGTCGCCGCGCTGGCTGGACAAGCGAACCGGCGATCATCTAGCGATGGACACGGGAGGCGGACCGATCGCTCGCCTTTGGGCTACCGCGCTGGCCGGTTTGGTTGACATCGGATACATCAAGGCGACCGGCACCAGCGTAAAGATGTATCTTCCGAAAACCACCTCGCTGCCCGAGGTCGAGTTCGAGTGGAAGATCCCGAAGTGGAGCAACGCCATCGAACGCGACCGGGCGCGTACCTACTTCCAGGTCTATGCTGCCTGCGCCGCACTGCACTTCATGGAAAAGGCACTTGCGGAGCTGCATGCCGGACATACCAAAACCTGGACGGAATTCAAGGTGCCTGAGGAGGCCATTGGTTGCGGTTTCCACGAAGCGGTACGCGGCGTGCTCTCGCATCATGTGGTGATCAAGGAAGGCAAGATCGCCAACTACCATCCCTATCCTCCGACCCCCTGGAATGCTAATCCACGCGACATTTACGGCACTCCGGGTCCATACGAGGACGCGGTGCAGAATACTCCCATCTTCGAAGAAAACGGCCCGGACAAGTTTAAAGGGATCGATATCATGCGCGCGGTACGGAGCTTCGATCCTTGTTTGCCGTGCGGCGTGCACATGTATCTGGGGAACGGCAAGGTTCTGGAGACGCATCATTCCCCGATGTTTGGTCTGCAACCTTGAACTTGACAGTCTGTTTAGGAAGAAGTGAGGGTGGTCGCTTCATGGCGTTCACTCGCTTACTTTTTTCAGCTCGGTTTTAATAAGCGTTTGGCTAAGGAGCATTGTGTCGGAAGGCAGGGATTTTCGGGAAGATATGCAGCGGATCGGCGGGTTGGTCCAAGAAATAGAATCGATTGCCGATCCCGCGGTACGAGCCGCCACCAAGAATCTGGTGCAGTCGCTCATGGATTTGCACGGTGCAGCCCTGGAGAATGCGCTCGAAATCGTCGCCGAGGCAGGAGAACCGGGGATGGCGATCATTGACCGGCTCGGCCGAGATCCGCTGGTAAGCAGCGTTCTGATTCTGTACGGCCTCCACCCCGAAGAGCTTGAAGGCCGCGTCGTGAAAGCAGTAGACCGGATCCGGCCGCAGTTGCGGAAGCAGGGCTGTGAAGTTGAGTTGCTCGGCGTAAACAATGGTGCGATCCGGCTGCGAGTTGAAATCGGCTCACACACCTGCGGCTCCACCGCCAAGAACGTGCAGTCGACGCTGGAGGGGGCGATGTACGATGCAGCACCCGATTTGACCTCCCTGGTAATTGAAGGGTTTGAAGAGAAACCCGCTTCGGGATTTGTGTCTTTGGACAAGTTGATTGGCGGTGTTGCCGGATCACAGATACTCACCGATCCGCCGGTGGCTCGGGAGTCGCAGGGCGCGGATTGATGGGGACGCAGGAAGACTCTGGGATGTTGAAACCATGAGTTCGGGGCAAATTACAGAATCGACCGGCGGTTTTGGAGCGCTGCGGCAGTTCGCGCGGCGTGCGCGACCGCTTGAACGCTGCGAGTTGTGCAGCATGGGCCTGCGCCCCGATCATCCGCACTTGATCGAACTGGCGCGTCGCAAACTCCTCTGTACCTGCGACGGCTGCGCCATCCTGTTCAGCGGCCAAGGAGTTAAGTTCAAGCGTGTGCCGCGGCGGGTGCGCTCTCTTCCCGCCTTCAATCTCAGCGATGCCGAGTGGAATAGCTTGATGGTCCCCATCAACATGGCCTTTTTCTTCGAAAGTAGCCTGGAGAATCGGGTCATCGCGCTTTATCCGAGTCCAGCAGGTGCGACGGAATCGCTGCTGGCGCTGGAATCCTGGAACAACATTATGGGCCGCAACCTCGTGCTGAACGAAATGTTGCCTGATGTGGAAGGGTTGCTGGTCAATCGGCTGGGTTATTCCCGCGGATACTCCGCAGCGGAGTATTACCTGCTGCCCATCGACGAATGCTACAAGCTCGTGGGCCTGATTCGTATGCACTGGAAGGGTCTCTCCGGTGGGACGGAAGTGTGGCGGGAGCTGGGCGAGTTCTTCACCAGTTTGAAAGCACGATCCGTCGAGGTCGCCGTCGAGATCCAAGAGGCGGCCCACATGAAAGAGGAGTTTCGTGCCTGAGTTGACCTTTCAGGTCGAGGGAGCCGAGGTTGTCGCCAATGCAGCGACGCCGTTGCTGGCCTTCAAACTCCGTCTGACCGACGCCAATCCGGAACAGACGATTCACACGGTCGTGCTGCGCTGCCAGATCCAGCTTGAGGTTACCCGCCGCAAGTACACGCCGGAAGATCAGGAGCGGTTGCTCGATTTGTTTGGCGAGCCCAGCCGCTGGGGCCAAACTCTGCGAAACCTTTTGTGGGCCCATGCCAACCTGGTCGTGCCTTCGTTCAAGGGAACGACTCTGATTGATCTTCCCGTCCCCTGCACGTTCGATTTCAATGTGGCTGCTACCAAATATTTTGACGGATTGTCGGACGGCGAAGTTCCCGTCTGCCTCCAGTTCAGCGGTACAGTCTTCTACGCGGGCGCCGAAGCGAGCTTACAGGTCGCGCCCATTTCCTGGGACAAGGAAGCCCGCTTCAAACTCCCGCTAAGAATCTGGCGTGACATGATGGAGTCCTACTATCCCAACAGCGTCTGGCTGTGCCTGCACAAGGATGCATTCGACCGCCTGTATCAATACAAAATCCAGCACGGCATTCCCACCTGGGAAGAAGTGCTGGAGAGCATACTGCCGGTCGAAGAGAAGGTAATGGAATGAATCTCGCGACGGTGGACAAGATCGCGAAAGCGGTACTGTACGAGGGATACATGCTCTATCCCTACCGCCCATCGTCGGTGAAGAATCAGCAGCGCTGGAACTTCGGGGTGCTCTGTCCGCAATCGTACAGCGAAGCGCAGAACGGCAGCGAGGCCTGGACCATGCAGACCGAATGTCTGGTGGAGGGCGGTTCGCTGACCGGGCTTGAAGTTCGAGTGCGATTTCTGCAGCTGGTGGCGCGCTCTGTCGGCCAGCTGACCACGCCGGTAAACGAATTGTTGCCGGGTGAAATACCGGAATTTCGGCTGGTGGACAAACTCGCGGTGGCTGGCCGCGTCTACCAGCCCTGGCAGGAAGCGGTGGAGCGGGAAGTGGTGGCGCCGCTGTGCAATTTTGCAGCCCTCAGTCAAAGTGCGATAACCCAAGCCTTTGCTTTTCCCGCCGGAAAACAACTTGAGTTACTCCGAGAGTCCGACGGTCGGATCGTCGCGATTCTTGTACGTGAACGATATGACCTTCTGGGGGAAATCGAACTTTCTGGGACGTGGCAGAATAGTGGCATTTTTAAAGTGAGCGTGCGCATTCGCAACACCACACCCTTGGAGGGCGCGGACAGGGCCAGTCGTGAAGATGCTTTGGTACAGGCCTTGGTCTCGGCTCATACCATCCTCGGCTTGCGGGATGGAAGGTTTGTCTCGCTGCTCGCGCCTCCGAAGCAAATGAGCGAGCTGGCCGCGAGTTGTAAGAACCTGGGAACCTGGCCTGTTCTTGTTGGAGAGGAAGGACAATGCGACACCGTGCTCTCCTCGCCGATCATTCTCTACGACTATCCCCTGATTGCGCCGGAAAGCGCAGGAGATCTGTTTGACGGAACCGAGATTGACGAAATTCTCTCGCTGCGGATCATGACGTTGACCGATGATGAGAAGCGCGAGATGAGCCAATCGGACGAGCGCGCCCGACAGATGCTGGAGCGTACGGAGACCATGCCGGTTGAACAGTTCATGAAGCTGCACGGGGTACTCCGAGGACTGCGCCCACTCAAGGAGGAGAAACAATGAACGAGGAGACACAATGAACGAGGGGGAATGGCAACTCATCGAAGAGAAGACTCCTCTCGATTACCTGGAAATTTCTGGCGTCGAGGTGAGGACGGGGAGCCGGGTGCGCCTGCGACCCCGCAAGGGTGGCGACGTGATGGACATCGCCCTGGCCGGGCAGACTGCGACCGTCGAGTGCATCGAACAGGATTACGAGGGCAAGAGCCACGTGTGCGTAGTTCTTGATGAAGATCCAGGGAGAGACATGGGTTTGCTTCGTCAACCCGGTCATCGCTTCTTTTTCGACGCAGAAGAGGTCGAACCACTCTCTGAAGAGGAAGCTGGTCAAATCCACTCATCGCAGAAGCCGATCATCTTAATAGCCGGCATCGGCAACATCTTTCTCGGCGACGACGCGTTTGGCATCGAGGTTGTCCGCCGCCTGGCTGATGTTGACCTGCCGGAGAGCGTGCGCGTAGCCGATTTTGGCATTCGAGGTTTCGACCTAGCCTATTCTCTGCAGGACAGCTACGAAACAACCATCCTGGTGGACGCTTGTTCGCAGGGCGAAGCTCCGGGTACGCTGTACGTCATCGAACCGGATTTGAGCGGCGGCGATGCGACGGATACTCCGGCGGCGGTGATCGAAGCCCACACTATGAATCCCGAGAGCGTTCTTCGCATGGCCCGGGCGATGAATATCGAAGTGAAGAACGTAGTGCTGGTTGGCTGCGAACCGCAAACTCTCGGAGGCGAAGAGGGGCAGATGGGATTGAGCGCGCCGGTTGAAGCCGCTGTGGAAGAGGCGGTCAAGCTGGTGGAGTCGCTGATCAATAAGATTCTGCACAAGGATGGGCCAGTTCCAACACTGTGAATATTTCTGCGATAACAAGGAGACTGCCGTGGCAATGGAAAATGGGGAAGGGAGCTTCAACGACAAGGACACGCTATTCATGCTGAGCGGAGTCGCGCTGCTAGTTTTCGGAGCGGGCTTGATTCTTTCCAATCCGATTGCAAGGCGCTATCTCGGCCAGTTCGGAATCGGGAACCTGGCTCAGGCCGCCTTGCCGGATCTGGACCGGTATTTGAAATTGCGGGCCATGTGACCGGGTGCAATTGCGTACCGGTGCGCAACCAGGTAAGGGGGAACATCCGTTTGTCTACAGTAGGCACGCCGCAGTCGACCAAGCTTCGCTACTTGGTTGATGCCAAGGGGAGTAGGTTCACTGTCCGGGCCTACGCCACCGGGATGCTTTCGGCTTTCGGTCATAACCCGACGATTGCAATTCCTGACGTTCAGGGCGAGGTACAATTCGCTTCCGGCACTCTGGAAGATGCGACTCTGCGGATCGTGATTCAGGCGGCCTCGCTGGTGGTGACCGACGACATCAGCGACAACGACCGCCAGGAAATCGAACGCAGAATGCACGACGAAGTCCTGGAGACCGACGGTTTCCCGGAGATCATTTATGAATGCTCCCGCGCTTCGTCGATTCAGAAGATGGGCGAAGATCTATATTTGGTCGCTCTCAACGGAGAACTCGCTTTGCATGGGGTCACGCGCAATCTGCCGGTTTCTGCGCGAGTAACGCTGAAGGGTGATATTGTGCGCGCCGCTGGGGAGTTTTCCATTCGCCAGAGCGATTACGAGATTCGACCGGTTTCAGCGGCGGGAGGAACCGTGAAGCTGAAGGATGAACTCAAGCTGTCGTTTGATATTTCCGCTCGCAAACAGGCGTGAACTGGCGGCGGAAACGGGTTTTTGAAGATGGGTCAGGATCGAGCAAATCATGATGTCGCCGGAGGCTGCCGCATGTGCTTAGCGATACCGGGGAAGATCGTCGAGATCGCCTCCGACAACCAGGATTCCGCGGTCGTGGACGTGGTCGGCGTGCGGCGCAAAATTGATTTGGGCTTGTTGCAGGATGACAAGCCAGTGCCCGGCGACTGGGTACTCATTCATGTGGGCTTTGCCATGAGCAAGATCAGCGAGCAGGACGCCGCCGACCAGATGAACACGCTCAGGATGCTGGGTGAGATGCACGGGACGCTGCAGGAGGTCAAAGGATACGGACTGGAGGAAGTGAATTGACGCCCGCCCACGTCCAGCCAGCGAGGGAGTGATCCGTATGAGATACGTCGATGAGTTCCGCGAGCCCCAACTAATTTCGAAGACGGCAGAAGAAATTCGCCGTCTCGCCGGCACGGAACGCAACTATCGCATGATGGAAGTCTGCGGCGGACATACCCACGCGATCTATCGCTTCGGCCTGAAAGATATACTCCCGGAAAACATCGAGTTGATCCACGGCCCCGGCTGCCCAGTTTGCGTGCTTCCCATGGGAAGAATCGACGATGGCCTTTCCATCGCGCAGCAATCGAATGTTATCTTCGCCGCCTTTGGCGACATGATGCGTGTACCCGGGACTCAGGGCAGCCCATTTGAGCACAAGGCCCGAGGTATGGATGTTCGGATCGTATACTCACCTTCCGATGCTCTGAAGCTGGCCCGGCTCAATCCCGCCAAGCACGTCATGTTTTTCGCCATTGGTTTTGAAACGACTGCGCCATCCACCGCGCTTACGATAATGCGCGCCAAGGCCGAGGGCATCCGAAACTTCTCCGTGTTCTGTAACCACGTGACCATCATTCCCGCCATCCGCGCCATCCTGGATTCTCCCGATATGCGGCTCGACGCCTTCATCGGTCCCGGCCATGTTTCGACCGTCATCGGTTGCCGTCCTTACGAGTGGATCGCCCAGAACGAGCGCAAACCGATCGTGGTGTCGGGCTTCGAACCTCTCGACATGCTGCAATCCGTCGTCATGCTCCTGCGCCAGTTGAAGGCGGGCGAGGCCAAGGTGGAAAATCAATACAAACGCGTCGTTCCGTGGGAGGGTAACCGTGCCGCACTCAGGGCCATGGCCGAGGTTTTCGAGTTGCGTCCTTATTTTGAGTGGCGCGGTCTGGGATTTATTTCGCAGTCGGCACTGCGCTTCAACGATAAGTATGCCGAATGGGACGCAGAACAACGCTTTGAGGTTCCTGGCATTCGAGTGACCGATCCCAAAGCCGCGCAATGTGGGGAAGTGCTGAAGGGCGTGCTGAAGCCGCATCAGTGTAAGCTTTTTGGCCGGGAGTGCACGCCGGAGCATCCTATCGGCGCACTTATGGTGTCATCGGAAGGATCATGCGCCGCCTATCACAACTACGAACACCGCAAGGCAGCAATGGTGAGCCTGAGTTCGGTCGCCTAAACGCTGGGACCGCCTTGCTTGCCGAATCCGCGCCCGTCCGGTTCCGCGATCCCCAGATCGAGATGGCACACGGAGCTGGAGGTAGAGCCAGCCGCAAACTCGTCGAAGGCCTTTTTGCTCCCCTGCTTTTTGGGGGCGCGTTCGGCCCACTCGGAGATGCCGCGCATGTTGACATCAACGGCACCAAGGTTGCGATCACTACCGACGGTTTTGTGGTGAAGCCGCTGAGTTTTCCGGGCGGTTCCATTGGTGAACTTGCGGTGAACGGTACCGTGAACGACCTCGCGGTTTCGGGTGCCAGGGCAGAAGCGCTCGTGGTCACCTACGTGCTCGAAGCCGGGCTGCCCACACCGGTTCTCGAAGCCGAAGTTCGTGCCATGGCGAAAGCCGCGCGGGACGCGGGTGTCCGGATCGCTGCCGGTGACACCAAGGTCGTCGAACACGGTAAGGCAGACCAGATGTACGTCACGACGACTGGCATCGGCCGGCTGCTTCATGAAGTAACCATCGATCCCCGCTCGGTGCGGGTCGGTGACAGGATTCTGCTCTCGGGCCCCATCGGCGATCACGGTATCACCATCTTGCTGGCGCGCGGTGAGCTTGATCTCGAAGCCGATCTTCGTTCTGACACTCGCTCCGTGTTCCCATTGGTCGAAACTCTCATTCGCGCCGCCGGACCTGGAATCCGCTGGATGCGCGATCCAACTCGCGGCGGCGCAGCTACATCTTTAAATGAGTTGGCGCGCGATTGCGGACTGGGGATGGTTCTTTTTGAAGGTCAGATTCCGGTGCGCGACGCCGTACGCGGTGCGTGTGAGTTGCTTGGACTAGATCCGCTGCATATTGCGAATGAAGGGCAGTTTCTGGCGGTTGTCTCCCCGGAGTACGTCGACGCCGCGATCAATGCACTGAACCTGGCCCCGGGTGGAAGTGAAGCGCAGGTGATCGGCGAAGTTCGCGAACAACCCGCCGGTACGGTGCTCGTCACCACCCTCTATGGTGGCAGCCGGGTCGTGGATATGCTCGTCGGCGATCCCTTGCCTCGAATTTGCTAGAGGGTGAAGAAGATGAGGATGAATTTTGTCAGAGGCAGACGCGATGGCAACAGCGTGTAAACTGACAAGCCAAATCGAAGAGCGCCTGCTCGAGCGAAACCAATTGTTTGAGGACTTCTTTTCGCGCGAGGCACCGCGCCTAGCGGAAGCTTGCCGCGAGATGTCAGAACGCTTTCTGCGTGGAGGGCGACTGCTGGCTTTCGGGCGCGGACCTTATGCCACGGATGCGCAGCACGTATCGGTGGAATTCGTTCATCCTGTGATTGTGGGCAAGCGCGCTCTTCCCGCGCTGGACCTCTCGGTTCTGTTTCACCCCTGGCTTGAAGCCATTCTTCGTCCCGAAGATATCGTCATGGGATTCGGTCCACCCGACGGCGATCCCGAAGTTTGGGCCAGCTTGCAGCAGGCGCACGGTCAGGACGCGATGACCTTCGCTTTGCCCGGCGTTGAGGGTTCCTACGCGGTGGGTGCAGCCACGCATGATCCGTTTATGCATCAAGAAATGATTGAGGTGCTCTACCACACGCTCTGGGAGACAGTGCACGTTTTTTTTGAGCACCGTGAACTGGGCCATGAAGTGGGAGCATCGGGATTCCTCTATCCATTTCTAGGGACGGAAAAGCAGGGAACCGGCGATCTGGTGGCTGAAGTGGCATCTTCGATCCTGATGAAAGTCCACGATGATTCCGCGCTGCGCGCGCAAGTAGCACGGGAGGAAGCCGACCAAATCGGTAACACGGCGCTGGCGATTCACGAGCGACTTGGGCGCGGTGGGAAGCTCATTCTTTTCGGCAATGGCGGGTCAGCCACCGATGCCAATGATTTCGCCGTCGATTGTGTACTCCCGCCGACGAGGTATCATTCCGTTCCCGCGGTTTCACTTTCTCTGGAACCGGCGAACATTACTGCCGTCGCCAATGATATCGGCACAGACGCTATTTTCCTTCGCCAGTTGATCGCTCAGGGTCGTCCGGAAGATGTTGCGATCGGCATTTCCACCAGCGGAGGATCGCGCAACATCATTATGGCCCTGGAGGAAGCCCGCAAGCGGAATATGTTGACCATCGCGCTCCTCGGCTACGACGGAGGCGAGATCAAACGCAAGAGACTGGCTGACTTTCCCCTGGTGGTGAGCTGCGACTATATCCCGCGCATTCAGGAAGTACAGGCATCGATCTATCACGTCATACGCGAATCGTTGGAGGTGTTGAACCGTGCCCAGGCTTGAACTCTATGGGACTGCGCGCTGTCCCCACACCGGCGAAATGCGCGAGTGGCTGGAGTGGAAGCGCAGTGAGTTTGTCGAGTATGACGTGGAATCCGATCCGGTAGCGCGGCGACGCATGCGCGAGATCACTCGTGGACAGCGCACCGTGCCCATCCTGGTCGAGGACGGCAAGGTAGTTCAAGTGGGGTGGCAAGGTCACGGTTGCATCGTCGATTTGTAATGGCGACGAGCAAAGCGGACGAGTGGACCACGAAAACAACATAATGGCCAGTGCTTGTTCCATCCGAGTTCGGGGGGTAGTGCAGGGCGTGGGTTTTCGTCCTTTTGTCTATCGCCTGGCCCGCGCCAACACCCTGAATGGATGGGTGCTGAATGCGGAAGAGGGCGTTGAAATTCATCTCGAAGGCGCTGAGACTGGTCTGGAAGCATTTGTTCGGGACCTGAAAGCACAGCCGCCACCCGCTGCCAGCATCGCGGAAATCGACGTGCGCTGGGCGGAGCCAGTCGGTCTGAGCGAGTTCACCATCCGCACGAGCCAGCGTCGGGAACGACCGACGGTTCGAATTTCACCGGACCTGCCCGTTTGTGATGATTGTATAAGAGAGCTTTTCGATCCCGCTGACCAACGCTATTGGTATCCGTATATAAACTGCACCAATTGCGGGCCGCGCTACACCGTCGTGCTAGCTCTACCTTACGACCGGTCGAACACTACAATGAAGGACTGGCAGCTAGACGACTATTGTGCCGGGGAATATTCTAACCCCGGCAATCGTCGTTTTCACGCGCAGCCGCTAGCCTGTACAGCATGCGGTCCGGGCTATTATCTTCACCCGCATCTTCATTCGAACGATGAAACCGCGGGCGGAAATGAAGGGAGCATCCGCCGGGCCGCCGAGATGCTTCATGCCGGCGCGATTCTCGCGGTGAAAGGACTCGGCGGGTACCACCTGGCATGCGATGCCAGGAATCCCACAGCCGTCGCGGCTTTGCGGGATCGCAAGTACCGGAAAGAAAAACCCTTTGCTTTGATGGTGCGGGATGTCGAGATGGCCCGCACCCTAGTCGAGCTTTCCCGCGAAGCGGAAACGTTGCTGACTTCCGTCGCTCGTCCCATCGTGCTCGCGCCCGCACGAATCAAACTCAGCGGAATTGCCCCGGAGAACAACGAACTCGGCGTGATGCTGCCCTACACGCCGTTGCATCACTTGCTGGTCGCTGCTGGCGCTCCGGAAATCATGGTCATGACCAGCGCGAACCGGTCGAGTGAGCCCATCGCTTACGAGGATGAAGACGCATTGCAGCGGCTCACAGGAATCGCGGACTCGTTTCTGATTGGGCAGCGGCCCATTGCGCGCCGAGTGGACGACTCGGTGGCGCGAGCTGGCGCCTTCGGTCCTGTAGTGCTGCGCCGCTCGCGCGGTTACGCTCCGGGCGCGATGGCCTCACTTCCTGCCAAACGCCCCATTCTCGCGCTAGGCGCCGACCTGAAAAATACGATCACGCTGGTTGTGGACGGCCAGGCCTTTGTGAGCCAGCACATCGGGGACTTGGATCATCACCAGTCGTTCCGCGCGTTTGATGAGACTATCCACGATCTCGCCTCGATGTACGAAGTCCGCTTCGACGACCTGCTCCTTGTGCACGATCTTCACCCGCAATATCGTTCAACAGCTCACGCCGCCACGCTTGGAGTTCGGCAAATCGGGACGGTGCAGCACCACCGTGCACACGTCGCATCTGTGCTTGCTGAGCGTGGAGACTGGACGAAAAGAATCGTAGGTGTAAGCTTTGACGGCACCGGATACGGAGACGACGGATCGATCTGGGGCGGCGAGATCTTCGTCGGCAGCCTGCAAGAGGGTTTTACCCGGGTTGCTCATTTGCGCCGTGCGGCGCTCGCTGGCGGGGACGCTGCGGCGCACTATCCAGTACAAGCGGCGGCTGGGTTCCTCGCAGAAGTGGAGGGTTTGCCCGACGTATTTGCAGAAGCCTTCGCTTTTCCCGAGCGCTACCGCAATGCGATGGAGTTGGTACGGAAAGGGGTGCGCACGTTTGCTACGACGTCTGTGGGGCGCCTGTTTGACGCCGCTGCATCTCTTCTCGGTTTTACGCGTGAAATCACTTTCGAAGCGCAGGCCGCGATCTGGTTGGAGCAACTCGCTCGCTGCGCGTCCCTGACGGAGTCCTATCCCTTCCCCTTCGTCGGCGGCGAGCTCGATTTTCGCCCGTTGCTGTTGGCAGTCGCGCAAGACCGGCTTCGCGGCCGCGATGTGCGGGAAATTGCTCGATCCTTCCAGCACGGAATCGCTCAGGGCTTGTGCGATGCCCTGAACGTGATCTCTCGTCGGCACGCAGTGGATACGGTTGTTCTTTCCGGAGGAGTTTTCCAGAACGAGTTGCTGTTGGAAGATTTGAAGTCTCTCCTGATGAACGGATCGCTGCGGGTGTGGACAAACCACGCGGTCCCACCCAACGACGGCGGCATTAGCCTGGGGCAGGCGGCACTGGCGGCGTTCGAGCGATTCGATGCCCCTGCATGGTAGGACCGCGAACAGAGCGAGAAAGGAAAACCATGCACGAACTTTCCATTGCGATGAGCATCGTGGAACTGGCCGAGGAAGAGGCAGAGCGTCGCTGCGTTCAGGTTAATGCCGTGCATCTGAAGCTGGGGGCCCTGTCCGGCGTGGCGAAAGAGGCCCTTCTGTCTTGTTATGAAATGGCCTGCGAGAACACTCCGCTGCAAGGTTCTCGTCTCGTGGTGGAGGAGGTCTCCGTCGTGATCTATTGTCCCAGTTGTCGAGCCCAGCGGCCTGTGAGCTCTGTGCAGTTGTTTTGTTGTTCGGAATGCGGAACGTCTGCTTCTGAAGTCGTGCAAGGGAAAGAACTCGAAGTCGTTGCACTGGAGATACAGGAATGCGCCCCGAACCCCGTTTGATCGAAATCCGAAAGAATGTGCTGAAGCAAAATGATCTCGTGGCGCGGAGTCTCCGCGAACGCTTTCGAGCCGCCGGAGTCTTTGTCGTGAGCCTGGTTTCCAGCCCCGGCTCCGGGAAGACCGCGTTCCTCGAAAGGACTCTCTCTGTGCTTCGCGCAAACTATCGCGTGGCCGCTCTGGTGGGGGACCTTGCCACCGAGAATGATGCGCTGCGTTTGGCGCGTAGCCAGGCCCCAGTCAAGCAAATCACGACTGGCACTCTCTGTCACCTCGAAGCAGCCATGGTGCAAAGCGCTCTGGAAGAATGGGATCTCAACCAGTTGGATTTCCTCTTTATCGAAAACGTGGGCAACCTGGTCTGTCCTTCTTCTTATGACCTAGGAGAAGACCTAAGACTGGTGCTCATTTCGGTAACCGAGGGCGAAGACAAACCGCTCAAGTACCCAACCATCTTCAACAGCGCCGACGTGGCAATCGTCACCAAAATCGACTTGGCCGCAACCGTTGAATTCAGCTGGGAGACCGCATACAAAAATATTCAAGCGGTACGCCCAGGGATGCCGGTCTTTCAGATTTCGGCTAAGACTGGCGAGGGAATGGAAAAGTACTTGGGATCTCTGGAGACGGGCCTGGCAAAGGTGCACCAGGCGGGAGCAGTGTAAACAATCTACTCTTCTAGCAACTCAGGCGAGACGCATGATCGGCTTTCGCTCCATGCGTTCACATCCGCGTCCAAGGAACTGGAGCCCATTCCACAACTCAAACCTACGGCGAAGTTGGGCGAGTTCCTTGAAACCCAATTTGCGCAGTCGTTCTAGTCAGGCCTATGGGGCGGGTCGGCCGACCGCTCCCTTTTGACCGGCGAGAATTGCTCGGAGGATTGAGCTTCCGCCGCCTCCCACAACGCCGTTTGGGGGCAGCTGCCCTCACGCTCGAAACTCGAACGCCAATGACTGTGCCCGTTCAAAGAGACTGGGCTTCCCGTTTGCTCTCGGCCCGCGCCAGGAAGTCCGCCATGTTCTTGTCCTTGGCGGCGTTGTACGCCCACCCTTCCGCAGTCGCATTCCAGCGATAATCGCGAATCGTCATATCGATGCCGCGGTCAATGAGGAACTGCGCTGCTTCGTAGTTCGCGTGGACGGCGCACTCATGCAGGATGCTTGCCGGTTCGTGCGTGCTCCAGTCCGTATTGATGTCGGCTCCATGTTCCAGAAGAAAGTCCGCAATCTCAAACTGCCGATTCACACATGCCCATGCGAACGCGACGTCCAGGATGTGCTGGGCGTTCGGGGGTATCCAATGAAGATTCCGGAGCCAGGAAGGATTGTTGATGGGGTGATGCTGACTGAGGCTCCCCAGCCTCGGACGACCGGCCTCATCAAACCAACCCTTGACTCGCGCGAAGTCCCCTGTGCCGGCCGCGTGGGGCAGATCGTCGGGCAGCGGCCAAATCTGAGTCAATAGAGGGATGAGATGCGCGTTCCCATATTCCAGCGCGAACCCCAGCGCGGACGAAGGTGGGCGCTTCACCTTTAGCGCGGGATTGAACTCCATCAATCGAGCGATGAAAGGTCCCCGATTGTTGTACGCCGCATTCTCCAACAAACCCACCAGCAGCCCGACATTGGATTCGCTGAGCAGATCAGGTTCTCGCTGTAGCCACCGGTTGAACTCTTCGAGGTCACTCTTATGCGTCGCCGCTTCCAGTTCATTCATAACGACCGTCTGCCAGGGACTTCCGTGCACCACTGGATGTTCGGCCAAGTAGTCGATGAAGCCGCTTCGTCCACGCCATTTCTCCACTCGCTCGCCGAGAGCGGGGTCGAGCTCGATGCAATGGTTGAGAAGGAGAGCGGCGACTGATTTATGCAGAAAACGGCAGGCACAAAGGAACGCCTGGGTGACGGCGGCGGCATCGCCGCCGGGGCGGGTCCGTGTTAATTCAAGAAAATCGCGAACGCCGTTGTTGTCACCCAGCGCCGCGAGGACATAGAGCGTGCGCGGCAGAAGACCCTTCCGCAAAAGAAGCTGCAACAATCCCTTGGCGCGGGCGTTTATTGCGCCTTCCCATATCGCCGGCTCTACTGTAGCGCCCGCATCCAGGAGAAACTCGGCGCACTCGATGCGGGTGAACATCTTTTCCCGGTAAGGATCGCCGCTGTCACCAAACGAGCCGGTGGCAAACCCAAGTAACGATTCTCGGGAATCTCCACGCCATGATAGAAGCGCAGGATACTTCTGAACCAGTTCTCTTAATCGGTCGAGGTTGTTGTCATGGATGGCGCGCTCCGCCTCGGCGACGGCCCACTCCAGGCCCTTGCCTTCGAGGCGGAGGGCTGCGGCGCGAAGGTCCTGCCAGCCTGCGAACCCGTATTCCCGGGCGAGCACAAGCTGGGCGTCTCGCAGCGATAGAGGAGGTGTCGGGTTGAGCAGTTGGGCGTGGACACGGGCCAGAGCATCGGGATCGCCGGCGCCGATTTGACGCGCCAGTTTCTTTGCCCGTTTCCGGATGGATTCAAAGGATGAGTGAGAGGGTAAAGACTTCGATGGGGTCACAAGACCTCCTTTCATGTTTGCCGGTGTCCCGCTGATACCAGGCTGAAAGAAGGTAACTGCTCACTAATAACGAAAACAGGTGGGATGCTTCCCTTGCCGCGGGTTGGAGACGCCCTGTTGGCGCACTGCCGCAACTGTATCCGGCTCCATCGGGCTTGTCAATCTATTCCGCGCAGTTCCGCGCAGTTTTGCGCAGTTTTCCCCCGTCGAGTTCTGGGGAATGTGGCTGGCGCAAGTTGGCGCTCGCGAGATCCCGAACGCCGTTTCTGGATAACATCCATGTCGCCGATCGTTGCACCGATTTATTGCGCGTTCTTTAATGAGGAGCCAGCCCGCGTTACGATGCAAACCGAGCCTTTTTCTTCTTCGTCCGCGACTTTGACGAACAGAGTCTTTTGTCGTTTGAACACGGATGACCTCCACGGAACAGTATTGCCTTCATAATCCGTTATCGTGTAGAGCAAACTCGTCAATAACCCGCGTGTGCTGAATGGAAGTTTTCTTCGGCTCAAGTTCCTTCAGGATGTGGTCGATTTCAGCTTGCGTATAACCCAGATCCAGCAACAAGCATGACAGGTCCGCATCCGCAGCAAGCTCCATAGTGACCCTGAGTTCATCGGACCGTGCTACGGTCACGCCATACTTTCCCATTCGCCGTGGCCGCCGCTTTATCAAGACCGTACAGGGTACTAGCACGAATGTCCTCCCCACAAACGGCTATGTGCTGATAAACCATCCGGCTTTCGTACCGGTGCGGTTAGCATTCCCCGAGGACTTCAAAACTTCCAAAGGCTGGGCGATGCCCTCTCGCAATCGAGTGTGCCGGGGTCGTGCCTTTTGAGCAAAATGGCGCAGACAAAACAATAGGAACCCGACACCAAAGATGAGTACGAAGTTAAGTGCGTAGAAGACCACAGCGTTCTCCCGCTGCCTTCTATTCAATCAGGTAGAAGATAAAGAAGTCGTAAGGATTCCTAAGAAATCACTAGTGTGGCGCTGCTGATATTCGATGGTTGCGTCGCCCGTTCATGGCGTCGATTTCAGTTGCCATACCAACAGAATCAAGCTCGCTGCGAGAATCGCTGTCAAAATCCACAACAAATGCTCGTGACGCGAAGACTTCCGCCCCACGCATCGATGAATTCATGCTCGGTCCTGTGTAAGCGTAAAGGCGTGAGCCGTATCAACGGATGTCGATGTCGGATGCTCTCGAAGCTTGCGCTGGAGCCCGACTGGTCAAAAATGGAAGATCGAATCAGGGCGGTTGAAATCGCGATCAACCAAAGGCTACACGACCTTCCCCGAGAAGGTTTCGGTACGCCAACAGAACTGCATGCAATGGCTGAGACGCGACAAAGACTGGAAAGTCTGCAGGCTGATGTTGCTCGTTCGATGAAATCGATAATACGAACCAACCGAGCAGCTTTAGTGTAGTAGCGCCACGATTGACTGATTGACTCCATACAATTGCCGTGGGAACCTAAAACATTGAGCTACGAGGTCATTCTATGGATTCTGGCAGGCATCCCGCTGGCGGCACTGATTTGTATTTGCATTGCTAGCGGAGAAAATGATCCCGTAAAACCCCGACGGGCCTTTTTGTGCCAAGGAAGTCAGTATGGCGCTCGAACTCGTTCAGTTGTGTTGGCTTTGTGGCACCCGCGTATCTCTCGAAGATTGCAGGATCGACGAGCACGGGGAGCAGTGCAGGAAAAATGCTACGTCTCGAAACTGGTACTTTCTCGGTGCAGTTCTTTCCCTGTGACGGACCCGAAAGGCTCTTGAGCACGCCTCAAGGATCGCAATCGCCGAGCGCCATCAAGTAATCAGGCTGTGCGTTGTACGATTGGGTTCGATTGAGTTAAAGCCAATGAATTTGATGGCCGTTCCCACTAACCGATTTTTCTGAATATCCTTCTTGGTTTGT
>Ga0209380_10000332_pt1 | contig 32871 bp, 35 predicted proteins | sample HubBroMetageWFT6_FD_188347 | JGI IMG/M metagenome (GOLD analysis project Ga0209380, IMG submission 188347) | Warmed and freeze-thawed soil microbial communities from the Hubbard Brook experimental Forest, New Hampshire - Hubbard Brook CCASE Soil... | ecosystem: Environmental > Terrestrial >... | reverse complement strand
CCCTCGGAGGCGCGGCCCCCCCAACCTAGGCGTGCCGCTTGGCACCCTCCGCCACAAAATGACCAACGACACAAAAGGCCGCTTATGTGCCCAGGCACATAATGAACCGATTGCATCCAGAATTTAGTCTCGAACTTCCCGTACAGACGCCCCCGAGGCCGGGATTACTTCCGGTTGCTTTTTCATCGGTTCGTTTCTGAACGGTCGCCTGTGGCTCGCGTGATGCAGGGGAGGTTTTTTCCGGCCAGAAGTTTTAGTGCTTTATCTGAGGCGTCTCTCCCGATCGCCTCGACTCCACGATCTGTCGTGAAATGGACGCTTCAGATACAGCCAGATACAGCTCTAAGACTTGTCGTTACTAATCCTTTCGATATAGGCTCAGGTAATCACCTGCCACTGGATGGTAGCGCTTCGTTTCAATGTCCGATGAATGACGTCGCATGAACACGCCGGCCAATGACGATCCCGAGCGCTTCCAAAGAGAGGCTCATAAGTACGCTGCCTACCTCGAAACCCCCGAAGGCCGATTGCGTCTCGACTTGCCCTTTGCTAACCTGCAGGAATCTCTGCCGCTGCCGTCGGCACAATCGTCTCTACGCGCTCTGGACTTGGGATGCGGCACGGGAGCGAACGGGTTGCGCCTCGCGCGACTGGGCTTTCAGGTCACGTTGCTGGACTCCTCTCCGGCGATGCTGGATATCGCGAAACGTGCCGCACAGGAAGCAGGGGTTATTGAGAAGATCGAAACCAAACAGGGCGACGCCGACCAGCTGCCGGACTTTTTCCCCGAAAAAGTGTTCGATGTAATTCTTTGTCACAACATCCTGGAGTTTGTCGACGACCCAGGTGCTGTGTTGAGAGGTGCGGCATGCGCGTTGCGAGATTCATCCGCGATATTATCTGTTCTCGTGCGCAACCAGGCCGGCGAAGTATTAAAGGCAGCCATCCAGGCGGGCGATTTGGCAGGCGCGGAACATAGCCTTACCGGGGAGTGGGGCACTGAGGCTCTGTATGGGGGCAGGGTACGGTTGTTTGCGCCAGCCACAACACGAGCGATGCTGAAATCGGCGTCGCTCGCAGTGATTGCGGAGCACGGCGTGCGGATCATGTCAGATTACTTATCGCCCCGGGTTTCGCTCAGTTTGGAGTACGAACGAGTTTTTGCCCTGGAGCGCAAACTAGGAAGCCGGCCGGATTTCGCTGCAGTCGCCCGCTACACGCACTACCTGACACGTTGCGCAGGTCCAGGGATGAGGGATGGTGAATGAACAACGTCACACTCCATTCTTCATCGACCGCAAGCAGCGCGGTGACGCCTGAGGCCAGAATTTCGCTCGGGCTAGGGCTCACCAACGAGTGCAATCTCACCTGCGCTTTCTGCTACCGCGACCCAACTCGCGCGGATCGTCTCTGTCTGGACCAAGTGAAGGCAGTCATGGAGCGCCTGCCCATCCAATCGGTGAATCTCGGGACGGGCGAGAACGGCATGCATCCGGATTTCAAGGCGATATTGGCCTACTTGCAAACGACACCGGTGAAGCTCACCATTACTTCCAACGGTCATAGTGTTGCCGGTCTGGAAGACCATGAGTTGCGCGTGTTCCATGACATCGAGTTTTCTCTGGATTATCCAACCCAAGCGGAACAGGATGCACAGCGCGGGCCTGGCAATTGGGAACTCATCCATCAGCAGGCAGAACGGTGTCTGCGGCTGGATATTCCTGTAACCATCATCGCCGTCATGATGAAGTCGAATTATCTGCGTCTAGCGGATGTGGCGCGAGTAGCCAAACGGTTCGACGCGCCTTTGCGAGTGAATGTGTACCAAGCCGTACGATCGGACGTCTATTCCCTGAGCTACGAAGAATACTGGGAAGGGTTCCGGCACCTCTTTGACCAGACCGACGTTATCGCTATTGGCGAGCCGCTTGTTCGCGCAATCGCGGGGCTGCCACCGCTCCGAGCGGGTTGTGGCGTTAGCAACGTGCGAGTGACACCACGGGCCACGACACAACCCTGTGTTTATTGGCCAGGATCGGGTGAGCCGCTTTCGGATTTGATCTCTGCAGGGCTCGACATTCTGAGCTCGACACCTTTCGAGCAGGCACGGACACTTCCTCAAACCTGCGAGCCCTGCGAGTTCCGCGATTCATGCCACGGCGGGTGTGCTGGACGGCGACGCTTGCAAGGCGCACTTTTACAGCCAGATTGCTATTGTCCGATTATTCGCGGGCAACACCCCATCCTGCCGATCCGCATGGCCGCTAACCGCGATCTCCCCAAGCTGAACAGTTCGTGTACTACCATCGTGATTGCGAGGCTGGCGGCTTCGTAGAGTCACGACTTCGATGGTCCGAATAAGCCCGTTTTCCGTTCATTCCGCTTTCATCCAGGTATCCGAACCCGTCACCTTGACAGCCACATCCGAAAAGAAAATACGCAGCGGATTGCCGTCCGCCGTCCCACGGTGGTCCGTCGCGAAAAGGAGAGGGCCAGCCTTCTTGTAGTCTGCCCACCTCGCGATGACGACACTCGGCTTCTTGGTCCCGCCGCGGTGGTAGACAAATTGCTCGACGCGGTTGTCTTTGCCGACGTAAAGTTGCCAGGTGTCGCCAGGCGTGTAACCGCCTGCCTCCGCGGGATATTTCACGGTTACTCTCCTAGCCGACCCGTTGCCCAGCGGCAGTTTTTGTATACCATCATCGGTCACGGTGGCGCTACCGTCCCAGACAACGTGAAACGGGAACAGCGTCCAATACTGATCGTTTATGAAACCCGGTTCGATTTCGTCCTTCACATTGGCAGGCTGGCTGCTTAGCTGAGAGCTGTTGTATGTCACCTTCACTGGTTTGCCGTCCTTATCTTTTCCTTCATAGGAGACTTGCCCGGTCTTGGGCTCCCAAACCCACGAACGGGAGATATTTACTCCAGGGAACTGCGCATTCCAGGTATAGCGGATCGCCTCGACTTGACCCCACGAATCAAGGCCATAGGTCTTAGCAATCTGTTCGGCGATTGGCGGGCGCGTCTGCGCCGAGGAGGTTGCCGCAAGGCCCAGTACAGCGAAAACCAGAAGACGAATTATCGAAACACGACTTGATCTTGTCATGGAGGTTTCCTTTTGGTGGATTGAACGGCCGATGTGTTGGATGTCGGCCAAAGGCTTTCGGATACAAGAGTTCCAAGCGGGCGCAGTACGCCTTACGCGACAACTGATCTCGTGGAATCCGCCCAGCGGTAATCGCGATTCGCCAACCATGCCGCTTCTGTGGATAGTAAGCTACTCTTGCATCGCTAGAGGATAGCATTATGCCGTTCGCTTCAACTGCCCTGCGTGTGGTCGCGGTGCTCCTCGCGAGCATATCCTCATCAAGCATCACTTTCGGATCAGAATCACACTTTGTCGGACACTGGGAGGGTACGCTGGTTCGCGAGGGTATTCCGCTCAAGGTCAGCTTTGACTTTGCCGAACCGCACGGACAATCAAAGGGCACGTTCACTTCCGTGAGTCAAAAAGCCATGGACTATCCGCTCGACGTGTTTACCGTCGACGCTGATGCGGTTCATTTTGTTTTGGGCGGCGCGATGGTGTTTGATGGCAAATTGAACGGAGATAAAATCATCGGAACCTTTACCCAGGACAGCGCCAAGGGCGATTTCATTTTGCGCCGCACCTTGCCTGAGGTTCTGCCGTACGAAACTGTGGATGTCAGCTTTCGCAACGGCCCGGTCACCCTCTCAGGTACACTCTGCACCCCGCGCGTTCCCGGACCGCACGCTGCCGTTGTACTCCTGCAGGGCAGTGGTAGCGAAACCCGTTGGGGCACGAATCGCTTTATTGCGGATCGGTTCGCCCGTTCGGGTATTGCCGCGCTAGTTTATGACAAGCGGGGATCGGGCGCTTCTACAGGAGATTGGAAGACGTCCTCCTTCGATGACTTGGCGAATGACGCTATCGCCGGAATCGACCTGCTTGCTTCGAGATCCGACATCGATGCAAAACGTATTGGACTGCATGGACACAGCGAAGGAGGAATTATTGCACCGATGGCCGCCGTTCATGCTCCATCGAAAGTCGCATTCGTGGTTGCGGAAGACACCGTCGCCGGCCTCGTACGCGACCAGGACGTCTATCGCGTGAGTCATCAGATTCGACAGGCGGGGTTCACCGATGCTCAGGTGGAACACGCCTTAGATATGTATAAGCTGATGATCGAAGTGCTTCGGGGTGCGAAGCCCTACCACGATCTTGAGGCGGCAAGCCAGTCAGTCCGGAATGAAACCTGGTACCAATGGCTTGGGGTACCGCCCGAAGATTCTTACTTGAGGACTTGGTATCCCAAGGTCGGCAACCTCGACACTCTGGTCTTCTGGAAACAGGTTCATGTGCCCGTACTGCTGATCTATGGCGAGGACGACCAGCTTGTGGCCGTCGATGAGAGTCTGGCAAAACTTGAGGCTTCCCTCGATGCCGTGAAGACTCCGTACACTGCGGTGATCGTGCCCAACGCCCAACACAATCTCACCGTGCAGCCCGAACCTAATGCGGCATTCTTCTGGTGGAAGGCAGCTCCCGGCATCGTTGACCTCGTAGTCGCGTGGGTGCAGCAGCGGACAACCGAATCGTCGCGCTGATTTAGAAGCAGGAATGGCGTTGACCAGCATCCCCGAGCGGCCAGCCGGAATTCCGTGTTTCTAAGACCTTGACCTCATCTGATTGTCGACGCCATGTACACAGCTAGCGACCGTCGATGAATAGCTTCTACTCCCCGGAGCGTCGGAAGTATTCAGGCTCGTCTGATCCGGCGCAACCCCATTATCATCCCGGCGATCGCGACGCATCCGTATTCCAGCAGCATTACCCAACCAGGAAGCGCCCCCCACGGACGCCCAAGTGCGCGCAAGTGCCACATGACGTAAGTGGGGATAATGCTCACAGTCCAGAGGATGATCAGCAGCGTCGAGGCCGACATCAGAAATGGCAGCAGCCAGAGAAAATACCATGGGAATACGACGGGAGCGCATACAAGAGATGCTGCCATTGGCCAGGCAAATACGTCCGGAGACCATTTGCGCACCGCGCTTCTTAGCCAGATTGCAGTTACTAATCCGACGAACACAGCCAGGGCAACTAGCAACTGCGGAGGCGCCACTTGATCGAGTGCCGCAAACACGGGACCATTAAAGCGGAAACTCTGCACATACCTACCAAGCGAGCCGGTCGGAATGCGGCCGTGATTAAGAAATGGCACGTACAAGAGTCCGACCACGACGGCCGCCAGCGCAGCGTCGCGAATGCGAACCCGTTTCCAGTAGAGGGGCAACAGTACAATCGGCAGGAATTTCACCGCAACAGCTAGCCCAAACGTCAGGGCTGCGATCGCACGCCAACGACGTGCGAGCGCGGCGACAGATATCACCAACAGCAGCGTGCCGACAATGTCGATGTGACCACTTCCTGCTACTTCCGTTGCCAGTAGTGGGTGCCACGCATACGCAAGAACCCAGTGCGCACCCCGTCCGCTAGTTTGCAAGAGATCAAGCAAAACAAGAGCAATCCCGAAATCGCACATCACAAATGCAATTTTAAGGGCCGAGACAGACTCATGAATTGCAGTTACTGCGCGGAAGAATAGCAGCGCTCCTGGTGGATATGGGCTCGGTAGATCCGGGTTGTTCAAGTTGCGGGTTTCCGAAGTATGCAGCCCTTTAACGGCAGGATCGCTGGGAACGACAAGATAGGGGTTGTAGCCAAGCCTCTGCAGGCGGCCATCCCAAACATATCGATGAATATCATCATCATCGTCTCCCGAGGGCACGCGAAGAAATTCAATGTGCCACGCAGCGGCCAGGACGAGCCCAATGACGACTACGCGTCGGCCAAATCTGGGCGTAGCAAAAAACTCACGGATCGCTAAGAGATACACCATGCCCGCAAGTGCCAAAGAGGCCATGAAGTACGGTCCGCCTCTATCGCCGAAGTTGCGTGAGCACTTCGTTAGCACCACGCACAACGTGGCGCCGAGCAGGTACACTCTCCACTCGGGAGTGAGCTTCACTGTCACACTTCTCCCGCGTCCGTCGGTAATTTTGCCGGCACAAGCTCCCACTGTTTGAGCCACGCCGCAGTGCGCGGCGCCCTTGCCGGAGCCAACCGCAACTCCGCTGCCAACCGAGTCAGGTCATCAACTACATCAATATCGTAAAAGGGAGCTGCGAAACCTGCGGAAAGGTCAAGAGTTTGTGCGCGCGATAGGAGTCTCTCCAGCGCACTCCTGGTGCCCATTCCGTCGCCTTCGAAAAGCGTAGGATGAAAAGCCTTTGCCCCGACCAGATAGTAGCCTCCGTCATACGTTGGTCCAACCACCAGATCATGTGCGGCCAGCGTTTCGAACGCGTCCTCGAGAACAGAACGCGGCAGGTGTGGGCTGTCGCTGTTGAAGGCAATGGTGCGCCGTTGATGACCTTCTGAGAAGTGCGCAAACACCGAAGTGAGAGCTGCTGCAAGACCTTCACCTTTCTGCGCAACTATGCTCGCCTCGTCGCCTGTCAACTGCGTCAGTTCGTTTACGTCCGAGTCCGGGCACATGATGGCAACTTCCACACCGCCCAGTGACCGCGCCAGCGCTAGCGTGTCGTCCAGAAGACAGCGATAGAAAGCAGCGACAGCCTTAGGAGAAAGGCTGGGACCCAGGCGGGTCTTCACCGCACCTGGCTTCGGCGCTTTCGCCATGATTACGAGCACGCGGTCACTCCCTGACGAACGCATTACCGCCTCGCTTGAAGATTTCATAGACTTTTTGACGCGAGCCTCTACACTGGCCGGGTTTTCCCGGCTCTTCGGTGTCGGAAATAATAGCGCACTATCAAGCTGAGAATGAACCAAGCGGCGCCGATCGTGCCCTTCAGCGTGCCGCTGATCTTCGATTTTCCGATACGCGGGTGGTAGCTGACCGGCACCTCGACGATCCGGCACCCTTGTAGCGCGCCTTTTAAGATCATTTCAACGGCCCAGCCATAGGTGGTCTCTTCGAGGGCGAGCGCTCGTAGTACTTCTGCGCGGCCAGCACGAAACGGTCCGAGATCAGTGATTTCTAGTCCATAGAGAAGCCTGATCAGGCTAGCGGCGAGACGATTACCCAACACCTGATGCCAAGGCAACGCCCCAGCAGAACGCTGCCCCTGCAGGCGGGAACCGAGCGTAATATCAGCGCGCCCCTCAATGATCGGAGCCAGTAGAATCGGCAGCTCGGAAGGGCGGTCGCTGTAGTCACCGTCGAGGAAAACGACTACATCGGGTGCATCGGCGCAGGCGAGCCCGGTGAGACACGCACGCCCGTATCCGCGGCGAGGTTCGTGAACAACGCAAGCTCCCATCTTCGCCGCGATCTCGGGCGTGCCGTCAGTTGAGTTGCTGTCGACAACCAGGACCTCGTTGACGAGATTGGCTGGGAGATCGGCGAGAACGCGGCTGATGGCCGACACTTCGTTGCGCGTAGGAATGATGACCGACACTCGCACTTGACCTTGGCTCAAATCACCACCAAGGAGAGGTCGGCCGCCGCTGCGCGAGCCATGCGTCTACGCCCCACGCTCTGCCCGCGCGTCCAACCGCGAGCGCCAGCGATGCGAGCACAGGAACCAGCAGTTCCCAAATCCACGAGGTGCCCCATTCCGAAACCCAAAGGCTTGCAAGGTACAGGAACGCCACGAAAGCGACCGGGCGCGTGAGCAGACCGATGACCAGCAGAATGCCGAGCGAGATTTCTGTCAGTGCTTGCATGGGAGCCGCCATCGCGGCGTGGCTCGCCACCAGACCCATGACCGCTTTCCACGCAGCCGGCGAATGACCCTGCTTGATGTAATAGTTGATGAGGCCCGCGTAGCCCGCGGGACTGTAGAGGCCTTTGCCTAAATTCTCGAAGAAAACCCACACTAACATAGCGCCGATCGTTATCCGCACGATTGCAAGACCGTTGGCTGCTTGCGGTTGATGGGCCACCGTGGTTACCTCATTTCTCACTGAGGATGCGTTGGTTGTCATGGTGAATCTCGTATCCGATGGATGCTATACCAGATTAAGAACATTGGACAGGCGTCAACTTTTATTTTTCAGCGAAGCTACAGAAACCGCCCACAGGCCTCGCATGCACCGCCCAACTTTGATCGCCGGACAGTTCCACCCCCCAATCGACCGCTCATCTACATACGGTGTCTCTATAAGGCTGCGAGTTCTCGCGCCGTTGCTGCTGGTCGTTTTCCAGCGTGCCTGTTGACTGCCCAAGCGAGCTCAAATGCGGAGAAGTTCAGCCCGCCAACCCGCACCTTCCGCTTCACCTACAACTTAGCCGTGAAGGATATTCCCGCCGAAGTGAAGCGAGGGCGCGTGTGGGTGCTGCGCCCGCAGACCGACCAGCATCAAACTGTGCGCGTTGTCGCCGAACAAGGCTCCCGCCAAAATGCAGATGACCCACGAACCCGACTATGGCAATTAGGATGATATACGCCGAGATGCTGAATTCCGCGCTGGGCAAAGCAGAGTTCACTCTCGAGCGCGAAATCGCGCGCAGGGAATGCTTGCGCGGCAATTCGGCGCAACTCGAGCGCAAAGACCACAAGCCTAGCTTCGTGTGCGCCTCGATGAACCGGTTGGTGGCGCCTGACAGTCTGATTCCTACAGACGGCAAGCTCAAGGCGCTGGCGATCGACATAACCGGGTCCCTGACCCGGTACGATCGCAAAAGCCAAGGCTGCCCATGACTACCTGTTCACGAATATGCGGCACGAAAAGTCGGGCTCAGGCCGGCGACGGGGCGATGCGGTGTGAGCCTCGGACGCCGAGCGGTTCAGTGCTTGTCGGCAACCCGGAAGTAAAAAGCGTAAGGGAAGGTTTTCCCGTCATCCGGCCGGAGGCGCCGGATCATGAATTATTCACAGCGAAGCGCCACCATCGGATTGACGAGCGCCGCGCGGCGAGCGGGAATGTAGCACGCCAAAAGCGCAATCAGAAGGAGCAGGGCAGCAACCGCAACAAACGTCAGCGGATCGTGCGCTGCCACGCCAAATAACAGGTGTGTCATCAGCCGGGTTAATCCGAAAGCAGCGCCGATTCCAATGGCCACCCCCACCAAGGTTAATTTCGCGCCCTGCTTCAGAACCATTTGCAGCACGTTTCCGCTCTGCGCTCCGAGCGCCAAGCGAATGCCAATTTCTCGTTTGCGCTGTGACACCGTGTAAGACATCACGCAATAGATGCCTATGATTCCCAAGGCGAGCGCCATTGCTCCGGCGATTCCGAGCATCACCAATGTGAAGGAAATTCGGGCGATGGATTTGTCATACACTTCCTCCATTGTTCGCACCGATGCCAGTGGCAAGTTCGAATTCACCGACCATACCGCCGCACGCACCTCGTTCATAAAGCTCTCGGTGGCTGCGCGCTCGCTTCGGATCACGAACGTCGTTGTCCGCACTGCCGGAGCAAAACGATTTTGCACGAGCGGAGGCCAGTACACGATTTCCGGCGCCTTCTCCTGCAAGCCCTTCTCGCGAACGTCCTGAATGACACCGATGACTTCATGCCACGGCATGTTGGAGTACTCGCGCAGGTATTTCCCGATTGCTGCCGAGGGAGTTCCCCACATCTCGCGCGCCAAATTTTCGGAAACCATTACGACCGGCCGGAGCGCGTAGACTTCACTCCACGTCATCTCGCGCCCCGCCACTAATCTTGTCCCGGCCGTCCGTAAGAAACCGGGAGAAATATTCTTGTACAGCCGCAACGGCGCGATCAGATCGCCGGAATAAACCTTGTCTTTCGCAAAGATTTCGTCCCAATCCGAGTCGAAGCCTTCCATCGGCATATCGCTCGCGAACCCAGCGGACTTCACTCCCTGAGTCGCCGCAAGCTTGTCGAGGATTGCGTTCTGGGTTCGGGTTACTCGTTCCGGCTCGGTGATCAGCAGGTCCGGAATGGAAATTCGCATGACCTGCAAGTGCTGCGGCTCAGCAAATCCCGGATCGACTTTCCGCAATGCCGCGAAAGTGCGAATCATCAAGCCAGCGCAGATTAAAAGCACCAGCGCCATGGCCACCTGTCCTACCACCAGCAAATTCCGCGCGCCATGCCGTTCCCGGCTCACACTGATGGTCCGCCCCGCGCTTTGCAGAGCCGAGCCAGTGCCTGGCTGCGCGTATTTCAGCGCCGGAATCAATCCAAACAACAGACCCGACAGCAGCGAAAGAATAAACGTGAATTCCAGCGTGCGCGCATCTATTGCAATTTCGTTCAAGCGAGGTAGATTCGAGGGGCCTATCGCGACGAGGAAGCGCACGCCAGCATAGGCTAAGCCAACGCCCAGCACTCCGCCAATTAAGCCAAGCATCACGCTTTCGATAAGAAGTCCGGTAACGATTCGCGCCCAACCCGCACCAAGTGCGGTGCGCACTGCCAATTCCTGTTGCCGCGCTTCCACCCTGACCATCAACAAATTCGTCACATTCGCGCAAGCAATGAGCATTACCACCCCAATCGTTCCCATCACTACCCATAGCAGTTCACCCACGTTGCCGATCACCTCTTGTTTGAGAGGACGAATCGTGGGCGTGATTTTCCATGTTTCGTAAATATGCGGATTTGATCCGGGTCCGTTGGACCAGGAATCCATCCAGATCGGCAGCATTCGCGATATGTCCGCATTGGCTTCCGCAATCGTCCGGCCGGGCTTCAGCCGCGCGATTCCGTGGAACCCGAATCCCGCAAGAATCAACTTGCCCCGATCGAAGGCTAGCGGCGCGGTCAAGTCGAACTCCGAATCAACAAATCGGAATCCTGGCGGCATGACACCGACGATCTCTCTCGGCTGCGAATCAACCATGATGTTTCGCCCAATTACCGCCCGATCTCCACCGAACCGCCTCCGCCAATACCCATAGCTCAGCATCACGCTTCCCGGAGCGTTCGGCACCTGGTCCACCTGCGAGAACCAACGCCCAACCGCGGGCGGCACACCAAGCGTCTGGAGCACGCCATCGCTGACAGCAACTGTGCGCACTTGTTCCGGCTCGGCCAGCCCCGTGACGTTCGCTGTGCCAGGGATCCACACGCCTAACGATTGAAATGTCTGGTTGTGCTCAGCGTATGTGAAATACATCGAGGGCGAGAGAAGTAGACCACTTTCAAAATCCGCCAGTCCTTCTGCGCCCGGTGCAATCTGATGCAGCGAAACCAGTTCCTCGGCCTTCGGATAATTCAGCGGCTTGAGCAGCACGCTATTCACAACTGTGAAGACCGCCGCGTTTGCGGCGATTCCAATCGCGACCGTCAACAAGGCGACAGTCGTAAAGACGGGATTGCGGCGCATCCCGCGCAGTCCATAACGGACGTCGAAGAAAAACTCTTCCACGGATGGCCATGTCCAAACTTCGCGGCTGTTCTCTTCGATTAACCCCACATTGCCAAATTCCCGCCGCGCCGACTGCATTGCTTCTTCCCTGGGCATTCCGTCAGCAACCAACTCCTCAACCTTCTCGTCAAGGTGTGACTGAATCTCTTCTGACAACTCACGGTACAGCCGCCGCCGCGCAAACAATTGCTTCAGCCAATTCATGATCCCTCCGGCGCCAGAACTCGCGTAATCCCTTCCAGCATTCGCTCGAAGGTCGATACCTCATGCTCCAGATGCTTCGCGCCCGCCGCCGTCAGTTTGTAAATCCGAACCCTGCGGTTTGCGGGAGAAATGTCCCACTCAGCCTTCACGAATTCTTCTTTGAGCAGGCGCTGGAGAGCCGGGTATAATGAGCCTTCTTCGATCACGAGCAAATCCTGCGAAGTTCGTTTGATCTGCTGGACCAGCGCGTAGCCGTGCGTCGGCTGCCGTTTCAGCATCCGGAGAATCATCATCTCCAACGCCCCCGGGAACAGGTCACGCTTTACTGTTTTTTTCATTCGCGCGGCTTCTTCTCCTGAACTTTGCAGGCTAGGTTGCTCAATACCTAGAGTAAAATAGTATCGAAGCACCTCTGCAGTCAAGTCAAACAATCGAAGAGGCCCAATCGCTAAGTTAAAAGGACATAACTGCTCGGAGATCGTCAGGCTCTTGTTTCAGAACGGCGGGGGGTGCAAGTGGATCGGGCCCAGCGCGGTGGCACGATTGACCAAGATATTAAGATGACCTTCCTCGGCTTTCACTCTCTCGAAGAGAGCTCGATCTAATGCGTCATCCGCACTTCGGAAAGAACCGATGTCACCCTCTTCATAGCCACTCCTCACCTGAAATGTTCTACTGAGTCGTTTTTGGACTCGATTCAGAGTTTATGGAGGATTGTCAGCTAACACGAAGTAATCGGTTTCTTCGGTTTGCCCGACACGCGGCAACAATTGTGTAAATGCGGCGCAACAACCCGTAGTGTGGCGTGGTTCTCAAATTGACAACTACTGACGCGGTGGCCGATACTTCAATCGGCGCACGTAGGGTGCATCGGCACATCGCCGAAGGGCAATGCCCACCTACACGATCTCATCGTGGAGGCCCATATGCCCGATCTAGAGAACCTCAAGAAGCAAGCCAAGCTCATATTGCGTTGGCACAGGCAACGGCACTATCCCGTCGCCGCACAAATCCGCGGGCTCTTGCCTCGTTTCCTGAATATGCCCGACTCCGAGATTCTTGTGGCGAGCTTTAAGCTCCGCGATGCGCAAGAGATGGTCGCAAGACAGCACGGCTTCGATAGCTGGCAAGCCCTGAAAACTGGACTTTCCACCACATCGAGCAAGGTGAAATCACCGCCATCCAAAGCAACGATCGTCAGTGCCGAGCCGCAACTGTTCGTCACCGATGTCGAGAGATCATGCGAGTTTTTCTGCAAGAAGTTAAGCTTTTCACTTGTATTCAGTTACGGCAGCCCTCCCTACTACGCACAAGTGGGTCGAGACGGGGCGCGTCTCAATCTTAGGTGTGTCGGGAGGGCCGTAATCGATTCGATGATGCGCAATCGTGAGGAACTGTTGTCGGCATCTATGACCGTTGCCACAGCGGACGAGATCAAGCTGCTGTTTCTTGAGTTTCAGTCCGCTGGTGTTACCTTTCACCAGACACTGAAAAGGCAGCCTTGGGGCGCCAAGAATTTCGTCGTCAAAGATCCGGATGGGAATCTGCTGCTGTTTGCTGGATCCGCAGCCTAACAGCCACGTAGCCGAAGCGTTGCTGATCGAGCAAGTATCGTCGGCAAGCGAAAATAATCCGGAAGCGAATCACAAATTGCTCTCAGTCTAGGCGCTCCGTCTTGATGGAATCCTAGAACCCGACTTCTGACACGTGTTCGGCCGGCACCGAATTAGCCGGACAGGCGACCTGCCATGATATATAAGACGACGCGGGGAGAATTATCGATGGCAGCGGCTCAAGTTTTCGATCCACCCGTCCACCATAAGATTCTGAAGGACGACGAGACGGTTTGTTGCATCGTCGGAGGCGGACCGGCAGGCGCGATGCTGGCGCTAGTGCTCGCGCGGCGAAGCGTGCGGGTTACTCTGCTTGAGATGCACCAAGATTTCGACCGCGAATTCCGCGGCGACACGGTTCATCCTTCGACCCTTGAGATCCTCGATCAGCTTGGACTCGCCGAGCGCGTCCACGAACTGCCCAGTAACAAGATTTCAGCGCCCACGCTGCTCACCACGCGCGGCCCCTTTACACCCTTCGACCTGAGCCGCCTGAAGACGAAGTACCGCTACATCCTGATGGTCCACCAGAAGGACTTGCTGGCTATGCTGACGCGGGAGGCGAAGAAATACTCCAGCTTCAGGCTCGTGATGGGCGCGAAAGTAACGGACCTGATTCGAGAAGACGGCGGGGTTCGGGGCGTGCGATATCAAATGGAGGACGGGATTCATGAATTGCGTGCGCTGCTGACCGTGGGCGCCGACGGCCGGTTCTCGCGGGTGCGTCATCTGGCGAGAATCGAGCCGGTGGGCACTTCACCACCAATGGATGTGTTGTGGTTCCGCTTACCGCATCTTGCAGAAGAGATCGACGTGCCGGGTGGCGCGTTCGGCGGATTTGCCTTCGGACATATTCTCGGCGGCTTCGATCGCAAGGATTATTGGCAAGTCGCGTTCGTAATCGCTAAGGGTTCGTATCAATCGCTGCGTGCGGAAGGAATCGGAGGGTTGCGGCGGCGAATCCTTGAAATTGAACCACGCCTTGCAAAGAATGCGGAGTCGCTTACAGACTGGCAGCAGGTGTCGCTACTTTCAGTCGAGTCGAGCCGCTGCCGGCGGTGGTATGAGCCCGGCTTGCTACTGATCGGTGACGCGGCCCACGCGATGTCGCCAGTCGGCGGCGTGGGAATCAACTACGCTGTTCAGGACGCCGTTGTAGCTGGAAACTTGCTTACAAAACCGCTGCTCGATGGCCGCGTCACGACCGACCAGCTCCGTTCTGTTCAACGTAAGCGTGAATGGCCCGTGCGGATTATTCAAACCTTTCAAACGCAACTTCAGAAGCGGGTGATCGCGACGGCGCTCCGAGCCAAAGAACAGGAAACTTTGCACATCCCTTGGTTTATCCGCGCTTTCGCGCGAATTCCGTTTCTGCGCGACGTCCCGCCGCGGATGATGGCTCTGGGCGTGGTTCGTGTTCGCGTGGAGAATTGAAGTTGCACTTGAGTTCTCGACGACCCCTTAGCCGACCTGTAGCCCGGAATAACTTCTGGATTGGCCGTCATCCGTCATGTTGGCCCTTGGCGGAGCGCTCACGTCCCTTACACAAAAGGTAATTTTGACCGTCCGCGAGCTCTGATCCTCCTTGTCGAGGCGAACCCGAAGGAAGCGGAGTGCTGGGACGAATAGTGATGGTATCTTCGCCGACCAGAACCTCTTTAACCAAGAGTCGTACTATTTTCTGGCGTTCAATCACGCTAAGGGTTTCGGCAGCACTGCGCAAGCGAGCAAGGAATGCTGTGAGGGTTTCTGCCCAGGCGCAGGAATGCAGCGCGATCGTTGGTCTGGTCGGCGATCGCCTGCAGCTCAGCACGGAGTGTCTGTTGGCCCTGACGCAGCACAGGCATGCGCTCACGCAACTGATCGATCGACAAGAGTTCTTCCTGATAGGCGTTCGGCGTTGAGCCCCGGCCTGATCTCACCGATGCTGCGTCCGCCTCGTCCGACAAGAGCTCATCGATCAGGTCGTCTGGGCTGAGCTGGTCCGCCTGCTGGAAGAGCCGGCTCTGATACAGCAGGAACTTGATCGCCGGCTGGTAGCAGCGCGCTAACCAGTCTGCGCCAGAGTGATGTTTCGCTCCGCTCTTCTTTACGGTCCTTTCGCAGCCGATAGCGCCAAGCCCAAACGGTGGTGAGCAATACGACGAAAAAGCATGACTCAACAAATGCTTTTTCTCCATCCAGAGGATCGATTGGGTTCCGCCGAGCCGAAGCCGAAAATATGAGGTGAGTGGGACTACCCCGATTTAGGTACACACTGACCGCGCCTATCGTATTCTCGATCGGTTGAACCGGAGACCTCACTGGAAGCGCCACGTCCAACAGATGCCAACGACTATTCGTCGAAAACAGCAGGATCAGTGGATGAATTAAGACTGACGTGATTAACAGGTAAGCGGTCCAGTTGTGCACCACGAAGACGTTGATGCGTCGATGAGGCCACAGACGCATGGACTGTAGCGCACCGCGATTAGCTGTCCCAGACAGATGTTTGTGGTTCCCAGAAAGACAGCGAGCAATCCAATGTCCGCGGAGAAGTCGAGGGCCGTCATTTCTTAGTTCCCCCAACGCTTTGCACGTAGGACGCGTGACTCCACCCAATCCGCTGCGCTGAAAAGTCTGTTACCCACTGGCTGGTTAAACTCATAACCTCCTGTGACGAAGATTATCAGCTACAGAATGAATTCGGCGTGGCGAACACATGACAAGTTGTTCATGTTCCATCGCGAGGGCCGCCAACTTGCATCAACCATACTATGTGGAGGGTTCCGTCGTGTTCATTGTTTCTCATGGCCGGCCGTGTGCTGATCGCCGTTAATTTCCTGGTCGGAGGCGTTGTGGCGATTGGTCAGGAACCGTCAATGTTGCCGGATGGGCCCAGCGCAAGTCCGACCCAATCGGGTCCCTCAAGCTCTGCACAAGACAGTCAAAGACACGAACCGAGTAAGAATCACATCTTCTGGATAATCCCCAACTATCGCTCGGATGAAAATCCGGCAGAAATCAAGCCGATGGAGCCGAAAGCCAAGATGAAAGTCGCATTGGATGACTCTTTCGACCCCTCGGCGTTTCTAGTGGCTGGTATTTTTGCTGGGCTATCCATGGCAGAGAAGCAGTACAGCTCGTTCGGAACAGGAGCGCAGGGGTTTGGCAAATACTACGGAGGAGCATTCGCAGACCAAGCAATTGGCAACATCATGACCGAAGGGCTTTTTCCAGTCGCTCTCCACGAGGATCCTCGTTATTTCGTGAAAGGTACGGGCGGATTTTGGAAGCGAACTGGATACGCGATAAGCCGGGAAGTCATCACTCGCGGTGATGATGGCCGCAACCACTTCAACACATCAGAGCTGGCCGGAAATGCCGTGGCCGCAGGCATCTCCAACTTCTACTATCCGGCCGCGGACCGATCTTTTGGAAATACCATAAATAAGTGGGGGCAACAAATAGCCTTGGATGCATTCTTCAATGTGGCAAAAGAGTTCTGGCCCGACGTGCGCAACAAATTATTTAGGCACTAATTGCGCCTGAGACTGACAGCTTGGGTAACGCTGAGGCGCAATGAGGCAGAATTGCCGGTTCGGCACGCTCGTGACGGCCCCCGTGCGGTGAATCTTAGACCATTCAAGTAAAGAGGTGACATGAGAATTCTGCTGTATAACCCCGACAACGGTGTGACTCGCAATTTCATGCCGCATCTTTGGATGTTCCTGCTGAAAGCGGTTACTCCTGCCGGCCATGAAGTGCTGTTGGTCGATGGCAACGCCCAGCCCATGGATGAGGCCCAAATCGCACAATTCGTCCGCGAACAGAACATCGAACTAGTTGGCATTGGCGCCATGACCCGAATGATCGCCAAGGCGTATCGCATTGCTGATGCCGTTCGTGCCACCGGAGTTCCGGTCGTCATGGGCGGTCCGCACGTCACCGAACTGTCGGACGAGGCCCTCGGTCGTGATGGCGGCTCCCGCCACGCCGACGCTGTGGCGCTCGGAGAAGCCGATGAAACCTGGCCGCAGATTGTGAACGATGCCGTTCGTGGTGAGCTCAAAGACATTTATGCGCCCATTGACGACGCCGGCAAAGAGCGCAAACCTTCGCTGAAGCAATACCCGGTGATTCCCTGGGATTCAATCGATCTTGATCAGTTCAACCTTGTCCCCAAGCCCGCGACCGCTCTGCTGCAGAAAGTTGGTGAAGGCTGGGGAACTTTTCGCATCGTTCCCGTCGAGTCCGGACGAGGCTGCCCTTACGGCTGCGAGTTTTGCACCGTCACTGGATTTTTTGGCGATTCCATTCGCTTTCGCACTAACGAAAGTGTCGTCAACGAACTGCTCCTCCTGAAAGCTCGTGCTCGCAAAGAGAAAGGCCAAATAGCGGTCTTTTTCATCGACGACAATTTCGCGATCAATGTCAAGCGAACCAAATCATTGCTGCGCGACATCATAGCTGCCAAAGCCCAAGTGCACTGGGTGGCCCAGATTAGCGCCAACCTGTTGCGCGATGAAGAACTCGTCGACCTGATCGCCGCTTCCGGCGGCAAGTGGATCTTTATCGGTATGGAATCCATTGACCCGACCAATCTCAAAGACGTGAACAAGGGATTCAACAAACCCGGTGAGTATGCCGCCGTGCTCGAACGCCTTGCGCGACGCAACGTGTACGCAATCACATCATTTATCTTCGGTATGGACAACGATACTGCCGGCGTGGCCGAGCGCACGCTCGCCCACGTCCGAACCTGGCCTCCGGGTCTGCCCATTTTTGGTTTGCTGACTCCCTTGCCCGCAACCCCTCTTTACAAGCGCCTCGAAACATCGGGTCGCCTCACGCGCCCCAAGCACTGGCAGGAGTTCATCCCGTTTGCCATGGCTCACACGCCACTCAAGATGACCATTGAAGAAGCTCATGCAGAAGTGAAATACGGTTGGGAGCAAGCGTACAACCCAGAAGCGCTGGCCCAAGCGGTTGACTCGCTCAGTGACCAGCCTCTTGGTTATCGCATCAACATCTTCCTCGCGCGCCTATGCTTCCGCGGCATCTATTTTCCTATGATGGGCCGCCTGGCGTGGCCAAAGATGATTTTCCAAAACCGCCGAACTATCTTCAAACTGGCGAAAACAGCGATTCTTAGCCGTCGAATGCGCCCGAGGAATTCCAACCTCCAAACGTCTCCTACGGATGTCGCAGCGCGCGAGATCTCCGGTGAAGTGAACGCATAGCTCCGCCCGCCACAGACACCTCTGGCGGTGAGGCCACGGTTACGAACGACTATGCCGGTTGGAGTACGCTCACGGGCAGTGACAAGGTGATAACAGCGCCGCCCCCGACGCGTTCGGAAATTCTAGCCATGCCGCCGTGCGCCTGTACAACCGCATCCACAAACGCAAGGCCAAGGCCGTGTCCCGGAGAATGCTTTCCCTTTACAAAGCGCTCGAACGCCCGGCTGCCGATGTCAAGTGGAAACCCTGGACCATTATCCTCAATCACCAGCTCCGCGGACCCGGCATGCGAATGAAGCCGAATACTCACGTGGCATCCCACGGGCAAGTGAGTCAATTCGTTTTCTAGCAAATTGCTTACCACTCGATTCAACAGCGGCAAGTCAGCATCCACGACTACACGTTGTTCGATGTCGCTGGTCACTCCGTGATGGCGCTCAGACATGGCCGGCTGATAAATATCGACAAGCTGTCTCACGATATCGGAAAAGTCGACTGAGCTGCGATCCACGTGAAGCGCACCTGCTTCTGCCTCGGCAAGATCGAGCGTAGTGTTCAGCAATTGCAAGAGCCTATCCAGGTGTTCGATCGCTTCGCCAACCGATTCTCGCCACTTCTCGTTTCCTTCATTGCATAATGCGGATTCGAGCGTTCCGCGAATCAAAGTGACCGGGCTCTTGAGATCGTGCGCCACACTTCCAGTGACGGTGCGAAGCTGATTCACCGAAGACTGAAGGCGGTCTAACATCCGATTAAAAGTCTTTGCCAACCGCGAAATCTCATCCGAATTGGCGGGCTCGGGCAAGCGTTCGGCTAGGTCCTCCGTTCCAATTCGTGCCACGGTTTCCGTGATCCGTTCGACCCGTAGCAGAGTACGACGGGCGCTCCAATAGGAAATCACGAAGCCGAGCAGGAACATTCCGCCCCAAATCATGAGAGAGCGACGGGCTAAGGTGTGCAGCAGATGTTTCGCACCATGATCTGAGAGTCCTAAATAAACAACTCTTCCGTTCTGCACTTTCACGACGACTCGAAATGTTTGATGCCATCCTTCCACAAATATGGATCGCGGAATGCCCGGAGCGAGCTCCGCTCGTTGAATCGCCTTAACAAAAGCGTCCTTGGAGTCCGGACCTACCCACAGCGGAGCCTCTTTGTTCGTGGAATCAATTGCTAAGAAGAAAACGGAATTCAGTCTCTCCCCGCGGGCGTTGCGTTCATCGGGCACTTCCTGAGTGGCAAGTTCAGCGACTTCTCCAACGATCCGCTTGTACAAGTGGTCCGTGGGCGTATCAGCCGACACTTGAGCAAGGACCTCTGCTTCGCCGCTAAGCCAAGTGTCACTGCGGTCTCGGACGCCCTGCGCGACAAGGAAGTAAACGATGGTGAATGCTACAGCGGTTCCGAGTGCGAATGCCAGGGTTGTCCAAATCGAAATCCGCCAGGCCGCGGTAGTGCGTAGTGTTTTAGGCATGCTTGAGAACGTAGCCAACACCCCGAATGGTGTGGATCAGCGGTCGCGCCGTGTCATGGTCAACCTTACTGCGCAGACGATAAATATGGACGTCGACGACGTTGGTGGCGGGATCGATCCGCATCCGCCAGACGTGGTCCAGAATCATGGTGCGAGTCACCACCCGACCTTCATTTCGGCAAAGATATTCCAGCAAAGAAAACTCTTGCGGAGTCAATTGCAGCAAGTGCTCGCCCCGTCGTGCTTCGCGACGTACGAGATCGAGCTGCAAATCTGCAGCTTGTAGACGCACGGATTCATTCTGCGGGGCGGCAGAGCGGCGCAACAGATTTCTCAATCTGGCCAGCAGTTCGGGAAGCGCGAATGGTTTCGTGAGGTAGTCGTCTCCGCCTTGTTCCAGTCCTCGAACACGCTCGTCCACAGAACGGCGGGCAGACAGGATTAGAACCGGTGCCGAACTTCCTTGAGCGCGGCAGCGGGCGATTAAGTCCAAACCATCTAGATCCGGAAGGCCTAGATCGATGATGAAGGCATCGTGAATACCTTCCAAGGCGGACGCCTCCCCGGCTTTCGCGGTACCCGCCGTATCTACCTGATATCCGGCCTCTACGAGCGCCCGCTTCAGGAACTGCTGAATGGATGCATCATCTTCTACCAAAAGCAATCGCATGGGATTTCCGCTGATCCAAAACTTTACACCTAACCATAGGATGCAGGAAATAGGACGCAGGAAATTCCCGAATCTGACAACGCCGCCATCACTGCGAATGCCAGGTCATGTCTACGCGCACAGGCATTTCGTTCTTAACTGGGATCGTCAAGAGGGATGGCGGGTCAATTTTGAAGTCGGAAAGTGTCGCCGGAATTGTTCCAGTGATGTGAATCTCGCCGCCGTGTGTTTCAAGTTTGAAGGGAATTTGCTTGTACTGGGCGGTCTGACCCGCGAATTGAATCTCGAGATCGGCATTAACCGTCGACGATGTGGCGGCCGATTCTGGCAGTCGGGTGCGCACTGTGACTAAGGGAAACTCTGCGCCCCGGGTGACTTGCAGCATATGAAGATCACGGTTGCTGTCCCCCGAGTCAAATGATTTGACGGGCACAGCGATCAGAAACTGGCATTGACCTTCGTGGCAAACACCCTTACCTTTCGCTGCGTGGCTCATCCCCTCACTCTGGTGCAATGGGTGCGAGACATGGTAAGTGAGAGTGTTTTGATTCAGGATCCATTGGCTATCCGCTGCAAACGCGGGCAGTGCTACCAGCAACACGGCGATTAGGATTTTCTTTTCCATAAGCGCGGTTTAGAACTTAACTGAGACGGACAGGAGGGCAGCTCCGAATGCCCCGGCGGTGACGATGGCCACCGGGCCATGCGCGGCGGCCAAGCCGTGAACCTTCTCTCCATTATTTTTCTGTGAGAAGGCCATGGCGCCGAGAATCGGAGTCAGGATCATGCCGGGGCCGTGAATCCAAGCCATCGCTTCGTGAAAACGGATCGGGCCGCGCTTTTGGGTACCCTTGATTCTGGGCGCGCGGATGGCGTAGTAGGCGGTGATGCCATAAAGATCGCCGGTGAGTGCGCCGAGCGCGACGTGCAAATCGCGAGTCGCAGTGCCTTCACTCTTGCCGCCGGCTCCAGGGCCAAGGATCACTGTGGCAACCAGCGGGATCGTCGTGATCAAGCCCACGCGCTGGTGAATCTTGAGCATATGCGTCCGTTTATCCAATAACGCTTGCTCGCGGGCGTTTCCCTGCGTCTGCTCCGGGGTAAGGCCTAGGTCGGCCAACGAAGGCGCCGTATTACTGCTCGGGGATGGTGCGTTCGGCAAATTCTCTTGCTGCGCTGGCGGCTTTCCATTGACTTGATCGTTAGCTTCGAGTTTCTTGTCCACAACCGACGGCGCCGTCCCTTCGACTGTTACGGATGCAACCTCCGATGTAGTGAAACCAGCCGCCTCAAACTTCAGCCGATAACCGCCGCGCGGCGCGTCAAACCTAAAAGAGCCATCCGCTCCCGTAGTCACGCTGCGCGTTTGGCCGGTGTCTATGCTGGTTGCAGTAACGGTCACATTCGCAACTACCGCACCTGATGCGTCGGTGACCGTACCCGTCAGTACGCCCGTGTCGACGGTCTGAGCCGCCGCTGACAAGGCAAGCGCTGAGGAGAAACAAACTGAAAAAGCGAGGCCAAGGACACCACGACGCCAACCGCGACAGGTATTCCTCAACATCTTTGACCTCCAGCCCTTCCGATGATGCGATGACCTCGTTGGTTAGAAGGCTACCGAAACACAATATGGCCGCAACATTACTTTGCCTTTTCCGGAAGATGACAATTTGTTCATCTAGGCCCCATGTGTGGAACCTCCGAGAGATCGCACTTCGAAAACACTGGCTGTAGCTGCCAATTCGGGTCATGGAGGCGCGAAAGCCGCCCGGTTCGCTTTCCATGAACTTCTACAGGGGTACTTTACATCTACTGAGCGCCTTTACAGTTTGCGCCCTCCAAAGCATGTCCGTCAGATTCTCTGCTGTATTTTCGTGGATTGCCATCGGTGAGTTGCTGATGGAGCGCCCAACTTCCGCGAACAAGACTCTTTGGTCGCTCAGTTCTATGAGCCTAAGGAAAGCGGATGAACGGGAACACCGAACTATTCATGGCGTAGGGCGACCATCGGATCGACGCGCATGGCCCGGCGAGCGGGGATGTAACAGGCAGTAACCGCAACGCCGAGCAGAACGATGGCCACGGTGCCAAAGGTGAGCGGATCCGTCGCCGAAACTCCATAAAGCAGGCTGCCCATCAAGCGCGAAAGCAGAAGCGCGGCCAGGACTCCGGCGCCTAAGCCAAGCAATGCAAGCTTCGCTCCCTGCCCTAAAATCAGCCGCAACACGTTGCGCCGTTGCGCGCCAAGAGCCATACGGATGCCGATTTCGTGCGTGCGCTGCGACGCCGAGTACGAAATCACTCCGAAAATTCCCACAGCCGCGAGGATCAGGGCAATTCCGCTGAATGAGCTCATCAGCAAAGTGCGGAATCGTTCCTGCGCGACCGACGCGCCGACAGCCTCCGGAAAAGATTCGAAATCCGTCACCGGCAGGTTCGTGTCAATGGACTGAACCGTCTGGCGAATGCCGGCGGCTATGCTCGATGCGCTCAACGAACTTCTTACAACGACCTCCCCTCCATAAAGGGGCGCCTGAGCGAAGGGCACATACATCATCGGGCCGGGTTTCCGGCTAAGCGCCACATCCCGCAAGTCGCCGACGACGCCGATGATTTCGCGAGATACATTTCCGTTGGGCGGAAATCCAAATTTCATTTGTCTTCCGATGGGGTCTTGGTTCGGGAAATAACGCCGCGCCAGCGTTTCGCTGATGATCGCTACGTTCGGATCGGACGGCGAGTCTTGCTCGGAGAAAAAACGGCCTCGTAGCAGCGGGATTCGCATCACGCGAAAATAATCGGGACTCACCGTGGCGTAATCGGCGGTGGTGGATTTGCCGGGCGGGAGCGGAGGATTTCCTACAATGCTGAACCCCAGGTTGGCTGGGCCTTGGCGGTCCATTGGCAGCGGAGCCGCCAGAGCGGAATCTCGCAAAGCAGGCTGCGCATGAAGGCGCGCCAGCAACTCGTTGGAAAACGCTGTCCATTGCTGCGGCGTGGAATATTGAAATTGGGGAAGCGAAACCTCGGCTTCCATGACGTTTGTCGGATCGAAGCCCGGATCGACCGACGTGACCAGCGCAAAGCTGCGCATGAGGAGGCCGCCCGCAACCAAAAGCACCATGGCCAGCGAAATTTCCGCGATCGCCAAGAAGCTCCGCACATGCTGGCCGCCGTGGTGGCCAGTACGCTCGCCGCCCTCTTTGAAGTTCGCCTGCAAGTTGGACCCAGTTGCGAAAAGCGCGGGTGCCAGTCCAAACGTCAGCACGGCAGCAAGAGACAACAGCAGCGCGAATACCAAGACCGAGCCTCCAACATGAATCGGGCTGATCTGGATCACCTCGGACGGCAAGAAAGGCCGGAGACTCCAGATACTCAAAGCAGCAAGAAGCACACCGGCAGATCCGCCGAGCAATCCCAGCAGAGCGCTCTCGGTCAGCAATTGCCGTACCATGCGGGCTCGCCCCGCACCAAGCGCGATTCGCACTGCAATTTCTCTCGCCCGCGAAGAGGCGCGCGACAAAAGTAGGTTCGCAATATTGGCGCAAGCGATCAATAGGAGCAGGCCAACCGCGCCCAGCAAAATAAGCAGCGCGGATTTCACGTCCCCGACCACCACCTGCCGATAGGGCTCGATCCGGATCGTCAATCCTGAATCTTGTGCGGGAAACTCCTTCGCGAGTCGGGTGCCCAGGGTGTTCATCTGGGCCTGAGCTTGTGTCAGAGAGACGCCTGGCTTAAGCCGGCCGATCCCGACCAGCAGACGCACACCGGGCTCCGAAATCAGAGGTCCGAACAGCGGGTCCTGCGCGACAGAAATCCAAACGTCCTGATGGGGAGCGCCGTCAGGATAGCGAAAGCTTGCCGGCAGGATTCCGACAACGGCGAATGAACGCATATCCAGCGTGATGGATTGGCCAATAAGAGCCGGATTCGAACCGAAGCTGGTGCGCCAGAGATTTTCGCTCAGAACAGCGACGGGCGCCGCGCCTTGCTTGCCGTCTTCGGGCCGGAATGTGCGGCCCGCCAGCGGCTTCGCGTTCAGCAGAGGAAATATCTCTGGCGTCACGGCCGCGGTGTTCACAATGACTGGCTCGCCTGCTCCGGTCAATGTGAGATCGTGAAACGCATTTCCTGCCATCTCGCTAAACACGGCGTTCTGCTCGCGGCACAGGGCAAAGTCCCTGTAGGACATACTCGACAGAGCATCTGGCTCTTGTAGCGGCACATCGAACATCAGGACGAGTTGATTGGGATCAGGATACGGGAGCGACCGCAAAAGCACTGCATCCACGATAGTGAAAATCGCGGTGTTGGCGCCGATGCCGAGGGCAAGAGTGAGGACGGCGACGGCGGTGAAGCCAGGATTGTTCCGCAGCATTCGGGCTCCGTAGCGGGCATCCTGCCAACATGACTCGAAATTGGAGATCGCGGCCATCTTGCGAGAGATCTCTCCCCAAATCGCGTGTCGTAGCATTCTACGCCGGAAGGCAGTCGTACGGTCGGTGAAACTGATTCGCAAAGTCTAACGCCGAGAGTGAGGAGGACCCATCCTGCTCCGTCACTGCGGCTGATCACTTCCTTCCACTTCTCGGTCAGAGGGCATCGGCGATCTTATCGCCGCTCATCGTTTACTGTCGGCAGCGTGAGCCGGGCTCCGACGCGGCCGCGGCTCAGTTGCTGCCGAAGCAACTTGCGGGCATCGTCGCTTAGAACCATTGGGCTGATTATTCCCTGTGCCTGCTCTCGCTGGTGTCAGCTTCGCGTGTTGGGGTCGCCAGAAACAATACCATTCAACGAATTCATCGATGGCGTGCCGGTATCCTCGTTGGGCATCCACGCTAGTGAGACCGTTTAGGACAGAGGCTTTTGCGTGCTCCAGGTCAGGCAATCGCAGGACGCATTTTGTCGTCGTGCGTTTTGCTCGTGGTTGTGACTCCGGTTCATGAAGCTGCCCCACAGATATGTTCAGAGTCGCCCGTTATCTGCCCACAATCGACCTCGATCGAGAACGAAGGGTTCAAACCTGACTCATTGCGCCCTCGTTTGATTCTTGTGAGCGTCTTCGGACGGTGAGCTAGGCCGGTAGTGGCGTGGGCCGAGGCCATTTGGGCGTGATGCCGAGGTGCCTTATGCTCCAGGCACACATCGTTTCCATGACCGAGACGAGTTCTTTCCCACGGTCAGTAAGCATGTAATCGACCCGCGGTTGCTTAGTTCGCGTCACCACCCGCTCGATGACGCCATCCTTCTGCAATTCGCGGAGTTGAGCAGTCAGAACCTTCTCGCTGACTCCCGGGAGAAAATCACGAATTTCCGCGAAGCGCCGCGAACCGAAGGATAGATGCCAGACAATCATAACCTTCCACTTGCCGGCCATCACGTTGGCAGTAGCCTGCACCGGGCACCCGAAATTGCTCCTCATTGGCCTGCTCCTGGGCTAACAAAATTGTGCGTACTTCCCGCATTTCAGAGTCCATGCTATCTTGCCGAATCTCATCCTAATTTTAGAGGCGAGGCATGGCAACCAACCTGTCGTTAGAGCAAATGAAAACCATTGTCAGAGACCACTTTGAGGATTTCGTCAATCAGCGAAACGCCGGCGTAATCCGCAAGAACATGACACCAGATTTTTACGACCATGATGGACCAGGCGGCAAGCCTACGGGAGTGGAGGGCGATGAACAGATGATGGTCAACATGTACAAGGCCATGCCGGATCTGCACCTGACGATCGAGGAAATGATCGCGGAGGGCGACAAGGTGGTGTGCCGTAACATTTGGCGCTGGACCAACGAGTCAGGCAAGCAGCTGCAGTTTCATGGCTTCGTGCTCTGGCGCTTCGAGGGCGATAGGATCGCCGAGCGCTGGGCCACAGTTACACCGCCTGCCGAAGGATCTCCGTGGGCTGATAACCAAGGCGAGAGCCGGGCGAGTTGATCGGGAGAAAAACTTGTGATCAAACCAACTCCATCGAACGCGGAGCTGATCGCCGCATACCTCGATGCCGTGATGCGCAAGGAACCTTCCGTAGTTGAGCGCTTCTTCGATCCGGATGTTGAGTATATGGTTAACGGCACGCCGTCGCCTGATCCGGCCGGGGTGCTGCCACCGATCTCCGCAAATTGCCATGCTGCGCTTCCCTGGCTGTCGAGCAACAGATGCTGGCCAAGTATCCGGAATACCACGTGCGGCAGTTCCTGACGGCTTTCAGCATTCCTTCCTACTTTCCGTTTCCATCTGCCCCTTAGGTCTGGTCGCGAGGGAGACCAGCCTCAAACCCATAATTCGTCGTCGATGTCGAAGATTTCCTCATGCGAACCAAAGTGACAGTCGTGTTTCAATTGGAGTGGGCCTGCGAAACACTGGCACGTAGGCGATCAGCTGTCGACGGCACTCGAACACCTCGAGGAGCGTCGCTGGGCCGTGCGGGCCAGTCAACTTGATGGTGGGGTCCACCTCGACCATGGGCAGCCGCCGGCGGGCTGCCGCGATCGCGTCACCCTCGCGCGTGTGCGCCTCTCCCGAGCCTGCAATACGTCCAGCTCGACCTGGAAAGTTCGCCAATCGACTATCTTAGGCGCTCCAAGTTTGTCCCTCATGAAGTCTGTCATCGTTCTCTCCGTAAGTGCCTGGGGCGCTGTTTCTTTCCTGAGATCGCGTTCGACCTCACTGTCTCCCGTCATATGCTTCGTCATCGTCTTTTCTTTCCGCGGGGTGGTCGGAGCACGGTCCGTCAAGATCTCATCCCTGCTATGCTCCGCGCACCCTGTAGGAACGCACGCGCAGATCCCGTGTGAAAAGGGCCGGCTGCTCGAAGGCGACGAAGTGGTCGCCCTTCTTTAGCTCGCTTTCTCCTCTTCGCTGCGCTTTCGGATTGCGACTATTCCAGCGTCGGACACCTTTGCCCACTTTGGGTCATGCGAGGGCTCAGCGTCGTAGTTGTCGTGCCAGTTCCACCATTTGTACGGCGAGGACTGCGGGTAACCCTCTGGCGAATCCTCCCAAGTCTCTTGACGGCCGAGCGGCGTCAGGTCGAGATAGCTCCAGATGGTCCCCATCGACTCGTCGCCGCGGCCGTTGATGAAGTATGTGCGGAACACCTTGTCGCCGTCGCGGAAGAACACGTTGTGGCCGTGCCACTCATCGACGCCGAAGTCCGCGTCGAAGCTGTCGGTCATGGTGTACCAGGGGATTTTTTCCCAGCCCATCCGCGCTTTCAGCCGCCCGACATCCGCCTGCGGCGCACGCGAGGCATACACGAGGGTCGTGTCGCGTGCGTTCAGGTGGGCGAGGTGGGAGACCTGGTCCGCCCCTAGCGAACAGCCTCTGCAGGCATGCTCCGGCCAGCCGAACACTCCGGGCTCGAAGAAGGCGCGGTAGAAGATCAACTGAGGGCGGCCCTCGAACAGGTCGAGCAGGCTGACCTTGCCCTTTGGTCCATCAAACTCGTACTTCTTCTCCACCGCCATCCACGGCATCCGTCGACGCTCGGCGGCCAGCGCATCGCGGGAGCGGGTCAATGCCTTCTCCTTCACGAGAAGCTGCTGGCGCGCAGCCTCCCACTCCTGCGGCGACACGATCGGGGGTGTGTTTCTTGGAAGATTCCCTTTCAGCTGCTCCATGTCTCTCTCTTTGCTTGTTGTCATATCATTTCTCCTTTTCTTTCTGAAACAGACCGAGGCTACTCGCTCTGAAAACTTTTCTGAACTTGCCGATGCCACCGCCAGAATTCCTCCCGTGCATCCGGTTCCGGCGACCATCACGGCTGTGCTTGTGATGCATGCTGGGCACACTTGTGTCTCCTCTGAACTTCTTATTCGACCGCGCCGGGCACGAAAGCTGCGAACTGGCGCTCTAACGCCTTGGGCGCACCGTTCCGCCATCCCTCCGCGACGGACTGCGACATGGGATCGGGGAAAATGTCCTCCTCACCGTTTTCAATTCCATCGAGGATGCTTCGCCCTACTGATTCCGGAGAGGCCTTCGGTATTTGGAGGTCTCGGGACATGTCGGTGTCCACGGGACCAGCGAGGACGGCATGAACCTTCACACCCCGTCCGGCCCAAAGCGCGCGCAGCGATTGCGTCAGGGAGAATGCGGCCGCCTTCGAGATCGAGTACGCGGGACTGAAAGGCACCGCGGCCAAACCCGCCATCGACAGAATGTTGACGATGGCTCCGCGAGAAACGGTCAACAACGGCAGGAAGGCCTGGGTCACGCCATAGGTGCCGAAGAGGTTGACGGCGAGGAGCCTTTCGATTGCGGCACGATCGCTCAGGTCATCAAACAAAGTTACGCCTGCATTGTTGATGAGGATATCGAGGGATCCGACGTTCTCGACAGCTCTCTGAATCTGTTGCGGGTTGGTGACGTCCAGGGTGACGGGCGTAACGCGCTCATCGGAGTGGACCAAAGTCTGTCGAGTTGCGGCGTACACCCGCTTCACGCTTCTCCTTAACGCTTCCTCAACTAGCGCCCGTCCGATGCCCCGGTTCGCGCCGGTGATCAGGATTGTCTTATTTTCGATGTTCATATTGGTCATCCTTTCGGTCTCGTGCTTCTTGCCGGAGGGATACGTCCCCACGACGAATTTTTACCCTTTTTCGGTTTCCCGAAGTCGCACTTCGGAGCTCAGGTTCTTGCAGGTAGCGCTTTGCCCAGCGGCGCATACCCCGGAGTGGAGCGATGATTGTCTTTCCCGGTTGCGTCAACGAGTACTCGACAGCAATGGCTATCGATTGCGTCACGCGCCCGGCGATTAAGCTTGCGGATTCGAGATTGCGAAGCGTCCTAGTGAGCATTCGTTGCGAGACGCTACCCAGTCGTCGCCGCAACTGCAGGTGCCGATAGGGACTTTCTTCGAGCGAAAACAAAACCTTGGGTGTCCATCTGCCGATGAAGATGGACGAGGCCAGCCTTGACCTTTGTGTCGTATTCATGCCGCTCTTCCTTCTGCGAAAACGTCTCTGCGAAATATCCGCTCTTATTTGCCTCTCACGCCTTTGTTTCGTCGTCGGCACCGTCACAGCATGCCAATTCTTGCTCTCCAGGCGCAATTGGGAACATGCGTGTACCGACTCGAACCACCGGCACCATTCCAAACAATGTGCACAATGGGGCGCGCTATTCGAGCCCGGCTGCTGCCCTCGCAATCAAAAGCAGCCCTACCCCGACCACGACAATCCCGATGGCTCGCGCCACGCGCTCGCCCTTTGGTGCGAGGCGTTCGGCAGTGACTGCCGCCGTTACAAGAGCCATCACCCGCAGATCCATGATCCCGATGACGAGGAGGATCGCCGTCAGACCAGCACACGTGCAGATGCAGCGAAGGCCGAGGCGCAGCCCATCTCGCCAAGCCGTGCCGGCATCCGCCGGAAGCATGCAGCGGTGCCCCGGCATCTCCCGGCAGCAGGCAAGGTGATGGGCCTTCCACGCGCTGAATTGGAGCGCGCCAGCCATCACGACGACAACACTGACCGCGATCGGAACAACTCTCGCCAGCTTCGACCGTTGCATTACGATCTCGGCAAGGGCCGCGCCCAGTGGGAAAACAACAATTCCGAACACAGTCCAGACGAAGAAGTACCCGATGCCGACTAGCGCGGTCAGCCCGCTCAGGCGCATTTCACCTGCCCTGCCAACGGCCTGGCGATAGCGAAACAGTGTGGGCACCAACGACGGCAGCATCATCGCCACCATCATCACGAACCACATGCCGACGAATGATGCCGCGGAGCCCAGCCATGTCTGTCCAGGCATCGGCATCCACGCCATCGACATCGTCCAGCCGCCTGGCATCGGCATCTGGCACATCGTCGACATGGACGCGCACCAGGCGGTCGTCAGCGCTGCGCTCGCTACGAAGAGCAGCGCTGAGACGCCGAGAAACGTTTGCCGTGAAGATCGCTCGGAAGCCATGACCCGCTACCTCCTGTGCCATAATCGCATCGCTACAACCACAACATCACTTGCCGTACTCGTCGTGGCGCTTCCACCAGGCACCGGTCTCGTTGCGCCCTTTGGGAGCGCGATCGAGCCACTGATACATTCCCCACAACCCGTCCACTCCGCGTGCGTAGGCGGCGTAGGTGTGATAGACAACGCCGTCTTCGAGCACGAATGAGCTCACGCCCGGCCTCTCGCGTCGATACGTGGGCTCGTCAGTTCCGCACATCGTAGCGTGGCTCTCGGCTGTCTGGCCGCCGTCCCCCTGGTTCAGCCGCCCGTGAAAGACTTTCTCGCGGCGATAGTTGTACTCAATACCTTTCTCGCGCTGTTCCTCCTCCGTGAACGACACGTTAAAGTCGAAGTTGAAATCGCCGCCGACAGACGACGCCCAGGGGAACGTCCATGCCATCCGCTGCTTGTATGCCTGCAGCTTCGCGAACGGGGCGCGTGACACCGCCCAGAGCATCACGTCATGGTTGGCCAGGTGCACGGCGATTCCGTTGAAGCCATCTGCGATCGACGAGCACGATGGGCACCCGGCGGCGTAGTCGGGGCCGAACATGAAGTGGTAGACGAGCAGTTGCGACCGCCCTTGGAAGAGGTCTGCCAGCGAGGCGCTCCCCTCGCCGGTTTCAAAGCGATATCCTTTGTTGACTGGGACCCACGGCAGCTCCTGCCGCTGCAGCACCAGTTCGTCGCTGCGCTGCGTGAGTTCCTTTTCCGCTTTCAGCAGTTCGAGCCGGGCTGTCAACCACTGTTCGCGTGTTCCGGTCTTGTGTGTCGTCATTGTGCTTTTCTCCTCTCGCTGCTTTCTCGCTCTGACTTGGTGTTTGGTTGTCATGCGCTATATTTAGCGTGGGACATCGAAGAAGTGGGAGTGACAAGTGTGGCGGGATTCGGATGGACTCTCTAATCACGGCTGCAGCACGTGCGCTCGCGGCGGGTGACCCCCTCGGAGCCCTGAAGCGGGTTGCGCTCCGCGACGATGCGCCAGCGCTTGCGCTTCGCGGTATCGCGATGGCGCAGCTCGGCGATTTCGCGCGAGCGAAGGAACTCCTGCGACGTGCCACGCGCGCATTCAGTGCGAAAGAAACCGTCGCGCGCGCGAGGTGCATCGTCGCCGAGGCCGAGATCGCCCTCGCCTCGCGAGACCTCGGCTGGCCACCGAAAACGCTCGACGCCGCGCGTGCAACCCTCGAAGCCCACGGCGACCGCTCAAACGCGGCGTACGCGCGATACCTTGAGGTCCGGCGCCTGGTCCTGATCGGACATCTGGATGCGGCCGAACGCTTGCTTGCCGACCTGGATCCGAGTCCGTTCCCGCCCGCCTGGAGGACTGTGCACGCGCTCGTGGTTGCCGGAATCGCCATGCGGCGCCTGCGCACGAAAGAAGCGCGAGACGCGCTTTCGCTTGCTGAGAGCAACTCACGCGAGGCACGTATCCCTGCGCTCACGGCAGAGGTCGAAAGCGCATCCCGCATGTTGAACACGCCTGCGGCACGCCTGATTGCGCGTGGCGGAGAGCGGCTCCTTCTGCTCAACGAAGTTGAAGCTTTGCTGGCTTCGAAAGCGCTCGTCGTGGACGCGTGTCGCCATGCCGTGCGCAACCCGAGCACGGTTGTTTCACTTGCAAGACGACCGGTGTTATTCGCGCTCGCACGCGCACTGGGAGAAGCGTGGCCTGGAGACGTGCCGAGAGATGTGCTGCTGGCGCGGGCATTCGGTGCAAGGTTCACGGATGAATCGCATCGCGCGCGCTTGCGAGTGGAAATCGGACGTCTCCGTAAAGCGCTTCGGCCCCTAGCCGGCATCAGCGCAACGAAGCTTGGGTTTGCACTGGCGCCGCGCGCTGAACGCGTCGTCGTACTGGCGCGGCCAATGGAAGAGGAACATGCGGATGTGCTCGCCTTCCTCGCCGACGGTGAGTCGTGGTCGAGTTCGGCCCTGGCGCTTGCGCTTGGGGCGAGCCAGCGCACTGTGCAGCGGGCTCTCGACTCTCTCGCGGCAGCCGGCAAGGTGCAGTCGTTCGGTCAAGCGCGAGCCCGTCGTTGGATCACTCCTCCTGTACCGGGATTCACGACGATCTTGTTACTCCCAGCTCCGCTGCCAGGCGACTAGGATGGAAAGTATGAATCGATCAAACGCCGAAATCGTCCGTGAGTACGGCCCCTTTCCGGGTGCCGAGCGTGTGAACGGTGTTACCTATGACGGGCAGCACGTCTGGTTTGCTTCGGGGGATAAGCTGAACGCCATCGATCCCTCAACGGGGAACATGTTGCGCTCGATCGATGTCGCCGCACATGCAGGAACGGCCTTCGACGGCCAGCACCTG
>Ga0209380_10000331_pt1 | contig 32881 bp, 26 predicted proteins | sample HubBroMetageWFT6_FD_188347 | JGI IMG/M metagenome (GOLD analysis project Ga0209380, IMG submission 188347) | Warmed and freeze-thawed soil microbial communities from the Hubbard Brook experimental Forest, New Hampshire - Hubbard Brook CCASE Soil... | ecosystem: Environmental > Terrestrial >... | reverse complement strand
GGCACAGCTCAGGCTCATTACCTGCGGCGGAACGTTCGATCCGGCCACGGGCCACTACCTCAGCAACGTCATCGTCTTCGCCACCCTGGCGCCGCGGCCCCATCGCAAGACTCCGCGCGGCTGACGGCTAGCGCTCCCGCGCCCTGGCATCCCTGGCCAGATCCGGCAGCCGCATGAGCAGGCCCTGCGCTTCGGCCGCCGACCGGTCCTCGATTGCCCCGGTCACGCGCTTCCCGGCCACATCCAGCCGGACGGACGCGAGCCCGAGCCGTCGCTGCAACGGCCCCTGAACCCAGCGGATGCTCTGCACCTTCTCCAGCGGCACCCAGGTCGTCTTCCGGCAGACCCGGCCGTGACTCGTGACCACGTACCGGTCATCACCAGCCCAGGCCAGGAAGTGGTAGAGCAGCGGGGCCTTCAGGCGCGCCGACCGCGGCGGCCGGCTATCCGGCTGCGGCTGCGAGCTGAGCAGCTCGGCCAGCATGCGCTCCGCCTCAGCGCGCGACCCCACCGGGATCAGCGCCCGCAGCCGCCGCGCCTCCGACTGGTTCTCGCGCCGCATGCGCGGCCCGGCCACGTCGACCTCGAGCCGGCACCAGCCGAACGCCCGCCAGATCAGCGGCTCGACCAGCCGGACGGCCTGGACCCGGCCGGGGCGGATGGTCTCCGCGGTGGTCTGCACGAGGCCGGTGTGCAGGCGGAGCCCGTCCGGCCCGGTGACAACCGTCGTTCCGTACTCGCCGTTGAACTGGCGCCACACCGCGAGCACGACGCCCAGCGCGGCGGGCAGGAAGTACGCGGTCGCCTTGTTCACGCCGATCGCGACCGCGATCGCCGTGAGGCCCGCGATCACGCCGACGGCGATCGCGCCGGTCCGGCTCAGCGTGATCGCGACCGCAAGGCGCCCCGATCGCACCCGGAAGAGGGCCACCTCCCCGCTCCGGACGGGAACGGCGCTACCGCCGGGGCCGGCCTCCATCGCCTGGCTGGCGGACCGGGCCTGGGCCAGCAGGAGCCGCCTGAGCTGCTCGGCATCAGCGACGCGCAGGCACGCGAGGCGCCCGCCACGGGAGGCATCGCCGCCGGCCACGCGCAGGTGCAGTTCGGCGAGGCCGAGCACGCGGGCGAGGCCGGTCTGCTCCACGTCGATGGCCTGGATCTGGGACAGCGGGAACCGGCGCGACTCCCGCCGGATCAGGCCCGTGTCCACGCGGAGGACGCCATCGGCCACCTGCCAGCGCGTTACCAGCCAGGAGATGAGACCGCCGACCAGCGCCACGCCGATGACGGCAACGTCCGTGACGATCTCGCTGCCCGCCTGCCTGTGGTTGGCGACCGACAGGCCGGCCAGGAGCACGACCAGCCCCACGAACTGCCGGCCCGCCCGGACGAGCGGGCTCAGCGGATGCAGCCGATGCCAGCCCTCCGGCGCGCTGGTGGCGGCCCCCGGCTGGGGTCTGGCCCGGGGCAGCTGCGGCGCCGGCGGCACCGCGCCGGGGACCGGCGGCACGGCCTCCGGCAGCGGTCCGGTCACAGCCCGGCGGCCTGAGCTTCGCCGATCGCGGCGAGCTGATCCCTGAGCTTGGCCGCTACCGCCTTGTCCAGGCCCGGGATGCGCGCGTCGCTCGCGGCCGCGGCCGTGTGCATGCGCAGCGTCGCGAGCCCAAGGCTGCGCTCGACCGGCCCGGCCGTGACGTCGATGAACTGCATTCGCCCGTACGGGATCACCGACAGGTGCCGGACCAGGACCCCGCGCCGGACCATGAGGTCCTCGTGCCGCTCGGCAAAACCCCAGGCCGCGACCCGGCGGGCGAGGAAACGCTCGGCGGCAAGGCCGGCCACCAGGATGGCCGCGGCAATAACGATGCCGGTGACGGCCGAGGCCGTCGCCCCGGACACGCCGCCCACGAGCGCCGCCGGGGCCGTGGCCAGCCCGACCTGAATGCGGCGGGCCCGCAGCAGCAGCGCCGAGGGGCGCTGCCAGCTGATGTCGCCGTCCATGTTTGCCCGCTCGCCTGTCGGGGCGCTTTGAGGCGCCGCCTTCCCTCGTCGCAAAACCCGCTCCTCAGTCCAGGCGGCGCCGCGCCCCCGGGCTCGCTCGCGATGTTTCCCGACCAAGGCTATTCGCTGCGGCCAACTCCGGCATCTGCGTGCGAACCACTGATGCGGTGCCATTCGGCCGTCGCGGCCGCCGACCACGCCGCGTGCCGGCGAGCGAACAGCTCGGCGGCGCGGACGCCGTTCCACTGGTCGGGCAGCAACTCCGCCGGGAGCACCGGGTCGATCCACGGGAACCGCCGCCAGGCGTGCACGAGCTCGACGACCCTGGCCAGCGGGTCGGGGCACACGGGGCTCGCAAACTCCGCGAGGAAGGCCTCGTACTGCCGCTCGATGTCGTCCAGATCCCAGGCCTGCCGGGCGAGCGCGGTCATCGGCCCGCCCCCGGCCCGCTCGGCCACGAATATCTGTGCCTCGGCCAGCAGCCCGGCCTCCGCGAGGACACGCTCGGCTTCGGCAGCCCGGTCGGCGTGCGCGCTCAGCCACACGCCGGGTGCCGGGCTCCCGAAGCCCGCCCAGGTCAGTCTCGTCCGCAGCCGGTGGCGCGCCGGGCGCTCGCTCTCCGGTGCCCTGACCAGGATGACGAGCCAGCGGCCATCCCACGCCTGCCGGGCGGCCGTGAATCCGTAGATCCGCTCGGTGCCCTCGATCAGCAGCTGCTCCGAGCTGGCGGTGAGCGACCAGCGGGTCCGGCGGCCGACGCGTTCCGGCGCCAGCCAGCCGTCCGCCGCGGTGCGCATCAGCGCCTGGCGGCACGCCTTCTCCTCCACGCCGAGGCGGCCGAGCCCATCGATGAACGCCGCGGTCCAGGCCGACCCGCCGGACGGCAGCACGAACTCGCCGAGAACGGTGAACAGCAGGCCGCGGGCCGTCTCAGCGCCGGCGGCGTGCCGGCGGGCCAGCTGAGGTGCGGTCACGGTCACGGTCCCGATTATGCTACGGCTACTTGACGTGCGTCTACGCAGTTGTAGCATATTGACTACCGGCGATAGCTCAGGGAGACCCATCGTGACCAGCCTGGCCGCAGAGCAGACGGGGTCAGTCGAGTTCCGGACCGAGCCCGCTCGCTACCGCCACTGGCGCCTCGCGACCGACGGGCCAGTCGCGACGCTGACCATGGACGTCGACGAGCGCGGCGGCCTCGGCGACGGCTACGAGCTGAAGCTGAACTCCTACGACCTCGGCGTCGACATCGAGCTCTACGACGCGGTTCAGCGCCTGCGGTTCGAGCACCCCGAGGTGCGGGCGGTGGTGATCACCAGCGGGAACGACAAGGCATTCTGCGCCGGGGCGAACATCCGCATGCTGGCCGGCGCCGAGCACGGCCAGAAGGTCAACTTCTGCAAGTTCACCAACGAGACCCGCAACGGCATCGAGGACGCGACCGCGAACTCGGGACAGACCTACCTCGCCGCCGTGAATGGCACCGCATCCGGCGGCGGCTACGAGCTCGCGCTCGCCTGCGAGCACATCATGCTGATTGACGACCGCTCGTCGGCCGTGTCGCTGCCTGAGCTGCCGCTGCTCGGCGTGCTGCCGGGGACCGGCGGACTGACCCGGCTCGTGGACAAGCGGCACGTGCGGCGCGACATCGCCGACTACTTCTGCACCCGGCCCGAGGGCGTCACCGGCAGGAAGGCGGTCGGCTGGCGCCTGGTCGACGAGGCTATCCCGCGGGCACAGTGGGCCGAGACGGTGGCCGAGCGAGCGCGCGAGCTGGCGAGCCGCTCTGATCGCCGGGGGCGCGCGGCCGGCATCCGGCTCACGCCCGTGGCCAAGACGCGGAGCGAGACCGAGATCGGCTACCGCTGGGTGACGGCGGCGCTCGATCCGGAGGCCGGGCTCGCGACGATCACTGTGCGCGGTCCCGACACCGACGCGCCGGCCGATATGAGCGCGGCCCATGAGCAGGGCGCGGACTTCTGGCCGCTGGCGATGACCCGCGAGCTCGACGACCTGATCCTTGACCTGCGCACGAACGAGCCCGCGATCGGCACGTGGCTGCTGCGCACCAGCGGCGACCCGGGCCGCGTCCTCGCCCACGACCAGCTCCTCCTCGATCACGCCGACGACTGGCTGGCGGGCGAGATCGTGCTGTACCTGCGGCGGACGCTCAAGCGCCTGGATGTCACCAGCCGGAGCCTGATCGCGCTGATCGAGCCGGGCAGCTGCTTCGCCGGCTCCCTGCTCGAGCTCGCGCTGGCCGCCGACCGCTCCTTCCAGCTGGAAGGCGTCTTCGAGGACGACGACCCGGGCGCCGACCCCGCGGCCGTGACGCTCGGCGCCATGAATACCGGCCCCCTCCAGATGGGGAACGGGCTGACGCGTCTGCGGACCCGGTTCTCCGGCGACGACGCCAGCGTGGCCGAGCTGACCAGGCGCCTGGGCGAGCCCCTGCTGGCGGCGGACGCGGCTGAACTGGGCCTGGTGACGTTCGCTCCCGACGACATCGACTGGGCCGATGAGATCCGGATCGCGACCGAGGAACGCGCCAGCTTCAGCCCGGACGCGCTCACGGGGATGGAGGCGAATATCCGGTTCGCCGGCCAGGAGACAATGGAGACCAAGATCTTCGGGCGGCTGACCGCCTGGCAGAACTGGATCTTCAACCGGCCCAACGCGGCCGGCCCGGCGGGCGCCCTGCGCCGGTTCGGCACCGGCCAGCGCGCCGACTTCGACAGGAAGCGGGTCTGAGTCATGACGACCAGTGCCGACTACACCGAGAAGATCCCGAATAATGTGGACCTGCACGAGGACCGGCGCCTGCAGCGCGCCCTGGAGTCCTGGCAGCCGAACTTCCTGAACTGGTGGGAGTCGATGGGTCCGACGCTGCCGACCCAGGACGTGTACCTGCGTACCGCGGTCAACGTCGGCCGCGAGGGCTGGGCTCACTTCGGGCACGTGGCCATGCGGGACTACCGGTGGGGCATCTTCCTGGCCGAGCGTGATCCCGACCGCCGCATCGGCTTCGGGCAGCACCAGGGCGAGCCCGCGTGGCAGCAGATACCGGGCGAGTACCGCTCCGAGCTCCGGCGGCTGGTCGTCGTGCAGGGCGACACCGAGCCGGCCTCGGTGGAGCAGCAGCGCAATCTGGGTGCTACCGCGCCGAGCCTCTACGACCTGCGCAACCTGTTCCAGGTGAACGTCGAGGAGGGCAGGCATCTGTGGGCGATGGTGTACCTGCTGCACGCCTACTTCGGCCGCGACGGCCGGGAGGAGGCCGAGGAACTTCTGCACCGCAACTCCGGCAGCGCGGACTCGCCGCGGATCCTGGGCGCGTTCAACGAGGAGACGCCGGACTGGCTCTCGTTCTTCATGTTCACCTACTTCACCGACCGGGACGGCAAGTACCAACTGGGCACGCTGAAGGAGTCGGCGTTCGACCCGCTGTCGCGCACCTGCGAGTTCATGCTCAAGGAGGAGGCGCACCACATGTTCGTCGGCACCACCGGCGTTGACCGGGTGGTGGAGCGGACCGCACAGCTCATGGTGGAGAACGACACCGACGACGCCGGCCCGCACGGCGCGGTCCCGCTCAGCGTCATCCAGAAGTACCTGAACTTCCACTACAGCGTGTCCCTGGACCTGTTCGGCGGGGAGACCTCGACGAACGTCGCCAACTACTACACCGCCGGCCTCAAGGGCCGCTGGATGGAGCCGCGCCGCCGCGACGACCACAAGCTGACTGACGACGGGATGCTGGTGGACGCGCTGATCGACGGCGAGATCGGCCAGACCGAGGTGGCCGCTCTGACGGGCCTCAACACCGACCTGCGCCGCGAGTACATCACCGACTGCCAGAGCGGCGTGAACCGGTGGAACAAGATCCTCGCCGACGCGGGCCTGCCCCAGCGGCTCAAGCTCCCGCACATCGCGTTCAACCGCAAGGTCGGCGCGTTCGCCGGGATCGAGACCACTCCGGATGGCGAGATGCTGTCCCCGGCGGATTGGGGGCAGCGGTCAGGCCAGTGGCTGCCGACCGAGGTCGACAAGACCCACGTCCGCTCGCTCATGCAGCCGGTGCACGAGCGGGGGAAGATCGCGGCCTGGATCGCGCCGCCCCGCCACGGCATCAACGGCCAGCCGTTCGACTACGAGTACGTCCACCTGGCCTGAGGCGGCAGGGCGGCCCTCCTCTGCCCCACTGCGGCGCCGGGTTCCCGGGCCGGGTGCCCGCGATGCCCGATTTTCGGCGGTTTCAGTAGTCCGCCAGCCGGTACATCGGCTCACTTACCACCACTTCCGTTCGGCTATCCGCCGGACTTGCCCCAGTTTGCGCGAACGAAACCGGGGGTAAGCCAGGCCGACCGCAACTCCGTTCCGGTTTGAGTCAGTTCGGGAGATCTTTTGTGCCGTTTTATGCCCACCGAACCGGAACACAGTTGGGGGCGCGCATAAAGGACGCTTCTCTACTCCAGGATCGGATAAGCGCTAGCCGCCGCGGTACGCGCGCGCGGTCTCGCACAGATGATCGTGCACGCCGCGCATGACCTCACCGCGGCCAGGCAGCCAGTCCTTGCGCACCTTGGCGAGCGAGGTGTAGTTCGTGTCCACGACGTTGGCCAGCGGCGCTTCCACCGACTGGCTGAGGAACTGATACGAATCCAGCGCCGAGAGCCCGGTCAGCTCGCTCACCCACTGCACCAGGTCGGCCTGGGCAATCCGGAACGCGTCCTCCAGCGGCCGCGCCGACCCCGTCGACATGATGTGTGTGTCTGACTCCAGCCGTGGCCACGGCGTCACGACACCCTTGAGCAGTTCGACCGCGAGCACGGTGTCCATCGCGCACTCGACCGCGACGCCGCAGGTCTCGCCCTCGCCCTGGCGGGCGTGCCCGTCACCGATCGACAGCAGCCCGCCCGGCACGTTCACACCGAGGTAGCAGGTAACGCCCGCGCGCATCTCCGGTGTATCCATGTTGCCGCCGAACGCATCCGGCACGAGCGCGGAGCGCACCTCCAGGTTCGCTGGGGCCACGCCCACGGTGCCGTGCATCGGGCTCATCGGCAGGTCAGCGGTGAGGTCGCTATCCCGCGCGGCGAACCGGCACAGCCGCCCGGTCCGGTCGAGCTCCCAGATCCACACCACCTCCGGGAGCGGATCCTGCAGCGTGGCGGTCAGGTGCGTCGAGGTGAGCGCCCCGAACAGCGGCACGGTCGTGGAAGCGGCCCAGTCGCGAGCGGGCTCGATGGACACGAAGTGCACGGCGATCGTGTCGCCAGGCTCGGCTCCCTCGACGTAAAACGGCCCGGTCTGCGGGTTCAGGAACGGGAACTCGCAGACCTGCGAGACCAGGTCGTCGCGGCTGCGGACGCGGCCCGCAAAGCAGTCCTCCGTCCACAGTTCCAGGATCGTTCCCGGCTCGATCCGCGCGACCGGCGCGGCTCCGCCGAACGTCCAGGCGTACTGCCCGGCCTCCGGCCGGAATGCCACGACCCGCGGATCACTCATGGGAGGTCCTTACCCACTCACTGCGTCCACCTGCACCTCGACCAGCCAGTCCCGATCCACCAGGCGGCTAACTTCGACCAGCGTCGACGCCGGGGGCTCAGGACCAAGAAACTCCGGCGCGATCTCGCGCTCGGCGGCCAGGTACGAATCCATGTCAGTGGTGAACGTATAGATGTGCACCACGTTCGTCCAGTCGCAGCCGACTGCGGCCAGTGCCGTCGTCACCTGCCCATAGACCTCGCGGATCTGGGCCGCCATGTCACCGGCGTGCAGGTTGCGGCCAGCGCTGTCGACGGGAACCTGGCCACCGATGCGGTGGATCCAGGCTCCCGTCGCGCTGACAGCATGGCTGTACAGGTTGTCGACCGGCGAATGCAGTTCCGTCGGGTTTCGCCGGACGATCTGAGGCTCGGCCATGACGTCGTCGGAGCCCGCGTTAGGCGGACGCGTGCCGCGCCTCGCGGACCTCATTGGTGTCGCTCTCCAGCGGGATCTGGAAGAACGGCGACCGCTGGATGAAGCGGGCCGAGAGCATCAGGATCACGCCGAGGCCGACGACGCCGATGATCGACCAGACCTGCTGCGCGGGTGCGGTCTGCAGGACCTTGACCACGACCCAGACCAGGAACGCGCACGCAGCCACCGGCAGCAGCAACACGAAGAGGAAGTCGCGCACGTTGCTGAAGATCCGGCGGCGGTAGTAGGCGATCGCAGCGAACGCCGTGAGAACGTAGAACGCGATGTACAGCAGGCCGACGATCGCGATGATGTCGCCGAAGACATTCGCCACCGAGGTTGACAGCAGATACACCCAGGCCATCACGAGCAGGACCAGGCCGACTACGATGCTGGCGGCGACGGGGGTGGAAAAACGCCGGGACACGTTGCCGAGGAACGGCGGCAGCACCCGGTGACTCGCCATCCCGTAGATCATCCGAGCTTCGATCACGATGCCCGTGCCGGTGCAGGCAACGACAGACAGCGCCAGGGCCAGGGCCATTACCTTGGCCCAGCCGCTGCCGCCGATCGCCGAGGCCGTGTAGACCAGCGCCGAGGCGCCGTTCGCCTGGAGGTTCTTCGGGGAAACCGTGCCCTGCAGGCCGAACTGCGAGACCGCGAGCAGGATGGCGATGACGGCTACTGCGATCATGGCAGCGCGGCCGGGGTTCTTCCGCCGGTGCTTGACTTCCTCGTTGACGTAGACCGTGCCTTCCCAGCCGGTGAACATGAACACTGCGGCCAGGAAGCTGGTGGCCAGGGCGCCCTGCCCGCCGATGCCCTTGAGGCTGAACCAGCTCTTCGTGATCGGGTACGTGCCGTGATGGTGACCGAGCACGAACACGATGCCCGCGACGGCAAAGCCGACGAGGATCACGTATTCAATCACGGCGATGCTGACCTGCGTGCGCGCGGTGATCTTGATGCCCACGATGGCGACGACGAGCATCACCAGCACGACTACGCTGGCGATGCCCACGTACTGCCACTTGCTTGTCGAGTTCGAGCCAAAGACTGTGACCACCGAGGGCCCGAGCACGATCACCGCGCTCAGCGTTCCCACGATGCTGCCCACGAGCATCAGCCATCCGGTCATGAAACCGAGGTACGGGTTGATCGCCCGCCCGACCCACTCGAATGACGCCCCGCAGTTCGCGTTCCAGAGATTCAGCCGCCGGTAGGAGTTGGCGATGATAATCATCGGGATCGCGGTCAGCAGGATGATGATCCCGCCGCCGTAGGCAGCGTCGAGTGCCAGCGCAGCCATCGTGATCCCGATCGAGACGGTCGGGGCAGCGTTGGCCATGCCGATGACGGTGTCCTGCGCGACGCCAATAGCATCGGGTTCCAGTCGATGCTGTACTCGTGACGCAGTTCCCACCGCCGCGCTGGCGGCTGAGTCCGTCATGCGGTGTCTCCTTTCGTCCGCAGCCCTGCAGAAGCGGAAGCTGCAAGGGCGAAAAGCTTTTCGGTCCGGCAATAACTACGACTCACGGCGATGATAGCGGCCAGTAGGGCAGCTATGCCATGAAAAGGTAACTGTCCGAATCCGTCACAGAAAACTGGCCACAATGGCGGCTCACTCGCCGGTGATCGCGCTCAGGCTCTCTCGCGCGCTCTGGACAAGCGGGTGCCCGTGCGGCAGCGACTGCTCGCCCCGCTCGATCACCTCTTCATAGAGCGAGGAGGCGTCCGTGATGCGCCCGACCGAGTAGTAGGCGCCCGCGAGAGCCACGGCCGCCGCGAGCGTCTGGGGGTCCTCGGGCCCGAGAACACGCAGGCTGTCGGCACGCACCTGTTCGTGCAGCTGCACCGCCGTCGCCATCCGGCCGGAAAGCTGATGCGCCGACGCAAGCGCGGCCCGGGCGCCGAGCGTATCCGGGTGGTCGGCACCGAGGGCGCGCTGACGATCGGCGACCGACTTCTTGAAGTGTGAAATCGCTTCCTTCACGTGACCAGCGGCCAGATAGGCCTCGGCCAGCTTCTGGCGGACCGCGATCGTATTCGGGTCCTGCGGTCCCGCCAGCCGCTCGCGGTCGGCAAGACTGCGCCGGTACAGCCGGATCGCTTCGTCGAGCTGACCGGAAGCTAGGTAAGCGGCGGCCAGCTCGTCCCGTACGCCGAGGCTCTGCAGGTTCCCGGCGCCCATGGTCCGCTCGTAGTCGGCGAGGACAGCGGTCAGCACGGTGACGGCTTCCGTGGCGAGCCCGGCGATCACGAGCGCGCGGCCCAGAGTCACCCGGGCCGTCAGGGTGCGCGGATGATCTGGACCGAAGTCCCGGTCCCACTCGGCCATGATCCGCTGATACCAGGCGACGGCCTCGGCGGGCCGGCCGTCGGCCATGTACGCGCGCGCAAGCCGCTCCACCAGCACCTGGGAGTCAGGGTGGCTCGGTCCGAGCACTCGGTCGGCGGTGGCGCTGAGACTCGCCCAGTAATCGACGGCGGGTCCGGTCAGCTGCTCCTCGTCCAGGCTCTGCCCGGCACGCAGCAGCACCGGATGGCAGCCCTCGGCCCAGAGCAGCCCGCCGCCTATCTGGTGCAGGTAATGGGCACCGGCGCGCAGACTGCAGGTCAGCCAGCCCGGCTCCCCGGCCGGCCAGAGCTCGACCAGCGCGTCAGCCGCAGCCAGGATCGCCCGCTCCAGCATCTCGGTGGACATCGCGGACCGGACTTCGCGCTGCAGCACGTGGCTGATCCGCACGACCGGCGGTGACGCGCTCTGGTCGATGCTGATCAGGCCGACCTGCTCAAGGCTGGCCAGCGCCTCCCCGGCCCGCTCCGCGGGAGTGGACCGGCCCGGCGCGGCCGCGTTCCCGGCCAGGGCGTAACCGGTCACGGCTTTGGTGGCGAAGACGGTACCCGGGATTGCCTGCCCGTCCAGAACCGATGCCACCGCCAGAGCGAGCTGCGCGGCCCCGCCCGGCAGCGTGTGCGCGGCCCGGTCGATCGCCAGCGTCCAGGTGACGGCGCCGGCGGCCTGCAGCGGGTGGCCGGGCCGGGCGAGCTGCGGTACCCGGCGGGCGAACCGTTCCCGGTATTCGTCGCAGGTGATCCACGAGTTCACGATCACGGCGGTGGCCTGCATCAGGGCCACCGGCTCGCAGCGCAGGTCCTCGATGAGACCGATGGCCCCGCGGCGCTGGTCGGGGTCGGAGGACAGCCGGCCGACCAGGTAACTCATCGCCTCGCGCCGGCTGAACGGCCCGATCTCCAGCGCAAGGACATGATTCATGCCGGCGACCGCTTGCCGGTTCGCCGCGGTGATCAGTACCTTCCCACTCGGGCCAGACGGCCAGAGGCCGTGCACCACGTCGCGGTCCGGCAGGTCATCGAAGACGACGAGCCAGCGCCGGTCGGTCCGCCGTAGCCAGCGCAGCAGCCGCGTGGCGATGGATGCGGCCGAGCCCGGCGGCCTGGCTCCGGTCAGCTTGCTCGCGGCCTCGACATAGCCGGACAGGACCGCCGCCTGGCTGCTGGCATCGATCCAGATCAGCAGGTCGAGTGCGCGCCCACGCCACTGTGACTCGGCGAAGTACGCGGCCAGCTGGGTCTTGCCGGTAACGTTCACCCAGTCGGCCGGCTCGCTGTCGTCAGCCTGGCGCGGGATGAGGGCGACCGAGGCGCTCCGCTCCAGGGCCAGCAGAAGATCCGGCGCGGTCTCCGGCCTCGTGCTGAAGCGATCCGCAAGCGGCGGGAGCAGTCCGGACCGGACGGGCCCTGAGGAGGTCGCCTCAAGCGGTCCTGGCGCCGCGGGCGAACTGTTGCTGTCCGCCACCCGCTACTCGACAGTCACGCGTGGATGCACCAGAAAACCGCCTCAGAATCCGGATCGGATCAGAAGCTACAAGATTATGGTGACGCAGGCCACCATAGGCAGCGAATTGGCCGGCCCGGGCCGGCCCGCGAGAGTTCGTCAGGCGACGGGGAGCCGCCGCGCTCACACAATCTCGGCCACGGACCGGGTCAGCAGGATCGCAGCGCAGAACGACCGGTAGGTAGCGAGCCGATCCGGACCCTGAATCCGCAGCTCACGCGCGCCGACGCGGTCCACTCCGCGGACCCAGCTCGCTGCCTCGGCGATGTCGGTGTGCCGCACGCTGACCTCGAGCACTCCCGGCTCGAGCGGCGGCGGCGCAGCGCCGGCGGCCGCGGCGACAGCGGCCCGCGCCTGGTCGCGGATCAGCTTCCGCGCGAGCACCGGGTGCATGCTGTCCGCGGCCGCGCGGCTGACGTGATGCTTCACGACGGCGGCGTGGATGCCGGGGATCAGCTCGGCCGTCTCGGCGCACGCGCAGTCATCGCCGGTGACCAGCACGACCGGCACGCCGTAGTGCGCGGCGACCAGGGCGTTGATGCCCGCCTCGCCGGTCACCCGGCCGTCGATCCGCGCCTCGACGACCGCACGCGGGTTGTAGGTGTGCGACAGCCCGGCCGGGGCCCCGACCGAGCCGTGATACGACACGAACAGGCACGCCCCGAAACTGTCGTCCAGCCCCTGCATCATGTACAGCGGCTTGTGGCTGCCGGAGATGTACGAGGCCTCGCCCGCGAGCTCGTCGGGCGGCAGGTTGCGCATCTTCGAGTGCGAGTCGTTGACGACGATCTGGGTCGCGCCGCCCTCGATTGCCCCCTCGATCGCGGCGTTGACCTCGGCGAGCAGGAGGCGCCGGCCGGCCTCGGCCTGCGGGCCGTCACCGACGCACTGCTCCCAGTCGACGACGCCCGCGGTTCCCTCCATGTCGGTCGACAGGAAGACCTTCACGACGGCTTCGCTCCCACGTTCCAGGCGGCCAGCACGGACTCGTCGGTCGTGGCGGCGGCGCTGCCCAGGACCGGATGCAGGTCCATGGACGGCGAGTACTTGCTGGCCGGGACGGTCCGGCCGAGCGCCTCGGCCATCGCCCGTACGTGCTGCGGGCCGGCGCCACAGCAGATGCCGACGTAGTTGACCCCCGCCTCGCGCGCGGCCACGGCAAAGTCCGCCATCTCGAACCGCGTGCAGGTGAACGGCTCCAGCGCGAGCGGGAAAACACGCTCCACCCCGTCCTCCCGCAGCGCCTGCATCGTCGGCGCACTCGCCGTCGTCCGGTAGGGAACGGGCTGCGCAGCGACCGCGCAGCTCACCTGGTCGCGGATGCTCCGCACAATGGGGAGCATCGTGGCCGGCCCGCGATCACAGTTCAGCCCGACGACGTCGGCACCATGCTCGGCCAGGATGCGACAGGCCTGCACGTAGTCGTAGCCGTCCCAGGTCCCCTCGGGCCTGGTGGTCGCGAGCGTCACCATCGCCGGCAGGCCGAGCTCCTGGCTGACCTCGAGCGCGATCAGCGCCTCGCCGAGGAAGTCATTGGTCTCGGAGATGACGAAGTCGACGCCCTCGTCCGCGGCCCAGCCGAGCTGCTCGGCGTACATCGAGCGGACGGTTGCGGCCGTGTCCGGGTCGGCCGGGTCATAGGCCCACGTGTTGCAGACGTTCCCGGCGACGAGGGCGTCGCCTTCCGCCGCGGCCTGCCGGGCCAGCCGGACCGCCTGGCGGTTCATCGCCTCGAGGTCGTCCTCCCGGCCGACGTGCCGCAGCTTCTCCCGGTGGGCGTAGTAGGTGAGCGCGACCATCACGTCGGCGCCGGCCCGGAGGAACTCGCGGTGCAGCTCGAGCACGGCATCGGGAAAGTCGAGCACCACCTCGGGCACGTACGGGCCCGCCTTGATGTATCCCCGCCGCTCAAGCTCGAAGACATAGCCCTCCGCGCCCAGCACGAAGCCGTTCGCGAGGCGCTCGGTCAGCCCCATCACGATGTGGTCCCTCCCTCCCAGGCCAGAAACCGCGCCGGGCGGAACCGGCCGATGTCGTAGCCGGTGTCCTGCCGGATGGCGAGCTGCGCCAGCGTCAGCCCCGCCCACGGCGCGAACTTGTAGCCAGTCCCGCGCCACCCGACCCCGACGTACAGCCGGTCGGCGCCGGGCACCGGTCCGATGATGAACTCATCATCGGCGACAAGGTCATAAGAGCACGTGTCCACGCCGCTGGCCACTGCGACATCCACGACCTCGGCGTCCCGCAGGCCGGGCATGCAGTGCGCCACGAAATCCTCGACCGAGCCGATCGGGCTGGGCACGACCTCCACGTCCGGCGGGTGATAGAAGCCGATCTTCACGCCCGGCGTGCGGCCGGGAACGATCGGGTGGCCGTAGATGCCCACATCGAGGTAAGCGAACACGGGCAGGAACGAGTCGGTGAACCGGTGCCGGTGTTCCTCCGGCGGGATGAAGTATTTCGACTGCGCCGGGCGGTCTGGCCGCAGCGGGAAGCGCAGGCCGCAGCCGTCCAGGGCGGCCAGCACGTCGTTGGTGCCCAGGCCGGCCGCGACGACAACTGCGTCGGCGGTCAGCGAGCCCTCAGCCGTAGAGATCTCCCAGGCGCCGCCGTCGCGGCGGATCGAGGTGATCTCCGCGCCCTCGCGGATCTGCACCCCCCGCTCGCGCAGCGCTGCGCTGAGCACCTCGGTGACGGTCGTGACGTCGGCGTAGCCCGCGTCGACGTCGAGCCAGCCCGCATCGGCATCGAACTGCGGGAACCGGCCGGCCAGGTCCGAGCCGTCCAGTGACTCTCGCCGCAGGTCAAGCTGCGCCAGCACGTCAAAGCTGCGCGCTCCGTAGGTGGCCTCGATGTCGGGCGTGACGCTGGCCTTCGCCAGGTTCAGGCAGCCGCAGTCGACGAGGAGCCGGCGTCCGGCGCTGGCTTGCAGCTCCAGCCAGAGGCGGCGCGCCTCGGCGGCCTGCCGGGCGTATTCGTGGTCGAGGTAGTCGTGGCGGACCGACCGGGTCAGCGAGAAGGACGCGGTGCCGGGATCGCCCACTCTGGACCGGTCGAGCACCGTCACCGACTCCGCCTGCGGGGCGGCGTAATAGGCCGTCATCAGCCCGACGACGCCGCCGCCGACTATGACCAGGCGCGTCACGAAGACCCGAACGGGATGTTCGAGCCGCTGAACGAGCCCAGCACGCCGCCGGGAGTGACCGACACGCTGTCGATGGTCAGGCCGAGCGGCAGCTTGGGGATGTTGAGGTTCACGCTCTGCATGGAACTGAGCAGCGCGGACGGGAGCCCGGAGCTGGACACCAGGGCGAGGTTGAGCTTGCTCGGCCCGGTCCTGGACACGCGCCAGGTGGCCGATCCGGTGGTGACGAGCAGATTGAGGCTCGCCTTGACCTCGTTCGGGCCGGCCGCGGTGAGCTGCAGGCCTGCCCCGTTGAGCAGCTGGCCGAGCGGGCCGATCTCCTGCGTGAGGGTGTTGCTGAGCGAGGAGAAGGCGATCAGCGCGGTGCCGTTCACGGTGCCGATGGTGCCGCCCCGGAACGAGAAGGAGTTAACGCGGACGTTGGTCGCCGTCGCGTTGAAGCTGGTAATCGTGACCGGGCCCTCGTGCTCGTTGCTGGCACTGACCTTGACGTCCCTGAAGTCGCGGGCGGCTACCTGAGTGAGGAACGGGAAGCCCTCGATGCTGACGCTCGGCTTCGTCGAGAGGTCGCCCTGCTTCTTGAACTCGCTCGCGGCCACATCCTGGGCGACAACCCTGGCCACGAAGTCCGCGGCGACCAGCAGCACCACGAGGATGACCAGGGCGATCAGCCAGCCCCGGCCACGACGACGCCGCGGACGGCGCCGGTAGGTCGCTGGCTCGTCGTCGCCGTAGCCGTCGCCGTCGTATCGCTGGGTGCCGTAGTAGTTGTCGTATCCGCTCACCGCAGCCCCCTCACTGGCCAGATGTTACGCGATTATCACGGCAAATCGGCCACGCGAACGGCCTGCACCTGGCCGGAATTCTGGTCGGTGATCAGCAGGGTCGACCCGTCCGGCTCAAGCGCGACGGTGCGCGGCAGCAGACCGGTCGGCACGTATCCGAGCAGGGCCTGCTTGCCCGCCAGGGCGCTGGCCGTGCTGACCACTGCCAGGTTCGTCGTGAAGCGCTTGCTGCCGCCGAGGTTGGAGTCGCCGACGACGATGCGGCTGCCATGGTCCGCGAACGCCAGGCCCAGCGGCACCGCACCGACCATGACCCTGGCCATCAGCGCGTGGAGCGGATCGGTCCGCAGCCGGGCCGTGCTGAACCCGAGCAGGGCGTCGCTGCCTCGCGCGGTTACCCAGAGCACCTGGCCGTCGGGAGACAGCAGGACCCGGTCGGGCCCGCAGCCACCCTGAGCCGTGGCGACGACCGCGCCGGACGGGTGGCTCTCGGCCTGGTGCAGGCTCACAACACTCAGCGTCCCGCCGACATTGGCGACATACAGCCACGTTCCGTCGGTGGCCATGCCGACCGGCTGGTTCCCGAGCGGAACGAACCCGACGAAATCGGCGCCGTTGAATCCCTTGGCCAGGGCCATCCTCAGGCTGAAGACCGCCATCTCGGCGCTGCTCTGCATCGTGACGAAGGCGAAGCCGCCGCCCGGCGAGATAAGCACCTGGGCCGCCGACTTGCCGCCGGGGCTGGCCAGCAGGCCGACGACCGCGTTGGGCGCGCCCTGCTCGGCCGCCGCGACGCTGATCACCGCGGCGCCGTTGTTCTCCGCCGCGAGCAGGTACTTTCCGTCCGGGGTGATGGTCTCGCCCTTGTCCCCCTGGCCCGCCGCGATCGACCGGATGGCTACCGGTGCCGACCCGGCCGCGTCATGAAAAACATTGACATCGTTGCCGTTGGTGATGAACGAGTACTGGCCGTCGACCGCGATGCCGAAGGGCTTGCCCCCGGGCGAGGCCGTGGCCGACCCGACGCTCGTGAGGGCGGGCGCGCGGGCAGTGGCCTTGGTGCAGCCGGGCACTGGCAGCGCGCGGAAGCCGTCGCCGGTTCCGCGGCCCGCGAGCGCGTAGGCGCCGCCGCCGGCTAGCAGGGCAACCGCGCAGACGCCCGCGACTGGCAGCGGCGAGCGCCACCACGGCCGCCGGGGTCCGTCATCGGACTGCAGGTCGGCCCTGGAGGGCTCGGTACGCTCTGCTGTCCGGCCCGGCGCGGCCCGGCCCGGAGCCGCCCGGTAGAGGTGCTCGGCGGGCGGGAAGTCGGGCCGGCGCGGCTCGGGCCGGATCTCGGCCGCCTCGGTGTGGGCCGCTCCGGCCGCCTCGGTGTGGCCCGCTCCGGCCGGCATGGGCGGCGGCGCGGCGCGGCGCGGCTCCCCGGCAATCTGTTGGCGGGCGGCCTGCGGACGGATGTCACCGGCCGGCAGCGCGGTCCGCATGGCCGCGGCGAAGTCGCGGCAGCTCGGATAGCGATCCGCGGGCGCCTTGGCCAGCGCTCGGGCCAGGACCCCGTCGATGGCGGCCGGCAGGTCCGGCCGGCGCGCCGTGATACGCGGCGGTGCCTCATTGAGCTGGGCGTACATGACCGCCAGGCTGTCCTCCCGGCGGAACGGCGACTCCCCGCACAGCAGCTCGAACGCGGCGCAGGCGAGTCCGTAAAGGTCGGTGCGCCCGTCGACGGGCCTGCCCTCGATCTGCTCGGGAGCGACGTACTCAAGGGTGCCGAGGAACTGGCCGGTGGCCGTCAGGCCGCTGACGGCGAGCGATGCCTTGCTCAGGCCGAAGTCGGACAGGTAGAGGTGATCGGGCCGGTCGGGCGCGCGGCCGCCGTCCAGCAGCAGGTTGCCGGGCTTGACGTCCCGGTGCACCAGCCCGATCGCGTGCGCGGCGTCGAGCGCCGACGCGGCCTGAGTGACGATCTCGGCGGCGCGCGGCGCTGGCAGCGGGCCGATGCGGTCGAGAAGCGACCTGACGTCCCCGCCGCGGACGAACCGCATGGCGATGAACAGCACGTCGTCGGCCTCGCCCGCCTCGAACACCGGGATGATGTGCGGGTGGTCAACGGCTGCCGCCGCCCGTGACTCACGGATGAAGCGGCGCCGGAACGCCTCGTCTCTGGCTAACGCCGGGGCCAGCACCTTGAGCGCGACCAGCCGGTCCAGCCGGAGATCGTAGGCCCGGTAGACGACGGCCATGCCGCCCGAACCGATCCGGTCCTCGATCCGGTATCCGGCTAGGCGCGCACCGGCGGTCAGGTCGCCGGGCGTGTGGTCGGTCACGGCTTCCCTCCAAGCCTGCCCGCAAGTGTCCGCAGGGTTCCGGGGTCGTCCCCCCGGTCCACGCGGCGTACCAAGTATCCATTTCGACCGGCCAGCGATGTCAACTTACGCACCGCGGCGACCGCTGGTAAATGGCGTTCTTCGCTATCCTTTCTCCGTTTCAATCGCTCTACAGTTGGCGCATGAGCATTGAACAGGCCGGCCGGGCGGGGGCCAGCACTCAGCTGCGGGTTCGGGCTCCGGGATCAGATCAGGTGCTCGACGGCGCTGCCACCTACCGCATCGGGCGGGATCCTCAGGCCGATATCGTGCTGGCCGATCCGCGCGTGTCCTGGGATCACGCGGTCCTGCGCCACCAGGACGGCGGCTGGCTGCTCGAGGATTCCGGGAGCACGAACGGCACGTTCGTGGATCGGCGGCGCGTGCAGCGCGTGGACATCGCCGCCGACTGCTCCGTGCGCCTCGGCCATCCTGGTGACGGTCCCCAGCTGCACTGCTCACTAGTGACGCCCGAGCCGGAGCGGCCGGCGACGGCCAAGGTCCAGGTCGGCAACTGGGCGCAGGAGGCCGAGCCAGCGGCGCCGCCCAGGGTGCCCGCGCAGCGCCCGCCCTCATACCGGCCGCCGAGCGCGGTCATGCAGATGCCGGCCAAGGCGCTGCGGATCGGCCGGGCGTCGGACAACGACGTCGTGGTCGCCGACCTCGGCGTCTCCCGGCACCACGCCGAGCTGCGCCGCACCGCCCGCGGTGAGTACGAGATCGTCGACCTGGACAGCCACAACGGCACGTACCTCAACGGACAGCGGATCACGGCCGCGCCTGTTACCGAGACCGACCTCATCGGCGTCGGGCCGGCGACGTTCCGCCGCGTCGGGGATCAGCTGCAGGAATTCCTCGACACCGGTGATATCTCGCTGAGCGCCCGGGACCTGACGGTCCAGCTGCCGGGCGGCAAGGTGCTGCTTGACCGCGTGAGCTTCCCGCTGGGCGAGCGCTGCCTGCTCGGCGTGATCGGCCCGAGCGGCGCCGGAAAGTCCACGCTGCTCGGTGCCCTCACCGGCATCGCGCCCGCCACCGGCGGCAGTGTCCTGTACGACGGCCGCGACCTGTACAAGAGCTACGCCGAGCTGCGGCACCGCATCGGCCTCGTCCCGCAGGAGAACATCCTGCACACGCAGCTGACGGTGCGGCGCGCGCTGAAGTTCGCGGCCGAGCTGCGGTTCCCGCGGGACACGAGCAAGCACGAGCGCAAGCGCCGGATCGACGAGGTGCTCGGCGAGCTCGCGCTGACCGCGCACGCGGACACCAAGACCGCTGCCCTGTCCGGCGGTCAGCAAAAGCGCGTCAATGTGGCGCTCGAGCTGCTCACCAAGCCCTCGCTGCTGTTCCTCGACGAGCCGACCTCGGGCCTGGATCCCGGCCTGGACAAGTCCGTCATGGAACAGATGGCTGAGCTCGCGCATGACGGCCGGACCGTGATCGTCGTCACCCACAGCGTGGCCAACCTGCATCTCTGCGACCGGCTCCTGGTCCTCGTTCCCGGCGGAAAGATCGCGTTCTTCGGCCCGCCTGCCGATGGTCTCAGGCACTTCGGGAAGAAGGACTGGGCGGAGGTGTTCCAGGCCTTCGAGCGCGAGCCGGGCCGGGACTGGGCCAGGGAGTACCGCTCGTCGCCGTACTACACCCGGTACATCGCGAACGAGATGACCGGGGCACTGGCGCCGCCGGCCGCCGGCCGCCAGGCACCGAAAGCGCCCGCCGCCAGAAACCGGCTGTCTCATCTGCGCACGATGATCCGCCGCTACCTCGCGGTCATCGGCTCGGACCGGCTCTACCTGGCGATGCTTGCCGGCCTGCCGGTCGCGCTCGGCGCGATGGTCCGGGTGATCCCGGCGCCGCACGGCCTCACCGGTACCGACAACGTCGACGCCACGTCGCTGCTGCTGGTGCTGTCGGTCGGCGCGTGCCTGAGCGGCGCGGCCAACGCGATCTGGGAGATCGTCAAGGAACGGCCCATCTACAGCCGAGAACGCGCGGCCGGCCTGTCCGCCGGCGCGTACCTCATGTCGAAGCTGCTGGTGCTCGGTCTCATCAGCGGCGCGCAGGCCGTCGTGCTCGTGCTCATCGGGCTGACCGGCCGCCCGCTGCCGACTCAGGGCGCGCTGCTAACCCATCAGCCGATCATCGAGCTGATGCTCGCCATGTTCGCGCTGGGCCTGGCCTCGACCGTGCTTGGCCTGCTGATCTCCTCGGTCGTCAGTACCTCCGACAAGGCCATGCCGCTGCTCGTCGTGGTGGTCATGTTCCAGGTGGTGCTGAGCGGCGGCATCTTCGCGCTGCACGGCAAGGTCGGCCTGGAGGAGGTCGCGTGGCTGTCGCCGTCGCGGTGGGGCTACGCCGCGACAGCGTCAACCTCGAACCTGAACCACGTCATCCCGCCGGCCACGCCCGGTTCAGGCAACGGCTCCGATCCCCTGTGGGATCACACGGCCAGCACCTGGCTCACCGACATCGGCATCCTGCTCGGCCTCGCGCTGGCGTTCGCGCTCCTGACGCTGCGCCGGCTGATCAAGATGGGCCCGGTCAAGCGTGGCTGAAGCGCCAGCCACCGCCTAGGTCGAACGGCCGCAGATAGCGCGTCGGGCGGAACGACACGAACGCGGATGCGGTCGCGCAGACGCCGCTGACCGGGGCCGAGCCGCCCGGGCAGGTCGAGCCGGACGCCGGGTAGATGTTGTAGCCCGGGCCCAGCGCCGCCGCCGCGGAGTTCAGGCTCGCGGTAGTCAGCGCGGCTGCGTTCCACCGGCCGGTACTCACCCGGCTCAGCAGCACCTGCACGGCGGCGATGGTCTCCGCCGGGGTGAACGCGCAGTGACCGGCGCGCGCGACGAAGATCTGCCGCAGCAGCCGGCTGTTCCCGGCCGAGCGCACGACGCGGGCGTACGCCTGCTCGTTCTCGGGCACGACCAGGCCGTCGCCCGTGGTGTGCAGTGTCAGCACCGGCATGTTCAGCTGACCGTCGAAGCTGATGTTGCGCGCGAGGTAGGCGACCGCCTTCGGGTCGGCGCTGACCGGCGTCGCGCGGCTGAGCGTCCGCAGGTCCTGGCGCAGGCTCAGGCCGGCCGCCTTGTACAGCGCCACGACCTCGGAGTAGTCGGCCGATTCGCGCAGCTGCCTGGCGAAGTTGACGCCCGTGGTCCAGGACGGGTTGCCGCCCGAGACCTGCTCGAGGTTCGCCCGGAGCTCGAACGCGAAGGGGAAGTCGACCTCGGTATCCCAGAGGAACTGGTTGGCCTCCTGGCCGGCGTAGTCGGTGCTGGCCGGCTCGGGCGACAGGGGCGTGAACCAGCCGGGCGTGTCGCCCAGCGCCGCCGAGAGCGCCAGGCGCGCCCGGCCAGCCGGCGTCGCCTGCGCCGCTGCGGCCGCGGTCTCCGCGGTCTGCAGGTTCGCGGCGGGGTTAGTGATGTCGACCACCTGCAGGCCGGTGCCGCCCGCCAGCAGCTGCTGGAACGCGAACGCCGCGTCCAGGCCCGTGTTCCACGTCGCGACTCCGCCCGACAGCACGCCGCACATCGGCAGCGCCGCGGTGAACCGGTTCGGGTAACGCTGGATCAGGCCGGCGGTGATGATGCCCCCGAGCGAGTGACCCCAGGCAATCGTCTGATCCGGACGCCCGTACATGTGCCCGAACGTGTCGACGGTCCGGATCTGGTCCGGCAGCGCCTGCTGGATCGCCCAGCCCGTGGTCGCGTAGGACGAGCCCGCGAGCGCGAATCCGTGGCTCAGCATCCAGGCGCCGGTGACCGGGTCGCCCACGTCCTGCGCCGGGTTGGCGGAGCCCGGTGCGACGTATCCATGGCTGTAGAGGAACAGCGTGCCGTTCCAGGCCCCGGCGGGACACTGGATCTCGTACGTCGCGCCGTCGGACAGCGTTCCGGTCGCGGTCGTCACGCTGCCGGTGCCGCCGCAGGTCTGCGGAGAGGCCAGCGCCGGCGCCGCAGCGGGTGAGATCAGGGCGACCGCGAACGCTGCCGCAAGTACCAGCCGGGATGGTCTGAGGAGACTATGTGCCATTCGCTGACCATAGCCCTGCAAATGACAAATAGCTATGTCATGGCCCGGCCCGAATTGAGCGTGTTTACTGGCCGAAGTAGCCGAGCTGGTATGGCGCCCGGCCCCAGATGAAGACCGGCGTCGGATGCGCCCCGCCGATGGACACATCCCGCCAGAACCACTCGGCCCCGTCCATCCACATCCGCACGCAGCCATGCGACGCCGGGTACCACGGAACCGGGATATCGCCGTGGATCGCGAAGCCCGGGTAGAAGTAGATCGGGTTGAACATCTCCCCGAGCGGGACCTGCTCCCAGCCGGAGACCCGGTTCTGCAGATGGAACTCGCCGTCCGGCGTAACCGCAAACCCGCACGGGCCGCCATGCGGAGTGCAGAAGTAGTAACCGCCGCCGGTGGAGACGTGGAAGATCCACTCCGGCCGGCTGTTCTCGTACAGGACCATCACTTCGGTGTTCTGGTCGATGTCGATCCGGCTCGCCGGGCCGTTCGGCTCGCGCGTGTAGGGCTGCCGGGGGTGTACCAGATCCTTCTCGAAGGCGCGGTTAATGGGCTGCGCCCCGGTGGTCGCGTTCATCCGCAGGCCCTGTACCTCGCGAAAGGCCCAGGCCGCCTCCAGCAGGTCCTGGCCGTAACGCCCGTCGACCGGTCCGGCGTAGTAGTGAAGCTGGGTGAGGCGACGCTGCACGCTCCGGACGGCAGCCCCGGACTGACCCACGTACAAAGGTTTCCTGGGCGGCACGTACGACGCCGCCGGTGCAGCGCGGGCCAGCCCCTGACCGAACGCCGATCCCGCCACTGCTGTCACCACACCCGCGCCTAACAACCAGCGCCGAGCCGACAACCTCATCGCCACGCTCCCCCGTGCCCCCGCTGCGGATCTACCCCTGCCAGTAACCCTGCCAACGCAACTGCCCTCCGTGCGGTAGGCGCGGAGGGCAGTTACGAGATCGAGATCGAGCTAGAGGTAATACGGCGCGATGCCACGCAGGTACACGGGGGTGGCGTGCGGGCCGCCGATGGTCAGCTTCGTCCAGAACCAGTTCCAGACGTCCTCGGGAAGCCGGACGCAGCCGTGCGATGCCGGGTACCACGGGTCGGGGTCCCCGCCGTGCATCGCGTCACCTGCGGCCGGATCGAAGAAGACCGGGTTGTACATGTACCCGAGCGGCACCGGGTCCCCGCCGTGAATCATGTACACGGCGTGGAAGTTACCGTCAGGCGTGACCGCGTAGCCGCACCCTCCGCCGCCTGACGGCGGGTTGCAGAAGTAATAACCGCCGCCGGAGGAGATGTGGAGGATGAGGGTCACCTTGTTGTTCTTGTAAAGCACCAGGACCTGGTGCTTGAGGTTGATCTCAACCCGATTAGCCGGACCATGCTTGATCAGCACATAGGGCTGTACTGGGTGAACCAGGCGCTTCTCGAAAGCCCGGTCGATCGGCTGGGCTCCCGTGGTGGCGTTCATCGGCAGGCCCTGGACTTCCCTGAAGGCCCAGGCCGCCGCGAGCGTGTTGGCGCCATAGCTGCCGTCAGCCACGCCCAGGTAGTAGTGCAACTGTGACAGGCGGCGCTGCACGCTCTTCACGGCCGCGCCGGTCTCGCCGTAATACAAGGCCTTCCTGGGCGGAACGTAAGGCTTGGCGGCCGCTGTGGTCTGCACCGCCGCCATGACATGGGGAGCCGAGGGTGCAGCCTGGGCCAGTCCCTGACCGAACGCCGATGCCCCCACCACTGTCACGGCTCCCACGCCGAACAGGCACCGCCGAACTGATCGATTCATTCATCACCCTCCTACGTGCGCCGCCGCCAAAGCGTGCACTCCACACTTATGGAGTTACCAGGCAGGCGACGATCCAAAAGACATGTTTGGATATCTACACGTTCAAGCGTAGCTCCCGGTTGCATATCGGGTCGATGCCGAGTAGCCCGGTCCTCAGGTGTGTGCTGCCAGGGGGCGCGGGTATCTACCGGACTGGGTCGATCGCGACCAGCGCTACCCGCTTTCTCGTCGTCGGACGGAGGAAAAGTGAGTGTCGTCGCGAAGGTCAGGCGCACGGCCAGGTCCAGTGGCCAAACGCCCTGACCCCGACCCGGTCGCCGTTCTCGACGATCTTGCCGCTCAGCTCGGTCTGCGGGTCACGCACCGCAAGGGTCAGCGGCCGATGCTGATCCGGTCGGACGGATCGCCGGTGCAGACCTGGCGCGAGGACTACCCGTACGACAAGCGGCTGCAGCGCAAGGAGTACGAGAAGGTCAAGCGCGGCCTCCAGATTGAGCTGCTGAAGATGCAGCGCTCGATCAAGAACAACGGCGGGCGGCTGATCATCGTGTTCGAGGGCAGGGATGCGGCCGGCAAGGGCGGCACGATCAAGCGATTCACCGAGAACCTCAACCCGCGCGGCGCCCGTATCGTCGCGCTCGAGAAGCCGACCGAGCGCGAGCGGACCGAGTGGTACCTGCAGCGCTACATCGCGCACCTGCCCGCTGCCGGCGAGATCGTGATGTTCGACCGGTCCTGGTACAACCGGGCGGGCGTCGAGCGCGTGATGGGGTTCTGCACCCCGGACGAGTGCATGGAGTTTCTCCGGGAGGCACCCGAGTTCGAGCGCATGCTCGCCAGGGACGGCATCACGCTCGTCAAGTTCTGGTTCTCCGTGTCGCGCTCGGAGCAGCTGCGGCGCTTCATCGATCGCCAGCTCGACCCGGTCAAGCGCTGGAAGCTCAGCCCGATCGACCTGGAGTCGCTCGACAAGTGGGACGCCTACACCGAGGCCAAGGAGTCGATGTTCTTCTTCACCGACCTGGCCGACGCGCCCTGGACGGTCGTGAAGAGCAACGACAAGAAGCGCGCCCGGCTCGAGGCCATGCGGTACGTGCTGAGCCGCGTTCCCTACGAAGGCAAGGACGAGCGCCTGGTCGCCAAGCCGGACCCGCTCATCGTCGGGCCGGCCCCGCTGCTGTACGAGAGCGCCGAGAAGGTCAGCTAATAGGCCTGGCCGGGCCAGCCGACAGCAATCTGCGAGTTTGGCCGTTCCATCATGACCATCCCGGCCTGGAGCTGCGCCGGTACCCCGGTAGGCCACACGCTGAGCTGTACCTGCGCGCTGCCGGGCCGGCCAAGCTCCGCCCAGGACAGGCCGCGGGCCGCGAGGTCGGTAGCGAGGGCCTCGCCGCCAGGCCCGAAGCCGCGAATGACAACGCCGGCCGAGTCTGTGTCCGGCCCCGGCTCGGGTATCAGCGCCGCGACCCCGACGCCGCTTGGGTCTCCGGCGTTGCTGGCCAGGCCGCCGAGCGGCAGTAGCCATTGAGCCCGCGGCGCGCCCGCGCCCGTGCTGAGCACAGTCAGCCGCTCCAGCTGCGGCTGCGTGACCGTGAGCCACAAGTCCAGATCGCCGAGCTCGGCCGAGTCGGTAACCGGCAGGTCAGCGGGGATGTCCGCGACCGGCGCGGCGAGCGCGTCCCGGAGCGCCCTGGCATCGACCGGGTGGCCGTCGGCGACCTGGACGACGAGCGCGTCCGGTCCGTCCAGCCGCACCGCCGATTCCGGCTGGGCATAAGCCCCGAGCATCCGCACGAAACCGCAGCGGCAGGCGGACGTGCTGACCCACCGGTCGCCGGTGTGGTCGAGGGCCACTGACAGCTCGATCCCGCGGACCGACAGCGGCAGCACCAGGCGGCCGTCATCGGTCAGCTGCTCAAGCCAGGCAGGCGCGATATCCCAGGCCCCGGCGGTCACCATGATCCGGTCGAACGGGGCGCCGGCCGGGTCGCCGTAGCCGCCGTCCGCGCACCGCACCTCGACCTTCGGGTAGCCCGCCGCGGCCAGGCTTGACCGGGCCCTGGCGACGAGCTCGGCGTCGATGTCCACCGTGACGACCTTCCCGCGCGGCCCGGTGATCAGCGACATCAGGGCCGCGTTGTAGCCGCTGCCGGTGCCGATCTCGAGCACCCGGTGACCGGGGCGCAGCCCGAGCTGCTCCAGCATGATCGCCATCATGGCGGGCTGCGAGGACGAGCTGACCGGAATGCCGTCGGGCCCGATCTTGAGGACGAACGCCTCGTCGCGATAAGCCGCTGATTGCCCCATTTCAGGGACAAATAGGTGCCGCGGGACCTTGGCAAAGGCTTCCTGGACCGGCGGACTCAGCGCTCGGCCGCTGGCCCGCAGGCCCGCCACGAGCCGGGCTCGCGCGGCGTCGGGACTGGATGGGGTGTGCTCGTGATCGTTCATGCGATCACCTCTCGCCACCACCTTAAGCCGGTCGGCGGCACTTGCGCTGCTAGCCCGATTCGCGCAGCCGCGAGACCGCATACAGAGCGATGCTGGCCGCGATGCCCGCGTTCAGCGACTCGGCCGACCCGGTGATGGGGATCCGGGCGAGCACATCGCAGCGCTCGGCGACCAGCCGCGACAGGCCCTTGCCCTCGGAGCCGACGACGAGCACGAGCGGGGAGTCGGCGAGCTCCAGCTGCCCGACGTCCTCGCTGCCCTGAGCGTCCAGGCCGGCAACGAACAGGCCGTCCTCCTGATAGGAGGTCAGCGCCCTGGTCAGGTTCGCAGTCTGGGCCACCCGCACCCTGGCCAGCGTGCCCGCCGAAGCCTTCCATGCCCCCGCGGTGACGCCAGCCGACCGCCGGGATGGCACGAGGATGCCGTGGCCGCCGAACGCCGCGACCGACCGCGCCACGGCGCCAAGGTTCCTGGGGTCGGTGACCCCGTCCAGCGCGACGATCAGCGGCGGCACCCCCAGATCGCGGGCCGCCTGCACGAGATCATCCGGATCGGCGTACGCATACCGCCGGATCCGCAGGGCGATGCCCTGGTGAATCGCCCCGCCGGTGAGGCGGTCCAGCTCGGACCGGCCTGCCTCCACCACCGGAATACCGAGGTTGGCCGCGAGCATCACCGCCTGGCCGATCCGCTCGTCGTCGTCGAGGCGCGGCCCAACGTGCAGCGCCGTCGCCGGAACCCTGGCCTGGAGCGCCTCAAGCACCGGATTGCGCCCGGCAACGAGCTCGGCGGCCGCGCTGCCCGCCCCCCTCGCCCGGCTGCCGCGATCGGGCGCGCCTGCCTGACTGCCGGCGCGCGTGCCCGAGCGCCCGTCGGCCCGGCTAGCCGGCCCGTCGGCCCGGCTAGCCGTACCCCCGGCGGACCCACGCTTGGCCTGCGCCGCCGCCCGCCGCTGAGCGGGGTGACCTGGCCGCTGCTCCGCCGGCGGGGTCGGTCCCTTGCCTTCGAGCTTGCGCTTGCCGTAGCCGCCGGTGCCCGGCCGCGGCTTGCCTGACTTCGTCCGCCCGCCGCCGCTGGCCGCGCCGCGGGGAGCCGACGACCGGCCCCGAGCCGCGCTCATTTGCGCAGCTCCCAGCGCGGGCCGCGCGGAGTGTCCTCGACGATCACACCGGCCTCCTGGAGCTGATCGCGGATCGCGTCGGCCGCACCGTAGTCCTTCCGCTGCCTGGCTGCCTGCCGCTGCTCCAGCGCCACGCTCACGAGCGCATCCACGACCGGCCGCAAACCCTCGGCCTGCTGACCGCCAGTCCAGGGCTCGGCGAGCGGATCGAGCCCGAGCACGCCGAGCATGGCCCTGGTCTCGGCGAGACTCTTGGCCGTTCCGGCATGATCACCGGCGGACAGCGCCCCGTTCCCGTCCCGAACGGACTCATGCAGCACGGCGAGCGCCTGCGGCACGCCCAGGTCGTCGTCCATCGCGGTGGTGAAGGGGGCGGGCAGCTCGTCAATCGGCGCCATCTCGTCGCCGAGGACTTCGACCGCGCGCGTCACGAAGCCTTCGATCCGGCGGTAAGCCGTCGCGGCCTCGGCCAGCGCTGCCGGCGAATAGTCGATCTCCGAGCGGTAGTGGGCCTGGCCCAGGTAGTAGCGCAGTTCGGCCGGCCGCACGTTGGTGAGCATCGCGTCGATGAGCAGTGAGTTGCCCAGCGACTTGCTCATCTTCTCGCCGCCGATCCTGACCAGTCCGTTGTGCATCCAGTACCGGGCAAACCCGTCGCCGGCCGCGTGCGACTGGGCCATCTCGTTCTCGTGGTGCGGGAAGATCAGGTCCAGGCCGCCGCCGTGGATGTCGAAACTAGGGCCCAGGTACTTCGTCGACATCGCCGAGCACTCCAGGTGCCAGCCTGGCCGTCCGGGTCCCCAGGGCGTCGGCCAGAACGGCTCGCCGGGCTTGGCGCCCTTCCACAGCGCGAAGTCGCGAATATCGTGCTTGTTGCCCGCGTCATCGGTGTCGTTGGCTGCGCGCATGTTGTCGAGCCGCTGCCCCGACAGCGCGCCGTAATCAGGCTGCGAGGTGACGTCGAAGTACACGTCCCCGCCCGAGGCGTACGCGTGCCCGGAGTCGATGAGGCGGTGCATCAGCTCGATCATCTCCGGCACATGGCCGGTCGCCCGCGGCTCGACATCCGGCGGCAGGCAGCCGAGCGCCTCGTACGCCCGCGTGAACGCGCGCTGGTTCCGCTCGGCCAGCGCCCACCACGGCTCGTCCGCGTGATGGGCCGCGTGCAGGATCTTGTCGTCGATGTCGGTGACGTTGCGGCAGAACGTGACCGCGTACCCGGTGACGCGGAGCCACCGGACGAGAATGTCGAAGTTCACCCCGGAGCGGATGTGCCCGATATGCGGGGGTGCCTGCACGGTTGCGCCACACAGGTACAGCGAGGCCCGGCCGGGTTGCAGCGGGATGAACTCGCGCACCGACCGTGCGGCGGTGTCATGCAGGTGAAGCGTCACCAGCCAAGGCTACGGGATGTGCTGTGCCCGGCGCGCGCCGCTATTGCTGGCGGATAACCCGGCCACGTCAGCGCTACAAACTGGCGATTAGCGACAAAGCGGGCGGACGCTCGAGGGAGTTGATCTTTCCGGGCTCAGACGCCCAGGCCCGGATCGGTACCGGGCGTCCGGGCGCGCTCCGCGCTGGCCCAGCTCCACGCGTACTCGGGGTCCTCCGCCGAGCTGGCCGACCTGGCCAGGTGCAGCGGCCGGAACGTGTCGATCATGACCGCGGTCTCGTCCGTGCTGGTCTTGCCCTCGGCGAGTCCCCTGATGACGGCCTCGACCGCGCCGGGCTGCGGGCCGTGCGTGAAGCCGGAGGGGTGCAGCGTGATCGAGCCGAGCCCGACGCCCGAGCCCTTGCGCGCCGAGTAGTCCCCGGCGACGTAATACATCATCTCGTCAGAGTCGACATTGTGATGGTTGTACGGAATCGGCACCGCCTCCGGGTCGAAGTCCAGCGGCCGCGGGCAGAACGAGCAGATCACGAAGTTCGGCCCCTCGAAGGTCTGGTGCACCGGCGGCGGCGCGTGCGTCCGCTTCACGATCGGCTCGAAGTCGGCGATGTTGAACGCGAACGGATACAGGTAGCCATCCCACCCGACCACGTCAAACGGGTGATAGGCGTACGTCAGCCGGGTCAGGCCGTCCCGGTTCCTGACGATGACGGGAACGTCCTCGCCCTCGGCCAGCAGTGGTCCGTCCGGCCCGCGCAGGTCTCGTTCGCAGTACGGCGCGTGCTCCAGCAACTGCCCGAACTGAGAGAGATACCGCTTCGGCGGGCGGATGTGCCCGCGGGCCTCGACCACCAGGGCGTGCAGCCCGCCCTCGGCCGGCCGCCAGCGGTGGATCGTGCCGCGCGGGACGACGATGTAATCGCCGGCGCCGGCGGCGATGCTGCCGTAGACCGACTCGAACGTGGCCGCACCGCTGCGGATGTACACCGCCTCGTCGCCGGATGAATTCCGGTACAGGTCAGAGTCAGCGTCGGCGGCGGCAAACGAGATCCGCACGTCCTCGTTCGCCATGAGCAGCTGCCGGCCGAGTACGAGATCGCCGCCCGCTGGCATGTCCTGGGTGCGGTAATGGCGCGGCAGCAGCGGATGGTTGGGCGCCACGCCGCCATCGGCGGCCGCGTCCCGCAGTCCCTCGCTCTTCACGATCGCGGTCGGCGGGTGGACGTGGTAGAGCAGCGACGAATCGGAGGAAAAACCTTCCTCGCCCATCAATTCCTCGGCGTACAGACTGCCATCCGGGCCCCGGAACCGGACATGACGCTTTCGCGGAATCTCCCCGGCCACTCTGTAGTACGGCATAAATTCTCCCTGGCGCGCGTAGCCCGATCATAAGGCGATGCGGGCAACGCACCAGGAAGGACCTGCCACCGCGATGAGCGATCAAGCGCCTGCCATCACGACTCCGGAGCAGCCTGCCATGTCGCAGACAGCCGCGGCGCCGGGAGCCCTGCGCGTCCTCGGCCTGGTGGCCGTCAGCGTGGGCGTTGCCGCGCTAGCCGGTGCCGCGTTCGTGCTGTCGTACTCGGGGCTCCACGCCGTCGCGTTGCAGGCGGGCATCAGCGCCCGGCTGGCCAAGGGCTATCCGCTGATCCTCGACGTGCTGCTCGTGGTCATCCTGGCCGCGATCCTCTGGCTGCGCTCGGCCGGCTGGCCCAGCAAGCTGCTGGCGTGGGCCTGCCTGCTGGCCCTGCTCGCAGCGGCGGCGTGGGCTGATGCGCTGCACGCGGCCGGGCACCGCCTCCCCGCCCGGCCCGCCGCCGTGACGGCCGCGATTCTGCCGTGGGCGCTGGTCCTCATCGCGTTCGCGCTGCTGCTGACCATGCTGCACCACGCGCGAGTCCGGCGGGCCGCCACTCCGAGGCCGCCGGCGGCCAGGCCGGTATACGTGCCGCCGCCGGTCCCGACCACACCGCTCGTGCCTGGCTTCCCTGGCCGCGAGCCGGCGACGGAACCGGCCGCGCAGCCCGAGCCGGCGCGCCCGGCCTACGCGCACACGTCGCCGGACACGCTCCGGCTGGTCGTGCCGCGGCAGGCAGCAACTGATGCCAGTGACCTGGCGATGGACGAGGATGCGGGCCTCGATGACCCGAGCAGCGATGAAGCCGTGCCGGATCCGGCCAGCCACGAGGCAGCGGCCGAGGGTGGCGAGACGCCCGCGGAGCCCGAGGTCGGTGCGGGCCAGCCCGGCGACACTGCCGCCGAGGCCCTCGATGCCCCGACCGACGAGGACGCTGCGCCCGCCAGCGATGACGCTGCCGCGGACGACACCGAGCCGGACGGCACCGAACCGGACGGCACCGAACCGGACGGCAAGCAGGCGGACACGGACGTCGATGAGACAGACGTCGATGAAACGGCCATGCCCGTGTTCCACCGGATGTGGAGCTCACCGACCCCCGGCGGCGACGACTAGACCGACGCGATGATCGCCGTCGCGATGGCCGCGATCCCCTCGCCCCGGCCGGTCAGGCCAAGGCCGTCGGTCGTCGTGGCCGACAGGGAGACAGATGCTCCGCCGAGGGCCGCCGACAGGGCCTGCTGTGCCTCGTCCCGCCGGAGCGAGATACGCGGGCGATTGCAGATGACCTGGACGGCGACGTTCCCGATCTGGAAGCCAGCCTCAGCGACGAGCCTGCCAGTCTCGGCCAGCAGGGCCGCGCCGGACGCGTCGGCCCATTCCGGACGGTCGGTCCCGAACTGACTGCCGAGATCGCCGAGACCCGCCGCCGAGAGAAGCGCGCTGCAGGCGGCATGGGCCGCCACGTCGCCATCGGAGTGGCCGGACAGGCCAGACTCACCCGGCCAGAGCAGGCCCGCCAGGTACAGCTGCCTGCCCGCACTGATCGGATGGACGTCGACTCCGATGCCAATACGCGGCAGAGCGGATGCGCTCAGGACCCGAGGATCTCGTCGAGCAAGGCCTCGGCCTTGTCCTCGTTGGTCTTCTCGGCTAGCGCCAGCTCACTGACGAGGATCTGCCGGGCCTTGGCCAGCATGCGCTTCTCGCCAGCCGACAGGCCGCGCTCACGGTCACGGCGCCAAAGGTCGCGAACGACCTCCGCAACCTTGTTCACGTCGCCTGAAGCAAGTTTCTCCAGATTGGCCTTATACCGCCGGGACCAGTTCGTGGGCTCCTCGGTATACGGAGCGCGCAGGACCTCGAAAACCCGCTCCAGCCCTTCCTGTCCGACCACATCCCGCACGCCAACGAGCTCAGCGTTGTCGGCGGGCACGCGCACAGTCAGGTCGCCCTTGTCGACCTTGAGCACGAGGTAAGTTCTATTCTCACCCTTGATCGAACGGGTCTCGATCTCCTCGATCCGAGCAGCCCCATGGTGGGGGTAGACGACGGTGTCGCCAACCTTAAAAGACATGTGGCATGTACCCCTTCCGCTGGAAGCCATCCTACCACGTGGTACCGGGGTGATTAGCCGTGCTTGGCGGGCAAAGATGCAGGTCAATGGCTCAGTTGGCGCTTCGGCAAATGCTGGAGCACGGGCGGGCCCGGCTCCTGCACCCTCGGGGTCGAGTCGCAGCCGAAGCTGGCCCATACTGAGAGAAGAGGCCCGCTCCTGCCGGGAGGGATGCGCGTGAAGTCAAGCGGCGAACCGGATCGGGACGACACTGGACTGCCTCGGGTCGACGTCGAGATTCCCGACGACGCGCGGGAATTGGATCGGGATGTCCAGGCGTACTACCGCGAGCTGAAGGCTGAACGCCGCCAGCAGCGCCGGATGCGCATGCATGGCGCGCTGGCCAGGGACGGCATGGTCATCCCGCTGCTGGTCTGCTGCCTGATCTTCGCCCTCGTCACCGGCACGCTGCTCACGCTCTTCACCGCGACCTCGATCGACAACAGCCTGCCGGGGACCCCAGTCAACGACGGCCACACCACGGCGGCCGGCCCGCCCAGGGCTGGCCGCACCTC
>Ga0209380_10000330_pt1 | contig 33052 bp, 33 predicted proteins | sample HubBroMetageWFT6_FD_188347 | JGI IMG/M metagenome (GOLD analysis project Ga0209380, IMG submission 188347) | Warmed and freeze-thawed soil microbial communities from the Hubbard Brook experimental Forest, New Hampshire - Hubbard Brook CCASE Soil... | ecosystem: Environmental > Terrestrial >... | reverse complement strand
AGTTCTTCTGGAATCAGCGGGCCGTGCGGCTGTGGGATCTTTCGCGGAACCCTGCTCTGACGGGCCTGCGTTTCGAAGACTTCACCCGTTTGCATGACCTGGAGGATCTGCGGGCCGGCGCTGCGCTGCGGGAGCTGGGTTTCGGCGACGGTATGTGGAGCACGTCGGTCTTCGAGTCGCTGGAGCCGCTGGCCGCGCTTGGCGGGCTGCGGTTGCTGTCGTTCAACGCGAAGCGGATCGGGGACGGCCGGATTGAGCCTGTGGGCGAGCTGACGGGCCTTGAAGAACTCGATATCCCGACGAACATGTACACCACCGGCCAGCTTGCGTGGCTGCGGGCCAGGCTCCCCGACTCGGTCAGGTCGAGAGCGCTTGCCCCCGTTTACCTGGTCAGGGAGCCTTTCGTAGATGGACGCGGGCGGGTCCTGGATGTGCGCCTGGTCGGCAAGGGTAAGCCGTTCCTGAACTCGGTGGCTGACGAGGCCCGCATCAGGAAGCACGTTGACGGGTTCTGGCAGCTGGTCGACGCGTTCCGGCGCGACCCGGCCCTCAGGCCGGATTAGCCTGACGCTGATCAGGGTCTTTGTGCCTTCCGCGTGGTCTGCCAGGGACAGGTGAGGCCTGCGCGCGCCGGCGCATGGCCGGGGGCGGGCGGGTGGGCCACCTTCCCCAAGGTGGCGTGGTTCCGCGTTCGTGGCGGGCTGCTAAGTAGGCCGGGTCAGAGCGCGGTGGTCCACTCGATCGCTAGCTGCGGGTCTCGCTCAGCCAGAGCACATGTGTTGGTTCTTCTCCAGTCCTCTCTGGCGACAGTGAACTTCCACGCGGATCGGCAGTCAGAGCTCGCCGGCCAGCTCTGAGCTCCAGACGACCACCTTGGTGCGGTCACCCCGGAACAGGTCGTGGGCGAACTCCAGCGGCTGGCCCGAGGCAGCGTAGGCGGTGCGCTCGACCAGCATGAGCGGCCCACCTTCCTCGATGTCCAGTGCCTCGGCCTCCCTGACCCCGGCGACGACCGGCTCGAGTGACTCGCGGGCCGCGTGCGGCCGCTGGCCGTAGCGCTCCTCCAGCAACTCGTACAGCGAGCCGTCGAGGCGGCAGTCGAGCAGGCCGGGGAACAGCGCCGCCGGGAACAGCGAGTCCTCGATCGCGATCGGCGTGCCGTCGGCCAGCCGGATCCGCCGGACCTGGAAGACCAGGTCATTCTGGCCGAGCCGCAGCGCGGCCGCAGCGGCGACGCTAGCCGGGACCGTCGTGGCGGCAAGCACCCTGGCCCCGGCGACCTTGCCGTGCCGGCGCAGCTGCTCGGAGAAGCCGGCCAGGGTGGTCAGGTCCTGTTCCAGCTTGGCCTCGGCCACGAACGTGCCGCCGCCACGGCCGACCGTCCTGGTCACGAGGCCGCGCTGCGCGAGCTCCCCGAGAGCGTGCCGGAGTGTCATCCGGCTTACTCCGAGCCAGGCGGCCAGATCATGCTCGGCTGGCAGCCGGTCTCCTGGCGCCAGCTGCCCGGCGGCGATCGCGTCCGCCAGCCAGTCCTCGATCTGCCCGTGGACCGTGCTGCCGGGCTGCCTGGTGATCGTCGGAGGCTTCCTGGCCAGACCCGCCGAGGCCGGCACTCCTGGCTCGGCGCGCACGGTGCCAAGCCAGGACTGGCGTCGCTGCATGCTCTCAGTGTCCTCCCCTGCGTGGGTCCGGGCGCTGTGTTGGTCAAGCACTGCCCGCCGCCCGGGTCCAGGCCTCCGGCATGGACCCGGGCGGCGGGGGCGCGCTGACCCTTTCGGTCGCAGCGCCCCGCCGCCCGGTTGAATGGCGCGCCGCCCTCCCCGCCACGCACCGGGTCACGGGGCTGGACCCGGCCGGCGCTACGTCGCGCCATTCAGCTCGCAGGCCTTTAGGCGGCATCCCCGGCTGGCAGCGGCTCGTCGGCGGGCGCGACCACGGGCGCGAAGTCCTTGGTCCGCCCGGTGATCAGGTAGTACAGCGCGCCGATCACCACGATGACGACGAACACCGTCCACAGGATGGGAATCTTGTCCAGGAACCCGATGTGGAAGTTGAGCTGCTGGACCCCGGACACCACGGTCTGGTTCGGCTCGGGATTGCTCGCGGCTCGTGGCCAGGCGAAGTTGACCAGCATCGCCCCGCCGTATGCCAGGCCGATGAGGTTGATTGCCAGGCCCCACTTACCGAGCCGGAACGGCGAGCTCGTCCGGGGCCAGCCCCGCAGCCGGTCGCGCAGGATCGCGAGGTTGCCGAGGAGGTAGCTGAAGTAGATCATCGCGGTCGCCGCGATCGCGATGATCCCGGCGCCGGTGAACTGGATGAACGGGACTGCGGCCAGGACGGCGATCGTGACGCACGTCCAGATGGGCGTGTGCAGCGAAGGCGAGACCCGCGATAGGGGCTTGGAGAACGGCAGCTGCTTGTCGCGGGCCATGCCGAAGCCCAGCCGGATGGTGGCCGCCATGATCGAGAGGCAGCAGACGAAGATCGCCGCGGAAACCACCAGCAGGTAGATGGTGGCGAACGCGGGCGAGAAGTTCGCCTCGATGATGTTCTGCGGCCCCCAGGCGTTGGCGATCGCCGTGTGCAGGTTCGGGATCGCCATCAGCGTGGCGAGCAGGAATACCCCGCCGATGATGAACGCTCCGATGATCGAGAACAGCACCGCGCGCGGCGCGGCCCGCCGCGGGTCGCGGGTCTCCTCGGCCAGCGTCGACGCGGTATCGAATCCGTAGATGACGAACAGGCTCATGAACATCGCGGCCAGGAACGTGTTCGCGCCGAGGTGCAGCCCGCCGGTGTTGGTGATGACGTGGAAGCCCTGGTGGTCGTGGAACGCCAGCAGCACCAGCGCGAACACGAACATGCCGAGGATCTCGAACAGCACGCCAGTGTTGTTGATGATCGCGACGAGCCTCACGCCGTAGATGTTCAGCACGGTGATGACGACCAGCGTGATCAGCGCGACCACAAGCTCGGTATGCAGGGTCAGCTGCAGCGAATGCCAGCCGAGCCCCTCCAGCGCCGGGATCAGCGCGAGTGGCAGCGTGGCCACCACGGAGGTCACGGTCAGGATGCCGGCGAACAGGTAGATCCACCCGGTAAACCATGAGTAGGCCCGGTTGGCCATGTACTTCGACCACTGGAACACCGATCCGGCCAGCGGGAAGTGGCTCGTCACCTCGGCGAAGTTCAGCGCGATGATGAACTGGCCGGCCGCGACTACTGGCCACGTCCAGATGAACGCGCCGCCGATCGTGGTCAGGCCGAGGAAGAACAGCGTGAAGATGCCCGTGGACGGCGAGATATAGCTGAAGGCGACGGCAAACGAGCTGAACGTCCCGAGCGACCGCTTCAGCTCCTGGTTGTACCCGAATTTGGCCAGGTCAGCCGAGTCTCGCTCCTGGCCGCTGCCAACCTCTGATGTAGCGCTCACTGACCGGCCCTTCGTATCCGATTGGACCTCAGATGACGCGTAGCGTAGGGGCGGCGTAGGCAAACTGTCCAGACCCTTTCGGGCCGACATTCGCGACAGCCGGCCCCGTTCCGGGCCAAGCCATCCGCAAATACGGCACATTTTGGTCTAGACCTTTGCCGGCGGCGGACCGTAATCTGCCAACGTGACGGACGTGCGGCAGGACCCGGCGACGGCCCTGGCACGGGTCCCGAGCCTGCGCGGCGCCCGGCAGGTCAGCGCGCTGCCCGGCGGACTCACCAATCAGAACTTCAAGGTGGTCACCGACACCGGCGCCTACGTGGCCAGGGTCTGGTCCGACGGCGCGGAACTGCTCGGCATCAACCGCGAGTACGAGTTCCGCAACTCGGTGATCGCCGCCCGCGCCGGGGTCGGTGCGCCCGTGATCGAGTACCGGCCGCTCGAGCGTGTGCTTGTGCTCGGCTTCATCGAGGGCCGGACGCTCGGCAACGCCGACGTCGGGCAGCCCGAGATGATCCCGCGGATCGCGGCCGCGTGCCTGGCCCTGCACGCGGGCGAGCGGTTCGCCGGCGACTTCGACATGTTCGAGATCCAGCCCCGCTACTACGCGGCCGCCAGGGCCGCGGGCATGCGCATCCCGTCCGGTTACGACGAGCTGAACTCGGCCTTCGCGCAGGCCCAGCGCGCGCTGGCCGTGCGGCCTGAGGGAACCGTGCCGTGCAACAACGACCTGCTCGCGGCCAACTTCATCGATGACGGCGAGCGGATCTGGCTCATCGACTACGAGTACTCGGGCAACAACGATCCCTGCTTCGAGCTCGGCAACATCGCGGGGGAGTGCCACCTGCCGGGCGACGCGCTGGCGGCGCTCGTGACCGCTTATTACGGCCGGCCGAGGCCCAGCCGGGTGGCCAGGGCGCAGCTGTTCGGGCTCGTCGCCAGCTACGGCTGGACGCTCTGGGGCGCGATCCAGCACGCGACCAGCGAGCTTGACTTCGACTTCTGGTCGTGGGCCATGGAACGCTTCGAGGCCGCGGCGGCCGGCTTCACGAGCCCGGCGTTCGGCCGGCTGCTCAGCGCCGTCCAGGACGAGGACTAGACGTGTCGACGCCGGAGAAGTCCATTCCGTCGCGGGCGCAGGTGGTGATCATCGGGGGCGGCGTCATCGGCGCGAGCGTTGCCTATCACCTCACCGCGCTCGGCTGGACCGATGTGCTGCTGCTCGAACAGGGGCAGCTCTCGTGCGGCACGACCTGGCACGCGGCCGGGCTCGTCGGGCAGCTCCGGGCGTCGGAAGCCGGCACCCGGCTGGTGCAGTACTCGACCCGGCTCTACGAGCAGCTGGAAGCCGAGACCGGGCAGGCCACCGGGTTCCGGCGCTGCGGCGGCGTCACGGTCGCCAGGACCCCCGACCGGATGACCGCGCTGCGCCGTACCGAGGCCACCGCGCAGGCCTACGGCATCGAGTGCGAGCTGCTCGGCCCGCGCGAGGCGGCCGACCGCTGGCCGCTGCTGCGCCACGACGACCTGGCGGGCGCGATCTGGCTGCCCGGCGACGGGCGGGCCGACCCCGTCGACCTCACCGCGGCGCTCGCTCGCGGCGCGCGGCAGCGGGGAGCCCTCATTCGGGAACGGGTGCGCGTCACGGGAGTCTGCGCCTCGAACGCGCGCGTGACCGGGGTCCGGACCGACGCCGGCGATATCGAGGCCGAGATCGTCGTCAACTGCGCCGGGCAGTGGGCCAAGCAGGTCGGCGCGCTGGCCGGCGTGACCGTGCCGCTGCACTCGGCCGAGCACTTCTACGTGGTCACCGAGCAGATCGCCGGGGTCCATCCGGACCTGCCCGTGCTGCGCGACCCCGATGGCTACACCTACTTCAAGGAGGAGGTCGGCGGCCTGGTGGTCGGCGGGTTCGAGCCGGAGGCCAAGCCCTGGGTCGCTCCGGAGGAACTGCCGTACCCGTTCGAGTTCCAGCTGCTGGCCGAGGACTGGGAGCACTTCAGCGTGCTCATGGACAGCGCGGTGCAGCGGCTGCCGGTGCTCGCCGAGACCGGCATCAGGAAGTTCTACAACGGGCCGGAGAGCTTCACCCCGGACAACCAGTTCATCCTCGGCGAGGCGCCGGAGCTGGCGGGCTTCTTCGTCGCCGCGGGCTTCAACTCGGTCGGCATCGCCTCGGCGGGCGGGGCCGGGCTGGCGCTCGCCCAGTGGATCATCGACGGCCAGCCGGACGGTGACCTGACCGCGGTCGACATCCGCCGGTTCGCCGCGTTCAACGGCAACAGCCAGTGGCTGCGTGACCGGGTGAGCGAGGTACTCGGGCTGCATTACGCGATCCCGTGGCCGAACCGGGAGCTGGAGACGGCCCGGCCGTTCCGGCGGTCTCCGGCCTACCGGCAGCTGGTGGCAGCGAACGCGAGCTTCGGCAGCAAGATGGGCTGGGAGCGGGCGAACTACTTCGCCCCGGCCGGGCACAGCCCGGCGATCGAGTACTCCTTCGGCCAGCAGAACTGGCAGCCGTGGTCCAGCTCGGAGCAGCTGGCGACCAGGCAGCGAGTCGCGGTGTTCGACCAGACGTCGTTCTCGAAGTACCTGGTCACCGGGCCCGACGCCCAGGCGGCGCTGCAGTGGCTGTGTACCAACGACGTCGCGGTCGCGCCCGGCCAGACGGTGTACACGGGGATGCTCAACGATCGCGGTACCTACGAATCCGACATCACCGCGACGCGGCTGTCGCCGACCGAGTACCTGCTCGTGGCGAGCGCGGCCACGACCGAGCGCGACGCCGACCACATCCGGCGGCGGATGCCCTCCGGCAGCCGCGCGACGGTCGCGGATGTCACGTCCTCGTACGCGGTGTACGGGGTGATGGGGCCATCGTCCCGGGCGCTGCTGAGCAGGCTGACCAGGACTGGCCTGTCGGATGACGCGTTCCCGTTCGGTAGCAGCAGGGTGATCGACGTGGGCTATGCGACCGCGCGGGCCACGCGGATCACCTACGTCGGCGAGCTGGGCTGGGAGCTGTACGTGCCCGCCGAGTTCGCCGTCGGGGTTTACGAGGACCTGATGGCGGCCGGCGCGGATCTCGGCGTGGCGAACGCCGGCTACTACGCGATCGAGTCGCTGCGGCTGGAGAAGGCGTATCGCGCTTTCGGCCGCGAGCTCACGCCCGACTACAACCCGGCGGAGGCGGGCCTGCTGTTCGCGTGCAAGCTCGCGGGCGGCATCGGCTTCCTCGGCCGCGAGGCGGTCGAGAAGGCCAGGTCCGGCGGTCCGCGGCGGCGGCTGGTCTCGCTGGTACTCGACGACCCCGAGGCGATGCTGTGGGGCGGCGAGCTGATCCTGCGGGACGGCGTGGCGGCCGGCCAGCTGACTTCGGGCGCGTTCGGAGCGACGGTCGGCGCGGCGGTCGGTCTCGGCTACATCAGGGATCCGGAGGGCGGCGTGGCGACCGCTGACTTCGCCCGGTCGGGGAGCTATGAGGTCAACATCGGCGGGCAGCTAGTCGCCGCGACGGTTCACCTGCGGCCGCCCTACGACCCCGCCAGCAGCCGGGTCAGGGGCGAGGCCGGCCTCGCATAGCCTGGGCACGCAGTGACAGAAGGGAGGCGCGCATGACTGTCAGCGTCTTCGATCTGTTCAAGATCGGCATTGGCCCGTCCAGCTCGCACACCGTGGGGCCGATGCGCGCGGCGGGGATGTTCGCCCGGTCGCTGCAATCCGACGGCCTGCTGGCCGAGGTGGCCGGGGTCCGGGCTGAGCTGTTCGGGTCGCTCGGGGCCACCGGCCACGGGCACGGCAGCGTCAAGGCGGTCGTACTCGGCCTGGCCGGCGAGGAGCCGGATACGGTCGACCCGGCGGCGGCGCAGCCGCTGGTCGATGAGGTCAGGCGGACCGGCACCCTGCCCCTGCTCGGGATCAGGCCGGTCCCCTTCGACGTCGACGCCGACGTGGTGCTGCACCGCCGCCGGCGGCTTGAGTTCCACTCCAACGGGATGCGGTTCGCGGCGCTCGACGGCGCCGGGACGGAGATCAGCGCGCGCACCTACTACTCGGTGGGCGGCGGGTTCGTCCTGGGCGAGGACGAGGCTGGCCATCCGGCGGTGATTCCCGACGCGACGCCCGTTCCCTACCCGTTTGCCAGCGGCGCGGAGTTGCTGGCGCACACGGTGGCCACCGGCCTGCCGGTCAGCGGGATCATGCTCGCCAACGAGCTGGTCCGGCGGGACAAGGCCGAGGTGGACGCCGGGCTGCTGCGGATCTGGGCCGTCATGCGCGAGTGCGTGGAACGCGGCTGCGCTGCTGAGGGTGTCCTGCCCGGCGGGCTGAAAGTCCGGCGCCGGGCGAGGGCGCTGCGCGAAACGCTGGAGCGCACCGGCGACGTAGCCGACCCGCTGTTCGCGATGGAGTGGGTCACGCTGTACGCGCTCGCGGTCAACGAAGAGAACGCGGCGGGCGGCCGGGTCGTCACCGCGCCGACGAACGGGGCGGCCGGGATCATCCCGGCGGTGCTGCACTACTACACCAGGTTCGTGCCCGGTGCCGACGACGCCGGGGTGGTGAGGTTCCTCCTGACAGCGGGGGCAATCGGGGTCCTGCTGAAGGAGAACGCGTCCATCTCCGGGGCCGAGGTCGGCTGCCAGGGCGAGGTCGGCTCAGCCTGCTCGATGGCTGCGGCAGGCCTGGCCGAGGTGCTGGGCGGGACGCCCGAGCAGGCGGAGAACGCCGCCGAGATCGGGGTCGAGCACAACCTCGGCCTGACCTGTGACCCCGTCGGCGGACTGGTGCAGATCCCGTGCATCGAGCGGAACGCGATCGGTGCGGTCAAGGCGATCACCGCGGCGCGGATGGCGGTCCGCGGTGACGGCCAGCACACCGTCTCGCTCGACAAGGTGATCAAAACCATGCGCGAGACCGGCGCCGACATGAAGGTCAAGTACAAGGAGACGGCGCGGGGCGGCCTGGCCGTCAACGTGATCGAGTGCTGAACGCGGCGCTCCGCGACCCCGCACGTGTGCTGTCAGCAGGTCCGGCGGGGCGTCGCGCCGCCCGAGGCCCGCGGCCGCACGCCGCGGATGCACACATGGCACGTTAGGGATAAATCGTCGGCAGCTGACCTAACCCGCGCCAACGTTTGCGTGTCCAGTACGAACCCTTCGTACTTTCCAAGCAAACGTCGGGCTGGCGGGCAGTGGTGTGTGAGGCTAGCGGTCGCGCGTGCGGCTGGCGGGCGGGGCTCAGTGCGCGGCGGTGCGGGAACTCTGGCGCTCGGGCGCGGCCGCCTTTGCCTTCCCGCTGAGGCGGCGCTCCCGCATGTAGGTCTCAGTGATGACCCTGGCGTAGCGCAGGCCGTAGGCCAGGTTGCGGCCCTTCCGGCTCTCCCCGGACAGCCGCTGCCGCATGACGGTCGGCACCTCGGATACCCGGTAGCCCTGCAGCAGCGCCCCGATCAGCAGCTCTGACGTCTGATACTGGGGCTGGGTCTGGCGGACGTTGCCGGTGACCTCGGCGCGCATGAGCCGCAGGCCGCTCGAGGTGTCGGTGAGGCGGCTGCGGGTGAGGGTGCTGATGACCTTGGCGAAGAAGCGGACGCCGAGGTTCCGGAACGCGTCGGTGTTCTCGGTCTGGCCGAGCTGCCGCGAGCCGAGCACGAAGTCGGCCTGGTCAGTCTCCATCATCGTCACCATCGCGGGCAGGTCCGCCGGGTCCCACTGGCCATCGCCGTCCAGGGTGGCGATGTAGCGGGCGCCGCTCTCGCGGGCGATGAGGTAGCCGAGCCGCAGCGCGACGCCGTGGCCGCGGTTGGCCGTCAGCGTGCAGACCAGCGCGCCGTGCCGCTGGGCGACCTCCGTCGTGGCATCGGTGCTGCCATCGTCGATAACCAGCAGCGACACGGGGACGTCCGAGATGTGCTCGGGGACCTCGTCGAGCACGGCGCCGATGTTGTCCGCCTCGTTGTAGGCGGCAATGACGATGACCAGCGGCTGCAGCTTGAGATCCGGGTAAGTGCTGTTGAACGCCGCGAGCGCAGCCCCGGTGACCCGCGAGGTGTCCGGCGCCTCGCGCAGCCCGTGGTAGGTCACATTGACTGCATCCGTACGCCTCGACATCAGCGATTGTCTCCCGATCCGGCTCAAATTAGTGACGGTCCACAATAGCCGCATACTTGGACTCGCCTACATCTTGCGCAGCTTTCGTGCACTGAGTCGCACCCGGTGCAGGTACTGACGGTACCGTCCCCGGTGGCCCGGCGTGGGAATCTCAGCCGTGATCATTGTGCCCCGTCCCAGTCCGGCCAGCCCCGGTCTTTGTCGCTTGCCTGGGCCGCCGCCAGGGAAGTCCGCAGCTAGAGAGCGGATTCTCGGCGGCTGCGGCCCATCGTTGGCGCAGGTCACGGGGGGTCGGCTTGCGTTCCCGGGAATCTCCTGAGGAACTGGTAACGACTTGGTATCTGCGCCGATGCCTGAATGGGGCCTGAGCGAAGGCTGTAGATGGCGAGCGCTCTGGTCGCCGTTGCCGCGTCCGGGAGGCCAGAAATGCCAGGCGAGCACAGTTACGGTCCCACCCAGCCGGGCACGGTCCTGCTTGATCTCGGGGGCAACGTCGGTGCCCTGGTCCTGTCCGTCCCCGCGGCGCTGGCGGGGGCCGAGATCGAGATCAGCCGGGCAGATCAGGCGGACGGCCCGCGCACCCACGCCCAGGTGCGCGAACGGCCAGCTGGCGGGCAGTCCGGGTATGCCGCGGTATACCCGGGCCTCATCTCGGGCACCTACACGATCTGGCGGGACCGCCAGACGCCGCTCGGTACCGTCGAGGTGACGGGCGGGCAGGTCGCCACGTTCACCTGGCGGTAACGCGGACGCGGTCGGCTGCGGCAAGGCGGTCCCCAATCGCGGGGATCGTCATTTCCCGGTAAGCTAAGTCAGCCCGAGGCTAGGGCGGGGGTTCCGACCCGGCGCAAGCGCCGGGCCTTCGAGCCGAGCCTGACGGGCCAGGCGGCGGAGTAGCTCAGTCAGGCAGAGCAAGCGGCTCATAATCGCTGTGTCGCCGGTTCAAGTCCGGCCTCCGCTACAACCGTGCACCAGCCGGGTCGCCCCGCAGGGCGGCACCGATGTTCAGTCGAGAGAGAAGGGCACGCCGACCGTGGCTGCGACCGACATCAGGCCAAAGATCACTCTGGCTTGCCAGGAGTGCAAACACCGCAACTACATCACGCGCAAGAACCGGCGCAACGACCCCGACCGGCTTGAGATGAGCAAGTACTGCCCGTTCTGCCGCAAGCACCAGCCCCACCGCGAGACCCGCTAGCCGCGGGATGGCGATCAACCGGGATTACGCAGGCCGCACGTTCGAACCGTCGGAGCCGTACGAGGTATCCCGCGTCAAGATCGCGGACTTCGCGTCGGCCATCGGCGATCCCAATCCGGTGTACCGGGACCGCTCGGCCGCCCAGGCTGCCGGTCATCCCGATGTCATCGCGCCGCCTACCTTCGCCATCGTGGTCAGCATGGCCAGCTCCGGGGCGGCGCTCGCCGATCCGGGGCTCGGGCTCAACTACGCGATGGTCGTGCACGGCGAGCAGCGCTTTGCCTACAGCAGGCCGATCGTGGCGGGTGACGTCCTCGTCGCCCAGCCGACGATCACCGAGATCAGGGACGCCGGGCGCAACGTGATGCTGACGACGAGCACGCAGATCCGCACGGTCGAGGGAGAGCTGGTGTGCACCGCCATCGGCACACTCGTTGAGCGGGGAGCGTAATGATCGTCAGCTACGACCAGATCGAGGCGGGCGCCGAGCTGCCGGCCGCCAGCTACCCGGTGACCAGGCTCAGCCTGGTCAAGTACTGCGGCGCCTCCGGCGACTTCAACGTCATCCACTGGAACGAGCGGATCGCGAAGGCCGTCGGGCTGCCCGATGTCATCGCGCACGGCATGTTCACCATGGCGGAGGCCGGCCGGTACGTGACCGACTGGGCCGGGCCGGGCGCATTCGTGGCCGAGTTCGGGGTCCGCTTCTCCTCCATGGTCGTCGTCCCCGATGACGACCACGGAGCGACGATCGAGATCAGCGGTCAGGTCGAGGAGAAGCTCGACGACAATCAGGTGGCGATCGCGCTGACGGCCAGGTCCAGCGGGGAAAAGGTGCTGACCAGGGCCCGTGCGGTGGTGCGCCTCCCCTGACGGGATGCCCGAGCGAGCGGGAGAGCAGGCGCCGGCGCGGATCCGTGAGCTGGCCGCCCAGCGCCTGGCGGCCAGGCAGGCGCGCGACTACGCGGCCGCCGACCGGCTGCGGGCCGAGATAGCTCAGCAGGGCTGGGTCGTCACGGACACCCAGGGCGGCTATGACCTGGTCCCGGCTGTCCCGGAAGCCGCCTACGAAGTGCTGCCGAACCCCTTGGCAGTCACCGCGGATCTGGCTTCCGGGCGCTCGCCGCGGTCGGCCACGATCGGCCTGCTGGTCGAGGGCTGGCCCGATGACCTGCGAGAGTGCGTGAGCGCGCTGCTCGCGCACGCGCCGGCCGGAGTGATGATCAGCGCGCTGGACGTCGGCAACCGCGATGGCGCGGGCGACGCTCTCCACGAGCTGGCGGCCGAGCACCCGGCCCGGATCGAGGCGCTGCACGTGGCCGCCAGCCCCGGCTGGTCCGCGGGCCGCAATGCCCTGCTGCGAGCCGACCCCGCGCCGGTACACGTGATCATGGAGACCTCGACGATCCTGACCGGCGACGCGATCAGCCCGCTGCTGGCCGCGCTGGCCGACGACACCGTGGTCGCGGCCGGCTGGCGCGGCGCCGACCCCGATCCCGACCTGCAGGGCTTCCACGATGCCGGCCCGGGCCAGGTGACGGCACTGCTCGGCTACCTGCTCGCCGTTCGCACCGCGGCCGCAAGGGAGGCCGGCTGGCTGCCCGCAGGCGCGCGGTTTTACCGGAACGCGGACCTGGAGTTCTCACTACGGCTCGGCCGCTCGGGCCGGCTCCTGGTGCCGGACCGGTCGCTGCCGGTCCGGCAGGCCAGGCACCGCGGCTATCACGACAGCGACCCCGAGTACCGGGACCGCGAGTCGCGCCGAAACTACCGGCTGGTGCTTGAGTTGCTGCGCCAGTCGGGCGGTACGCCGGGCTGATACTCGTCGCCCGGCACGCCTTGCGTCGGCACGGTGTCATCCCGCGGACCGACGTTGTCCGGCGGCACGGCGTTTCTCGGCTGCACGAGGCCGGGCGATGCCGGAGCCCGCCGTACCGGCCCGGCCGAGCGCAGGGAGCGGCCGGCCACGCTGGTGATGAGCGAGCCGATCGCGATCCCGAGCACCAGGTCGACGAGCGCGGTTGCGATCTTCGCGCTGATCGGAGCCGCCGTGCTGAAGGGGAACAGCACGGCCAGCGCGGTCGCCAGCACGAGGATCCAGGTGAAGAACGCGAACGGCCGCGGCGTGCTGATCAGCAGCAGGTGCATGAGCGCGGTCGCCAGCAGGGCCGCCGCGCCTGCGGCCAGCACCAGCCCGGTGGTGTGCGCGTCTCCGTAGGCCCCGTCACTGCGAGGGGCAAGCAGCGGGATGGTGAAGAGCCAGCGACTGACTAAGACGCCTACCAGCGCGATCATGCCTGCGACCACGGCGGTGGCGATGCCGCCCGGCCAGAGCCTGGCCGCATCGACCGTCAGGCCGGACTCGCGGGTGCGTCCTGCGGGCACGTTGGAACTCATGCGTGACTACCTGCCTTTCGTGCGGATGGTGCCCGGACGGATCACCAGTAGTACCAGCGGCGCCGAGGCGGGCGAGCGAAGGTCTCGCCGGCCCGCAGCAGGAAGCCGAGCAACCAGATGACGAGGGCGGCGATGGCCACCCACCACAGCACGTGCAGGAGGAATCCGAGCCCGCCGAGGACCAGTACGATCAGCAGCGCGACAAGAACGATACGCATCGCAACTTCATCTCCTAGCTTCGACGAGTGCGCATCTACCCCATAGGCGCCGCCCAAACGTCAGGCTCGCCTGCCAGGCCATAACCGGCCAGGCACTCGCATGTGCAGGCGGACGACCGTGCCCGCCGCACCAGTGCGGATCTCGACCAGATCGCACAGCTGATTTACCAGCCAGAGCCCTTGTCCGCCGGGCTCGTCGATGGCGTTGCGCCGCAGCCCGGCCATCGGGTCGTCGATGAAGCCTGTGTCGGAGAGCTGGCACACGACCTCGCCGCCGGACTGCCAGGCCCGGGCGACGCCGCCGGCGCTGGTGTGGCGCAGGGTGTTCGCCGCGATCTCGTTGACGGCGATGGTCAGGTCGGTCACCTTGCCCGTCGGGAGCCTGGCCCGCTGCCCAACGTCGGTGATCATCGCCCGCAGCGGGCGCAGATCCGATCGGTACTCGATCATGGCCGCGTCCGGCGGCGGACTGGGCAGCGCCTGCTGCCTCGAGGCAGGCCAGGCCGCCTCGGTGTAGGCCGGACTCGGTGCGAACGCGTCGGAGCCGAACTGCCACGGATGAGTTCCGGCGGCCGTGCTCAGCACGTCCGAGGGCAGGCCGGCGCTGTACGGGCAGACCAGCGTGGCGGGAACATCGGCCAGCGCACGGTCCATGAGGCCATCGTGCCAGCTCGCCTCCCGGACCTCGGCCGGCGTGCGCCCTGGCCAGATCGACTCGCAGAGAATGCGCACGCGGCCCCCGCCGTGGCCTCGGGCGTGGGCAAACGCCAGCAGCGCGGGGATGATTCTCGCCGGGTTCCGGCCGAGATCGCTCAGATCGGTGACCGCTACCTGGTCACGAAGCGCGGGCTGGTAGGCGGGCAAGACCACAGCGGGCCGCGGGAGGGCGAGCAGGACCGGCTCACCGTTGTCCAGGCCGGCCTGGGCATAGTGCCGGACGGCGGCGCGGTATTCGGGGAGGTTGCGGTAGAAGAGCACGGTGTGGCGGAGGCCCTGTGCTGCCGCCACGTCGGGCACGCCCCACCTCCTGGCTCAATCCCTTATCCTGCGACGCACGTCTCCTTCCCGCACTCGCCCCGGCTATTCAAGACCTCGGCGGCGAGCGCGCCAACCTACTATGGGAGATAACGCGTTCCTTGCCAGGATCGAGCCTCATGGGGTGCACGTGGACGGACTGATGCTCTCGTCCGAGCAGCGCGACGACACCGTCGTCATCACGGTCGGCGGTGACCTCGACATCGTCACGAGCCCGGCGCTAGATGACTGCCTGGCGGAAGCGCGTGCATCCGCGAACCGCATAGTCGTGGACTTGTCCGGCGTTGATTTCATGGATACCAGCGCGCTGGCCGTGATCGTGGGTCACTGGAAGAAGCTCGAGGCAGCGGGCGGTTCCCTGGCCCTGGCCGGAGCCCGTTACCGGTACACCAAGACCCTCTGGATCACCGGTCTGGCTGACCGCCTGAGTCTCTACGACACGGTCGAGGCCGCGCTGAGCTCTGGCGATGTGGACGCCTAGCCCGACAGCAGGTTAACTGGCCGGGACGGCGGCTGAACGAGGAATATCCCGCCGCCGAGTGCCATTGAGCGCTGAGGGATGGAGGCGCCGTGTCGGACCTGGCTGCGCAGACCGCGAGTCTGCTGAGCTTGCCGACGGCAACCGAGGAACGGGCGCTGCATCAGCTGGTCTGCCTGGTCGCGAGCGAGGTAGCTGGCTGCGCGGCGGCCAGCGTGACGGTCTGGCGAGCCGGGGAGCTGGCCGGCCAGGCCGCGAGTCACCCGGACGCCACGAAGCTGGTCCAGATCCAGATGGAACACGGGAGCGGTCCATTGCCGGAGGCCCTGCGGCGCCGGGCCCCGGTCTACTGCGGTGACACGATGGCCGAGGCGCGCTGGCCCGAGTACGCGGCGGCCGCGGTGCGCCTGGGCGCGCGCTGCTCGCTGACGCTCTGCGCGGGCGAGCAGGTCACGGTCGCACTGGAGTTGCTCGGCGCCAGGCCTGCGGCAATCGATCCGGCCCAGCTGCAGTCGGCCGAGCTCGTCGCTGCCTATAGCGCTGCCCTGGTCGGGGCCGTCTCGGACTACCGCGAGTCGCGGCGCACCGCCGCGCAGCTGCAGGACGCGGCGCAGGGCCGGGCACTGGTGGATCAGGCCAAGGGCATTCTCATGCACGCGCTCGGCTGCACGGCCGACGAGGCCCTGGCGAAGATCAGGGACGTGTCGCAGCGCGGCAACCTGCGGGCGACCGAGGTGGCCGCCAGGGTGATCGATTCGCAGGCAGGGAGCCGGCTGAAGACATCGAAGTGAGCTCCCGCCAGGCCGGACCGCGAACCGGTCGCGGCGGCAAGGGATGCTTATACGCTTTATGAACTAGACATGGAGGTCGAGGCGCATCATGCCAAAAACCCCCGGCCGGCCTGCAGAGCGTGACCGGGCAGAGCCTCAGACTTCGGGGCGTGACGTCGTCGCGGGCCTCAGGTCCCGCAGCGCCGCGCTCCAGCAGGCGGCCGCGAGCCCGCAGGCCCGCCACCAGGTTCTGCTGGACGCGGCGCTCAGCGAGCTCGACGGGGCCATCGAGGTGCTGATGGCCGCCGACGGCGACGCGGGCCGCGATCGGGGCGAGCAGACGAGCGGCGCAAATTCGGAGCGCCGGCTGCTGCAGGCGGCATTTACCAGCGCGCCGGTTGCCTTGCTCGTAGTCGACGGCGAGGGCACCGTCCGGCGGGCGAACGCGGCCGCATGCGAGCTGCTGGGCGTTGGTCCTGGCTACGCGGCGGGCAAGCTGCTCACCTCGCTCGTGGACCCCGCGAGCCAGGCGGCGCTGCGCTCTCAGCTCGCGACGGTGCTGAGGACCGGCATCGCCGCGTGCATGCCGGTGACGCTCCTGGCGGCCGACGGTCCCACAGGCTGCGAACTGGACGTGCGCCCGCTGAGCGTCCGCGGTGACGACGACCGCCTGCTGGTGGCGGCCGCCCCCATCGCCGCTGCGTCTGATACCGCGCTGCCCGGCGGGGCTCGGCCCGATCGGCCTGCGGCCCGGCCTGCTCCGGCGGCTGGCAACGGCCGGGCTGCCGGGCTGGAAGCGGAGGCCTTGGTCCGCCGCACCGATCTCGTCGTCGAAGCCGCCAGCTTGCTGCTCGACAACGCCGCGGCGAGCGAGTCAGTCATGCTGCAGCGCTGCGCCCGGCTGCTCGCGGGCGAACTGGCCACCTGGGTCATCGTCGACGTTCGCCGCCGGGGCACGCTGCGCCGCCACTTCGTGGCCGGGCCCGACGACCCGGCATCGGCCGGGGTGGCCCAGGCGGTCGCCGCAGTCGCGCCCACGCCGGGCTCGATACCGGCGCAGGTAGCCGAATCGGGCAGCACCCAGCTCATCACGCACGCCGAGGACTTCGATGTCCTCGGGCGGGACGCGAGCGGAACTCCGCTGCTCTCGCTTATCGGCGCGGTGTCGCTGCTGACGGTCCCGATGGCGGACGGCTCCCGGCGGCACGGCACGCTGACCCTGGCCAGGGACGGCGGGGCCGGCCACTTCCGGCTCGCCGACGTGGGCCTGGTCGAGCAGATAGCCGGGCTGCTGGCCAGGGCCGTGTCTGCCCGCCGCATGCTGACCCGGCAGACGGAGACTGCGGCGGCGCTGCGCTCGAGCCTGCTGCCGCCGGCGCTGAAGGCCGTGCCGGGGGTGGACATCGCCGCGGCACACATGGCGCCCACTCGAGGCCGCGAAGTGGGCGGAGACTTCTATGACGTCTACCCGACGCCCGCGGGCTGGGGCGTGGCCATCGGTGATGTCTGCGGGAAGGGCGACGATGCGCCGGCGGCCACGGCTGCCGCGCGGCACGCCATCCGCGTGCTCTCGCACTGGAACCCCGATCCCGCGCACGTGCTGCGCGGCGCGAACGAGATCATGCTGACCGAGGAGTTCGGCAGCCGGTTCGTCACGGCCGATGCGGCTCATCTGCGCTGGCAGCAGCGCACTCTGCACGTCACGCTCGCCAGTGCGGGCCATCCTGGGCCGGTCCTGCTGCGGCCAGACGGCCAGGCCCAGGCTCTTGTCGGCGGCGGCGTGGCGCTCGGCATCTTCCCCGACTCGGAGCCCGCGATCCAGGAGCTCGAGCTCGAGCCCGGCGAAGCGCTTTTTTTCTTTACCGACGGCCTGACCGGCGCCCGCAGCCCGCAGCTCACCTACCTTGAGGAGGTCCTGGCGGACAGCCTGTCCGGGCTTGCCGGCCGGCCCGCGGCCGACATCGTCGCCGGGATGCGTGCAGTCGTGCTCGACTTCTCGGCGGGCGTACTCCACGACGATCTGACGATGCTGGCGCTGCGCGCAGTGGCGCCGCCCGGCGTCTGACCGCCCTGACCGCCCTGACCCCTCAGGCGACGCGCACTTCAATTCGCGGTGCAGGAGCGTAATTGCGGCGCGGCGTAGGCTTGCCGGCATGGAGCCGTGGAGGGATCGCGATTCCCTTACTCATACGGCGCTCTTTTACACCGGCGCGAACGAGTACGCGGCTGTGGCGGGCGATTTCATCCGGCGCGGCCTGGCTCGCGGCGAGCCCGTGATGGTGGCCGTCCCCGGGCCGAATGCGCTCGTGCTCAGGGGAATCCTCGGCCCGGACGCGGGCAAGGTCGAGTTTTGTGACATGACGACGCTCGGCCGCAATCCGGCGCGCATTATCCCGGCGGTTGAGGCGTTCACGAAGGCCCACCCCGGGCGGCCGGTGTGGTACGTCGGAGAGCCAATCTGGCAGGCCAGGACCGCGCTGGAGCGGGCTGAGGCCATTCGTCATGAGGCGCTGCTGAATATCGCGTTCGCCGATCGGCCGATCGCCATCTTGTGCCCCTATGACGCGACCGAGCTCGGGCCCGAGGTACTGGCCGAAGCCGAGCGGACCCACGCGGCCCTCGTGCGGGCCGGCCGTCTGGTCGACAGCCCCAGTTTCGCCGAGCCCGCTGAGGTCGCCGAGCGCGCCGACCCCCTGCCCGCGCCGCCCGCAGGGCTGGAGGCTCTTACTTACCGCGACGATCCGGGCACGGCGCGTGCGTTCGTGAGGGACCGGGCCAGGGCGTCAGGACTGCGCGAGCCGCGCCTGACCGACCTCGTGATCGCGGTGGGCGAGCTCGCGGCCAACACGCTGCGCCACACGAACGGCAGCGGCGTCGTGCGCGTGTGGGCGGCGGCCACAGAGATCATTTGCGAAGTGCGCGACAGCGGCTACATCCGCGACGTCCTGGCGGGCAGGCACTTCCCCGCCGCGGATGCCGTGCGCGGCCACGGCCTGTGGATCGTGCACCAGGTCTGCGACCTCGTCGAGGTGCGGACGGGACGGACGGGAACGACGTTCCGGCTGCACATGGCTCTCCGCACGTGACCGGCCGAGCCCGCGACTGATCGCCTTGACCGGTGCCAGTTCAGCGCACTTGACTAGGCATTGATGAAGTCCGCGCCGCGGGATGCGCCTATGCTGTCTCGGACTTCGATCATTGCCGACACCGATCGCGAAAGTTGATGAGCGGGCAGAAATGGTGGCAGAGGGCGTTCGACCTGCTAACACTGAGCTTCCGCCCGACCGGATGCGCATCCTGCTGATCGAGGACGACGACGGCGACGCTCTCCTCGTAGACGAGCTGTTGCTGGATGCCGGCGCTCCGTTCGCGCTCCGGCGGGCACGATCGCTGGCCGATGCCAGACCGGCGCTGGCCGACGTCGAGTGCGTCCTGCTGGACCTCGAGCTGCCGGACTCGCGCGGCCTGACCGGGGTGCGCGCGTTGCAGCAGCTGGCTCCGGCGCTCGCCGTCGTGGTGCTGACGGGCATCTCGGATGAGCATCTGGGCGAGGAGGCCGTCCGCGCCGGGGCACAGGATTACCTGGTCAAGGGCCAGGTCGATGGCTTCCTGCTGCAGCGCGTCGTGCGGTACGCAGTCGAACGCCGCCGGGCCGAGGAGACCCAGCGCCAGCTGGCCGAGGCGCGGCTGTATGCGGCCGAGAACGCGCGGCTTGAGCGCGGCCTCCTGCCCTCGCCGGTGCTCGCCGACCCGCGCCTGGCCGTCACCACCCGGTATCGCTCGGGTGGCCAGCAGATGCTGCTCGGCGGGGACTTCTACGACGTCGTGCAGGGGTCGGACGGCTGGGTGCACGCGGTCGTCGGGGACGTGTGCGGGCGCGGGCCCGACGAGGCCGCGCTGGGCGTGTGCCTGCGGGTCGCGTGGCGGACGATGGTGCTTGCCGGCCGGCCGGTCCCCGAGGTCCTGTCAACCGTCCAGCAGGTGCTTGAGCACGAGCGTCAGCATGACCGGCTATTCGTGACGCTCTGCATGCTGTCGGTGGCTCCGGAACGCACCTGGGGCCACCTGTACCTGGCCGGCCACCCGCAGCCGGTACTGATGACCGAGGCGGGCGTCAGCGAGCTGCAGGCCCCGATCATGCTCCCGCCGGGCATCAGCCGGTCCTCCGAGTGGCCGGGCAGCGAGGTACAGCTCGGCGACCGCTGGTCGGTGCTGATGTACACCGACGGACTGATCGAGGGGAAGATCGGGACGGGACCCGAGCGGCTGGGCAGCGACGGGCTCATCAAGCTAATCGAGAAGGCCCGCGCCCAGGCTCCAGCTGGCGAGGAAGCGCAGTGGCAGGAGAATGAGCTGATCACCGATTCGGTGATCAGCCAGGCGCGCGAGCTCAATGGCGGCGACCTCGACGATGATCTCGCGGTGCTCGTCATCAGCTGCTCCCCGCCCGATGCCGCGGGCCTATGAGCACGGAGACGGCTCCGGGCGGCCCCGGCCAGAGCCCGCCGGGTCCGGCCAGGGAACCGGGGTTCACCGCGACGCACCGCCCGAGCGGTGATGCGGCGCGCCGGCTGGCCGCCGCCGCCGAGCAGGCCGCCAGGCGGTGGCCGCTCAGCCGCATAACCGGCGCTGCGGTCCTGGTCATGGCGCTGTTCTCGATGCTGGCGATCGCCATTGCCGGAACGGCGCTGGCGCACCTGGCCTCGGCCAGATCGCAGGTCGAGGACGTCATCGACCCCGCCTCCCAGGCGGGCAGGCAGCTGGCCTATGACCTGGTCAACCAGGAGACGGGCATACGGGGCTATCTGCTGAGCGCCAACCCGCAGTTCCTCCAGCCGTACTACAGCAGCCTGGCCGACGAGCAGGTCCAGTTCGCCACCCTGGGGCGGCTGACCGCCGGCTCGCCGGTCGCCCAGGCCGATCTCGCCGAGGTGCAGTCCCGGATCGGGACCTGGCGCAGCAGTTACGCGCTGCCTGCGATCGCTTCGGTCAAGGCCGCCGGCAAGCCGGTGATCAGCAACGACATCAACACCGGCAAGGCGTTGTTCGACAGCCTCCGCCAGCCGCTTTCGGCGCTGGAGACCGAGCTCAGTGTGATGCGGGGGCGGGCCATCGCCAGCCTCGATGACGCGGAGCGGACGCTGGACATCGTCTGCGTGGCCATCGGCGCGGCGCTGCTGCTGGTCGTCGGGGCCGTGGCCATCCTTCTGCGCCGGACCACGATCGGGCCGCTGACCCGGCTCGCCGTCGAGGCCCGCCAGGTAGCAGCGGGCGACTTCGAACACGAGGTCACCCCGAGCGGGCCGCGCGAAGCGGCCGACCTCGCCGTGGACGTCAACCGGATGCGGGAGCGCATTCTGAGCGAGCTGTCCGCGGTCCGGCTGGCCAACAGCGCCCTGGCGGCCAGGGCCCTCGACCTGGAGCGGTCTAACTCCGAGCTTGAGCAGTTCGCCTACGTGGCCTCCCACGACCTGCAGGAGCCGCTCCGGAAGGTTGCGAGCTTCTGCCAGCTGCTGCAGCGACGCTACATCGGCCAGCTCGACGAGCGGGCCGATCAGTACATCGAGTTCGCCGTGGACGGCGCGAAGCGGATGCAGGTGCTCATCGATGACCTGCTGGCCTTCAGCCGGGTTGGAAGGCTCCAGCGCGAGCCAGCGCTGATCTCCTGCGCCAGCGCACTGTCAGCGGCCAGGGTCAACCTCGCGTCTGAGATCAGGGAGTCGGGCGCGGTCATCGAGACGGCCGAGCTGCCGGTGGTACGGGCCGAGTTCTCGCTGATCACTTCGCTCTTCCAGAATCTGCTGAGCAACGCGATCAAGTTCCGCGGCGATAAGCCGCCGCACATCGTGATCTCGGTTCAGCGCATGGATGCGTACTGGACCTTCACGGTGTCCGACAACGGCATCGGAATCGAGCCTGAATACGCGGACCGGATATTCGTGATCTTCCAGCGCCTGCACGACCGCGCGAGCTACTCGGGCACGGGCATCGGGCTCGCGATGTGCCGCAAAATCGTTGAGTACTACGGCGGCACGATCTGGCTGGACACATCGGGCAGCCCGGGTGCAACATTCTGCTTCACCCTGCCAGTACCGGCCGACGACGAGGAGACCGCATGATGGCCGACCACGGTGGCCTGGGTCTTGCCGACGTGCTCCTCGTGGAGGACGACCCAGGTGACGTCCTGATGACCCAGGAGGCCTTCGAGCACTACGAGATCCGCAACCCGCTGCACGTCGTCAGCGACGGCGAGCAGGCCATGCAGTTCCTGCGCCGTAACGGCGAGTACACCGATATGCCGAGGCCAGGGCTGATCTTGCTGGACCTGAACCTGCCCCGGCGCAACGGCCTGGAAGTGCTGGCCGACTTGAAGGCGGACGACGACCTGCTGTCCATTCCCGTCGTGGTGCTGACCACTTCGCAGGCCGAGGAGGACATCCTGCGCAGCTACGCACTGCACGCGAACGCCTACATCAGCAAGCCCGTCGACTTCGACAAGTTCATCGACGTGATCCGGCAGATCAACAAGTTCTTCCTGAAACTGGTCCAGTTGCCGAACTGAATCCCGCCCCGAGGCTCATCTGATGCGTTTGCCTGCCCGCGACGGGGTAACTCAGCCATCAGGTTCGGACGACGGTTTGGGGTTCGGAGATGAGTCTGCCAGCGGGTCAGCAGCGGGTCCTCGACGCGATCGAGGTCCGGCTGCGGTCCAGCGAGCCGCAGCTCACCTCGATGTTCGCGATATTTGCCAGGCTGACCAGAATTGACGGCGGGCCGCACCGCGAGCAGCTGCCGCCGAGCGGGCCGGGGATACTACGGCGCCTGCTGATCCTGTGCCCGCTGGTCGTGGTACTAGCGGGCCTGGCCGTGCTCATCGCGACGGACATCGGCCGGGCGCCGGGGCAATGCGTCCCGACGACCAGCACGCACGTGGCGGTGATGCACGGCCGCCTGGCGGGCTGCCCGCCCCAGGTCGGGCACGGGAACACGGCCCTGACGGCCAAGTGACCTACTTGCTCGGCTCGGGCACGCGGCAGTGGATCTTCGGGTTAGCGCCCGCGTAGTTCAGCGGTCCGGCGACGATCGTGGCCGCCACCGTGCCCGCCCTGGCGCAGCTGACGTCGCCGTCGTAGTAGTGCCGCTGCAGGCCCGCCAGAAACCCGATGATGAGCCAGATGACTACGACGACGCTGAGAATCTTCATCGGTTCCTCCGGTCATCCGGGCGGTCGCGGTGACGGCCCGGATGACGCAGGTACCTTCGCGGCGGCGGTCTAAACTCAGTGCTTGCGGGGCGGCCTGGGCGAGCAGGACGGCGTCGGGCCCGGCCCCGGCTTGCGCTTGACGACGACACTCGAGGTACCGCACGGGCTGGGACTCTTCTGAGCGACCGGGGTGCCCTGGCCCGCGGGCACTGCGAACTGCGCCAGCCTGATCGTCATCCACTCGAGCATCGGCGACACCTCCGCCCGCCAGGCGCCCATCGTGTGGCCGCCAGGCGAGATGTCGACGGGCACATTCGCCTGGTGAAGGCTCAGCAGCTGGACGAAGTAGTAGGCGTTGGTCACGTCCGTGCCGTCTTCCTGCCCGGCGCCCACCCAGAACTTGGGGATCACCGCGCCCGGACGCAGCGACCGCAGCTCCAGCGTCGGGGTATTGGCCGCGCGGAGATTGGCATTGCCGTCGAACGGATCGATGATCTTGCCGCTGGGCAGCTGGTTGTGCATCGGCTTGAAGTAGCCGCTCATCACGCCCGCGAAGCCGTACGTGGACCGGAAGTGCAGGGCCATGTTGGCCGCGCAGAAGCCACCTTCCGAGTAGCCCGCGATGCCCCAGGCACGGCCAGGCGCCTGCACCCTGAGGCCGGCCGCCAGGACGTCGGCGGGCACGTCAACGCCGAGGTAGGTCATGTCCTGCGGGCCGCCGACCTGATTGAGGCACTGCTCGGAGACCCGCTGCCCGCCGTTGGCATCCGGCATCACCAGCACGGCCGGCTCGGCCAGGTGCTTGGACACCAGGGTGTCCAGGGTCTGGGTCACCCCCACCACGTCGATCCAGTCCTCGGGGAACCCGGGCTGACCGTGGATGAGCTCGATAACGGGGAACCGGTAGTTGCGGTAGGCCGGCTGGAAGTACTGGGGCGGCAGGTAGATCAGACCCTGCCGTGAGATGTGGCTGGTCGCGCCCTTGAACTGCAGGGGTTCCAGGTAGCCCTGCTTCTCGGCCAGACTCAGGTAGATGTCGGAGCTCCCCTGGTCGCCGGTGGATTCCTTCTTGCCGGTGGCGCTGCCGAGGACGCTCTTCGGGAGCGAAGGGCCAGTGGCCGCGGGGCCGGTCAGGTCCGTGATCGCCGCGCCCCAGGTCTGGTAATAGTCGAAGTACTTATTCACGGCCATGATGCCGACCTGCATCGCGACGAGGAACGCCAGGACGGCGGCGCCGATCCGGAAGGCAAGCCTGCGGGTGGTAACGATCCACCACATGAGGCCGCCGAATACCGCGATGAGCAGGATAAACAGGAGCGTGCTCTGCGGTTCTAGCATGGCGGCACCGCCGAGGCTGACGTCGCAAGCATGTAGCTCAGGAATCCTTGTGTTAGTGCAATACGCGCGCACAGCCACGGGCGCGCGCGCTCCCCGACTAAGACATCAAACGCAGTCATGACCGCCGGTGTTGCCAAAAATGAGCCTACATGGTGAATTCGATAGCAAATCCGGGCCACTCCTTGCCTGCTGCTCGCCCCCGACATTACCTGGCCACAAGCCGATCGCAGGCCCGCGCGGGCTGCCACCGCCGGAATCCGGATGTTTGAACTCCCCCCACCGGGAATGACGGGCCCGGGCGGGCTCCCCCTCCCGCCCGGTTGGAGTGGCAATGCTGAAGTCTGCGACCCCGGTTCGCCCGATGCGGCCGGACGAGCTCCAGGACTGCGATGACGCGACCCTACTGCGCATGATCCAGTCGCTGCCGCGCGCGAGCGCGATGCGGGACTCGGCCTGCGCGGTGCTGGTCACCCGATACCAGCCACTGGTCAGGTCCTGTGTGCAGCGCTACCGCGGCAGCACCGAGCCCCAGGAAGAGCTCATGCAGGTTGGCTACGTCGGCCTTCTGAAGGCAATCAACAACTTCGACCCGGCAGTCGGCACCAGCCTGGCCAGCTACGCCCAGCCTTGTGTCAGCGGGGAGATCAAGCGTCATTTCCGCGACCGCCGCTGGCAGGTCCACGTGAAGCGATCGCTGCAGGAGCTGCGCCTCGAGATCAGGAACGCTCGGGCCGAGCTGACCGCGACGCTCGGCCGGACGCCCACGGACGCCGAGCTTGCCCGCCAGCTTGATATCAGCGAGGACGACGTCCGCGAGGCGCGGCGGGCCGAGCTTGCTTTCCACTCGGCGTCACTGGACTCGCCCACCGGCGAAGACGGCGCGGCCACCCTCGGCGACCTCATCGGCGCCGATGACCCGCAGCTCGAGCATGTGATCGACATGCAGGCGGTCTGGGAGCACTGGAGCGACCTGCCGGACCGGGCGCAGCAGCTCCTGCTCATGCGCTTCTACGGGAACATGACGCAGGCCGAGATCGGCGCCCGGCTCGGCATCTCCCAGATGCACGTGTCCAGGCTCCTGGCCGAGGCGATCGCCTACCTGCGCGCACAGCTCATCGATGTTTACGCGGGCACTGCGCCGGGCAGAATGACCCAAGCGATGTCTACGACGCAGGCACGCCCTCACGCTGTCATGGCGTAAGCACGGAGGGTGTGCTTTTCTGCGTTCGCGGCCCTGGTGGTTGCGCTGTGGCGGCAGCGACGACTACCAGGAGGAAACCTTCATGAGGATCGCCCTCATTACGGCGCGCAACCCCCTCGCGTCCGCCGCGGATATGAGCGGTCAGCCGGCATTTCTTGCCCGGGCCCTCGCCCGGCAGGGGCATCGCGTCACGATCTACGCCCGCCAGGACGGCACCGCGAGTGCCGGGGTCATGGGCCGCGGCGTCGGCTTCGAGCAGGTGCCCGCCGGTCCGGCCAGGCAGCTCTCCGCCGAGCAGGTTGCCAGGCACATGCCCGCGCTGTCCGCCCACTGCGTCGCGCGCTGGCAGTCCGAGGTGCCGGACGTCGTGCACGCGTTCGGCTGGGCTAGCGGACTGGCAGCCCTGGGCGCCGCCCGTGAGACCGAGGTCCCGGTCGTGCAGACGTTCGGGTCGCTGGCCGCGGCGGAGCGCAAGGCGGGCTTCGCGGTGTCGGCCAGCCGGCTAAGGCTCGAGACGCTGATCGGCCGCAAGGCCGCGGCGGTGCTCGCCTGCTCGAGCGAGGAGGCGGCGGAGCTGGCCCAGCTGGGCGTGCGCCGCTCAGCGATCAGGGTCATTCCGTGCGGCGTGGACACCGAGCAGTTCTCGCCGCTGGGCGACGAGGCCGGCCGCGGCCCCAGGGTGCGGCTGGTGGCGCTGACCCCGGCGGCTCCGCGCGGCCTGGAGACGGTGATCAGGGCGCTGGCCCAGGTACCCGAGGCCGAGCTGGTCATCGTGGGCGGGCCGGACAGCCGGCATCTGCCGCGGACCGGCCCGTTCCGCGAGCTGGCCCGGCTGGCGGGCGAGCTGCGGATGCGCAGCCGGGTCAAGTTCGCCGGCACCATGCGTCCGGCTGCGCTGGCGGCCTTGCTGCGGTCGGCCCATCTGCTGGTCAGCGCCTCGGCCTATGAGCCCACGGGCCTGCCCGCGATCCAGGCGATGGCCTGCGGCACGCCCGTCGTCGCGGCGGCGGTCGGCGGGCAGCGGGACGCGGTGATCGACGGGACTACCGGCCTGCTGATCACTCGCGAGCACCTCGGCACTCTCGCGCCCCGGCTGCGCCGGCTGCTGGCGACGCCGGCGCTGCTGGCCGCCTACGGGATCGCGGCGGCCGACCGGGCCGCCTCCCGGTACTCGTGGGAGCGCATAGCCAGCGAGACGACGTCCGCCTACGAGCGGTGCCTTCCCGGGCATGCGGTCGAGGAGCTGGCCGAGGCCGAGGAGTTCGCGGAGCTTGAGGCCATGGCGATGTCAAGCTAGCTACAGCCCAGCTCGCCTCAGGACGGGGCGCCGGAGCCGTGGGCTCCGGCGCCCCGTTCACGCGCGCGGCGGACCCGGCCGGCATACTGGACGTGCCATTCGCGCGCCGCGGCACCGGCGGTCCCGACCCGGCCGGCCTCGCGGCAGCGCGTTCCCATCCCTGTAGGAGATTTTCCGGGTGACGGTGACCGAGCAGGCACTGCTGGCCGAGTACACGACCCTGCATCTGGGCGGCCCGGCCCGCCGCTTCGTCGCGGCCCGGAGCAGCGCGCAGCTCGTCCAGGAGGTCAGGGCGGCGGACGTGGCCGGCGATCCGCTGCTCGTGCTGGGCGGCGGCAGCAACCTGCTCGTGGCCGATGAGGGCTTCCCCGGCACCGTGCTGCGCGTCGCCAGCCAGGGCGTGCAGATGACCGGCGACGACGACGCGGTCGAGGTCTCGGTGGCCGCGGGGGAGAACTGGGATGACCTGGTGCGCCGGTGCATCGCCGCGGGGCTCTCCGGCATCGAATGCCTGTCGGGCATCCCCGGCCTGGCGGGGGCGACGCCGATCCAGAACGTCAACGCCTACGGGCAGGACGTGGCGCACACCATCACGGCCGTCCGCGCCTACGACCGGCTGCTCGACGCCGAGGCAGTGATGCCCGCGGCCGAGTGCGAGTTCGGCTACCGGACCAGCGTGTTCAAGCGGCAGGCCGATCGGGGCCGCGGCGCTGACCTGAATCCGGCCGCCGCGACCGGCAGGCACGTGGTGCTCGGCGTGACGTTCCGGCTGGCCCGCGACCCGCTGTCGGCTCCGGTCCGCTACGCCGAGCTGGCCCGGCTGCTCGGCGTCAGCGAGGGCGAGCGGGTACCCCTGGCCGACGCGAGGGAGGCGGTGCTCCAGTTGCGGCGCGGCAAGGGCATGGTGCTGGATCCCGGCGACCCTGACACCAGGAGCGCGGGCTCGTTCTTCACCAACCCGGTGCTCCCTGCGGGCCAGTTCGCCCAGCTCGAGGCGGGGGTGGCCGGACCCGACGGAGCGGCGCCGCGCATACCGCACTGGGATGCCGGCGACGGGCAGGTGAAGGTCTCGGCGGCCTGGCTGATCGAGCGGGCGGGCTTCGGCAAGGGCTTCCCCGCCGGCGAGCGCGCCGGGGCCAGGATCTCGACCAAGCACGCGCTGGCGCTGACCAATCCCGACGGCGGCACCGCGGCCGACCTGATCGGTCTGGCGCGGCAGATCAGGGACGGCGTCCAGGCGCGGTTCGGCGTCCGGCTGGAGAACGAGCCGGTACTGGTCGGCGTGCAGCTGTAGCCCGGCCGCCGCGCGTCATGATCGGCGTGATCAACGTCGCGCACGCGCGCCGTCGCTAGCTGGCGAGCCAGTCGTCGATGCCGGTCAGCAGCCGGTGCCGGATGGCCGTCGGCGCGCTGGACCCGCGTACCGACATGCGGGCCAGCTCAGCGAGCTCCGCGTCGTTCATGCCGTGGACCTGCCTGGCCAGCTCGTACTGAGCGCCAAGGCGCGGCCCGAACAGCAGCGGGTCATCGGCCCCGAGCGCGACCGGCACCCCCGCATCTAGCAGCGGCGTGAGCGGGACGTCGGCGCCCGTGGCGACGACGCCGAGGGCGACGTTGGACGTCGGGCAGACCTCCAGCGTGACCGCCCCGGCGGCGATCCGCTTGAGCAGCTCGGGCTCGCCCGCCGCCGCGACGCCGTGACCGATCCGGTCGGCGTGCAGCTCTTCCAGGCAGGCGCGGACGCTGGCCGGTCCCGCCAGCTCGCCGCCGTGGGGGACAAGCCGCAGGCCCGCCTTGCCCGCGATGCGGAACGCCGCGGCGAAGTCGGAGACGTTGCCCCGCCGCTCGTCGTTGCTGAGCCCGAACCCGGTCACGCCGTGACCGGCGTAGGCGGCCGCGAGCCGGGCCAGCGTGCGCGCATCCAGGGGATGCCTCGTGCGGTTCGCGGCCACGATGATCCCGATGCCGACGCCGGTCGCTTCCCGGGCGGCTGCGGCGGCGTCCAGGACCAGCTCCAGCATTGCTGTCAGGCCGCCGAACCGGCCGGCATAGCCCGACGGGTCGATCTGCAGCTCCAGCCAGCCCGAGCCCTCGGCCAGCTCGTCGTGCGCAGCCTCAAGCAGCAGGCGGCGGACATCGGCCGGCGTCCGCACGACCGATCTGGCCATGTCGTAGAGCCGCTGGAACCGGAACCAGCCGCGTTCGTCGGCGGCACTTAGCTGGGGCGGCCAGTCCGCGGCCAGCTGCTCGGGCAGGTGCACGCCGTGCTCGCCCGCCATCTCGACCAGGGTGGAGTGCCGCATCGACCCGGTGAAGTGCAGGTGCAGGTGCGCCTTGGGCAGCTGGGCCAGAGGCCTCGGCGGCACGGCCTAGTGAGCGGCGGTGAGCAGCCGCGCGAGCCTGGAGACGCCCTCCTCCAGATCGGCGTCCCCGAGCGCGCAGGACAGCCGGAAGTAGCCGTTGGTACCGAACGCCTCGCCCGGCACGACGGCCACATCGGCCTCGTCGAGCAGGATCTCGGCGAGTTCTCCGGAGGTGACCGGCCGACGGCCCGCGACCTCCTTGCCGAGCACGCCCTTCACCGACGGGTAGCAGTAGAACGCGCCCTCGGGCAGGGGGCAGATCACGCCGGGAACCTCGTTCAGCATCTTCGTCATGACCTGGCGCCGCCGGTCGAACGCGGACCGCATCTGCGCGACCGCGGACAGGTCGCCGGATACGGCCGCGAGGGCCGCGGCCTGGGCCACGTTGCAGACGTTGGAGGTCGCGTGCGACTGGAGATTGCCCGCGGCCTTGATCACCTGGGCCGGCCCGATCATCCAGCCGACCCGCCAGCCGGTCATCGCGTAGGTCTTGGCCACGCCGTTAAGCACGACGCAGCGCTCGGCGATCTCCGGCGCGGCGACGGGCATGGAGGCGAACCGGGCGTCGCCGTACACCAGGTGCTCGTAGATCTCGTCGGTGATCACCCACAGGCCGCGGCTGGCCGCCCACTGGCCGATCCTCGCGACCTCCTCCGGCGGATACACCGCCCCGGTGGGGTTGGACGGCGAGACGAACAGCAGCACCTTCGTGGCGTCCGTGCAGTGGGCCTCAAGCTGCTCGACCGACGTCCGGTAGCCGGTGGTCTCGTCGGTCATCACCAGGACGGGAACGCCGCCAGCGAGGGCTATTGACTCCGGATAGGTAGTCCAGTACGGGGTGGGAAGGAGTACCTCGTCGCCGGGGTCGAGCAGAGTGGCGAATGCCTCGTAGACGGCCTGCTTGCCGCCGTTGGTGACGAGGACCTGGCTGGCGGCGACCTGGAGGCCGGAGTCCCGCGCGGTCTTGGCCGCGATCGCCTCGCGCAGCTCGGGCAGGCCGGCCGCGGGCGTGTACTTGTGGAAGCGGGGCTCCGCGCACGCGCGCTGGGCGGCCTCGACGATGTAGCCGGGGGTCGGGAAATCAGGCTCCCCGGCACCGAAGCCGATCACCGGTCGCCCCGCGGCCTTCAGTGCCTTGGCCTTGGCGTCCACGGCGAGCGTGGCTGACTCGGTGATCGCGGAGATCCGGGCGGAGATGCCGGTAGAAGCGTGGGCCATGTCACCCATCTTTCCACCCCGGAGCGGCCGGTCGGCGCCTAACCTGATGTGGGCGCCCGGCATGCTGCACGGTTCGACGTCGGCGCCTCCGGCACGTACACTTCTGGATCTGGTGGACGTTCACCGGTAGTCGGCGCATGCCTGCGCTGGCTGTCACAGGGCAGTAGCTCAATTGGCTAGAGTTCCGGTCTCCAAAACCGGCGGTTGGGGGTTCGAGTCCCTCCTGCCCTGCGAGTACGGCCTGCGGCGTGCGGGCGAAGCGGCACCAGCCGACAGTGGACAGATAGTGCTCAGGTGAGGACATGGCGACTCAGACTCGTGGCCCAGCTCCGGAGCGGGCTGCCAGGCCCAAGGGCCCGGCGAAGCAGGATCGCACCACGCCTGTGCAGTTTGTCCGGGAGGTCAGGGACGAACTCCGCAAGGTCGTCTGGCCGACCCGCAAGGAACTAGTGACCTATACGACGTCTGCCCTGATCTTCATCCTGGTCATGGTCGGCATCGTGGTTGGCCTGGACTACTCCTTCACCCAGCTGGTGCTGCACCTCTTCGGCTGAGGTTAACCGCCTGGGTAGAGGGCCGCGCACTGAGCGTGGCACCATGATCACAGGACCCCAGCCTGCGCCGCAGCACTGAGGTACGGCCTGAAGCGCAGGGAAAAGCGCATGGATAGCGCAGGGAGAAAGAGAAACGTGTCCGAGTCCGAACTGCCGCTGGGCGACGAGCCCGAGCAGCCGACTAGCGCCGAGTCCGCAGGCGCTGACGATCTCGACGTGGCCAGCTTCGCGCTGGGCGCGGATCCAGGCGCGGCTGACCAGGAGGCTCCCGGCGAGCCCGACGACGCCGACGAAGCCGGCGAAGCCGGCGAAGCGGAGACCGCGGCTGACGAGGACGAGCCCGAGGCCGACCCGATCGTGCAGTTCAAGTCGGAGCTGCGGGCGCTGCCAGGCGACTGGTATGTCGTGCACTCCTACGCCGGCTACGAGAACCGGGTCAGGACCAACCTGGAGAGCCGTACCCAGTCACTGAACATGGAGGATTACATCTTCCAGATCGAGGTCCCCACCCATGAGGTGATCGAGATCAAGTCCGGCAAGCGGCAGCAGGTGCAGGAGAAGGTTCTGCCCGGCTACATCCTGGTCCGGATGGATCTGACCGATGAGTCCTGGGCCGCCGTGCGGAACACGCCGGGCGTGACGGGGTTCGTCGGCTTGTCCAGCAGGCCGTCGCCGCTGAGCCTGGACGAGGTCGCGAACCTGCTCGCCCCGGTGCCGGAGGAGAAGGCCGCGAAGAAGGCCGAGACCATGCGGGCCGCGGCGGTGGACTTCGAGGTTGGCCAGTCCGTTACCGTGATGGACGGGCCGTTCGCGACGCTGCCAGCCACCGTGAACGAGATCAACGCCGATACGCAGAAGCTCAAGGTGCTCGTTTCGATCTTCGGCCGGGAGACTCCGGTCGAGTTGTCCTTTGACCAGGTCAGCAAGATCTGAGCAGCCGCCAGCAAGTAACAGACACCAGTAGTGAGGTAAGGACCGCCAGATGGCTCCGAGGAAGAAGAAGATCGCTGCGATCGTCAAGGTGCAGCTGAACGCAGGCGCGGCTACGCCAGCGCCGCCGGTCGGCACTGCCCTCGGCCCGCACGGCGTCAACATCATGGACTTCGTCAAGCAGTACAACGCGGCGACGGAGAGCCAGCGGGGCAACGTCATCCCCGTCGAGATCACGATCTACGAGGACCGCTCGTTTACCTTCATCACCAAGACGCCGCCGGCTCCCGAGCTGATCAAGAAGGCGGCGGGCGTGCAGAAGGGCAGCAACGAGCCGCACAAGACCAAGGTCGGCACGATGACCCAGGCCCAGGTCCGGGACATCGCCCAGGTCAAGATGCCGGACCTGAACGCAAACACCATCGAGGCCGCCGCGAAGATCATCGAAGGCACCGCCAGGTCGATGGGAATTACCGTCAAGGGCTAGACCTTTTCCAACCGTCAGTTCAGTGGCAGGGCCAGGCGCTGGCCCGCTGACCACGACTCCACCACTCCAGGAGAGCAATATGCAGCGCAGCAAGGCATACCGGCAGGCCGACGAGAAGGTCGACGCCAGCCGGCTCTACACCCCGACCGAGGCCGTCGCCCTCGCTAAGGACACCTCGACGACGAAGTTCGACGCGACCGTCGAGGTCGCGTTCCGGCTCGGCGTCGACCCGCGCAAGGCCGACCAGATGGTCCGCGGCACGGTCAACCTGCCCAACGGCACCGGCAAGACGGCCCGCGTGCTGGTCTTCGCCACCGGCGACCGGGCCGAGGAGGCGCGGGCGGCCGGGGCCGACTACGTCGGCTCGGACGAGCTGATCGAGCGCGTCCAGGGCGGTTTCCTCGACTTCGACGCCGTCGTCGCAACGCCGGACCTGATGGGCAAGGTCGGTCGCCTGGGCCGGGTACTCGGCCCGCGCGCCCTGATGCCGAACCCGAAGACCGGCACGGTGACGATGGACGTGGGCAAGGCCGTCACCGAGATCAAGGGCGGCAAGATCGAGTTCCGCGTCGACAAGCACAGCAACCTGCATCTGATCATCGGCAAGACGTCGTTCGCCGATCGCGCGCTGATCGAGAACTACGCCGCCGCACTCGAGGAAGTGATCAGGCTCAAGCCGTCGGCGGCCAAGGGCAAGTACGTCAAGAAGATCGCCATCACCACCACCATGGGGCCGGGCATCCCCGTCGACCCGGGCATCACCAGGGGCCTGACCGACGCTTTTGAGGACCAGCCAGTCGGCTAGTGCCGCTCGCGCA